>Ga0272445_1000668_pt1 | contig 30414 bp, 31 predicted proteins | sample YNPCB0031_FD_194404 | JGI IMG/M metagenome (GOLD analysis project Ga0272445, IMG submission 194404) | Hot spring sediment microbial communities from Yellowstone National Park, WY, United States - YNP-CB-003-1 | ecosystem: Environmental > Aquatic > Thermal springs > Hot (42-90C) > Sediment... | reverse complement strand
CACATCATTATACAGTAGAAGACTTCGAGAGAGCGAAGCATACATTCGAGCTTAAGAGGAGGGAAGATATAATACTGAACCTAGACTACATGCAATCAGGGCTTGGAGGGGGGAGCTGCGGGCCAGATACACTTCCACAGTATCTAGTTAAATCAGAACCAGTTAAGTTTAAGGTTAGGCTAAGACCAGTATCACCAGATGAGTCGCTCATAGAGCTAAGCAGGCAGAGAATAGTAGATTAACATCGTAAACCATGGATTCTATACGTCGTATAGGCAGCTAGAACAATGATTCACCCATATAGCTTTTAATCCATATCCACACCTATGTTAAACTCGGAATACAATCTAGTCTATCGATAGAGATATCTTCAGATATTAATGGGCCCGTCATAGATAAACCCGTATCGCAAGCCATGCATCCAGATAATTCGTGAGGAAATCAGCCTTTGTAAACTGGTGAATTAAAGGTGGTCTTTCACGTTTTAAAGAGTTGATGGAGGCTCCATGATTCGTGAGAGCTCCTAGGCTGATTGTAGCTCAGAATACATTTTAGAATACGATCACAGCTTTCACGAACCCTTCAGGCTTTTCTGATGCTATCTTGAAGGCTTCCTGAGCTTCAGTATAGTGGAATCTATGGGTTATAAGGGGTCTCTGATCGAAGATACCTTTCTTTAAAAGTTTCACCGCGTCATGGAAATCCTTATTGAAATCCGGGGAGAATGAAGGCGATGTATTAAGAATCATTAAACCCTTGGTATGCCATAGGCTTGTAGGCACGACTTCATCGTCTACATGCCAACCGAATAGTATAAGCTTACCACCTGGACGTAGAATCTCTGTAGCTGTGTATATAGTGCTTGGAGCCCCTGAAGCCTCTATAACTACATCTATATCGCCACCTACGATTCTACGCACCTCTTCCACTACGTCTACCTTACTAGCGTTTAAAGTATAGGTTGCACCAAACCTTTCAGCTAATCTAAGCCGATCTTCCCTGATATCCACAGCTACCAATTCTCCTAGAATATTCTTAGGTAGAGCCTGTATTATCAGCAATCCCATATACCCGCATCCGATTACGCATACATCATCTCCGGCTTTCAACCTTGAGCCTTTGATAGCGTTAACCACGCATGCAAGTGGTTCAGATATCCAGTAGACCACATCCTCGTCCATAACGTGATCAGGTATCTTCTCGATATTACGGATACTAGTCTTATAGTACTCTGCGAAGGCAGGCCCACCGATAGTTGTAACCCTATCACCGATATCGACACCGGATACACCATCGCCTATAGCGGATACTATACCTACACCTTCGTGACCGGCGATCTTACCACCTGGAAGCTTACCTGTAAACATGTAGACCTCACTCATACATATACCGCAAGCCTTCGTCTCTATTAGAACCTCCTCTCTACCAGGTTCCCCGATCTCTGCATCCACTATCTCGACTAACCCTTTAGAGATACGTATAGCATGAGCTTTCATGACTGAAGCTATATTCGATAAACGAAGTACTATTAACGTTTACGCTATATAGCGCTAGCGTTGAGATATCTATATCCTAGAGCGCCAAGCTTATTAAACTAGGTCTAAGTTACTCTTAGATCCTTGCAGAATGCACACTAGAGAGCTAGCTCTAATAATATCTATGTCTACGTTATATGCCGCGTTAAGCTACCTACCAGGCTTCCCGGTTATAGGGGTTGAAAACGCTAGAATAGGGATAGTTTCAGGTATAGCTCCAATATATGGATTCCTCTTAGGTCCATGGTTTGGTTTCGTATCATGCCTTATAGGTGCGTGTATAAGCCGTATGCTATCAGGAGCAAACCTATTTGGGTGGCTTACATTGCCAGCTACACCTCTGTCAGCATTCATAGCTGGATCGCTTACGACACAAAATCTTAAAGCTACAAGGGGGTGGTGTATATCAGCATCCATCCTAGCTGCACTTATAGCCGCATGGTATTCCACACCTACAGGTAGAGCTCTACCGTACTTCCCGATTCTACACTGGATAGCGCTAACCCTAATACTAGTTTTCAGAGGGAAGCTAGTTTTGATCCACGCTAAACCCAGTAAATCTAGGATTATCATCTACGTAGCTATCGTAAGCTTCTCCTCAACTATGACTACGCATATGTATGGGACGTTAATGTTTATCATATCTATGCACTTACTACTGGGAGTCCAACAGGATTTGATGGGAATTCTAGCATCCCTTATACCGATTGTTATAGTAGAGAGATTAGCTTTCACGGCCATAGCAACGATTCTAGGGGTGCCTTTAATCTTAGTTTCCAGAAGGATACCGTTCATAAGAGCCCAAGCGGTTTGCATCGAAGCTTAAAGAGCCTCAACGCTTTTTAATAGGTTGTAGCATATAGGGTGAGTAGGGGTTGGATCTAGGTCTTGTTACGTATAATCTCGCTAAGGATTGGAGCCTTGAGAAGATTATAGATCTATGCAGCCGAACAGGGTTTAAAGCTGTCGAGCTTAGAACCACCCATGCACACGGTATAGAACCTAATATAGGCATCGAGGAGAGGTATAGAGTTAGGGAGCTATTCGAGAATTCACCTGTTAGGCTTCTAAGCTTCGGTACGGTATGCGAATACCATTCGATAGATGAAAATGAAGTTAGGAGGAATATAGAGTTAACTAGAGCCTTCATTAAACTAGCCTACGATACTGGAGCTTTAGGAGTTAAGGTTAGACCTAACAGGCTTATGGAGGATCACGGTATACCTAGAGAAAAGACTCTGAAACAGATAGGTGAAGCACTTAAGGTGTGCGGAGAGTATGGCGAGGAGTATGGTGTTGAGATATGGCTTGAAGTTCACGGTTATGGTACGAGCGACCCGAGATGTATAAAGGAGATAATGGAGGTAGCGGATCACCCATATGTAGGTGTATGCTGGAATTCTAATCCTACAGATATCGTGGATGGATCTATATCATGGAGCTTCAATCTACTTAGAGAGTGGGTGAGATCAGTACATATACATGAACTCTATGATGAAAGCTATCCATACCGAGAACTATTTACCCTACTTAGGAGCATAGGATATCAGAGATATTGCTTAGCAGAGATACCTGAAAGCCCTGAACCGGAGAGGATTATGCGATACTATAGAGCCCTATGGAATGAGCTTACAAGAGTATGATGCATACCGTAGTTATGAGACGAAAGACACTGCGACGGGTAGTTGATAATGTTACTACTAGGTGTACTAGGTTTATGACGCTAATAGAAGCCATACTATCCATGATGGATGGATATGTATACAGGGATTCTCCACTATACGGAGTTAGCGAGATAAATATTATCAACCGAAATACTGTAAGGGTAACGTTTAGAGATAAGATCGATTGCAATATACTATCATCGATAGCTTTGGGAGAGGGCTATACAGTAGATTCTGGAAGCTACAAACCTAGGGTAATGGATAGGGGCACTATAATCATCAGGGTTGGTAGTAGATCCGATAAAGGTGGGGATCGAAGCCTCTTCGTATATCTGATACCTCCATCGATTGACTCCATGAATATGTATGATAAGTGTATAGCTTCAATGCAGGGAATCTTAGATATGGATGGAAATAGGATAGATCTTGAAAGACTCATAAACTATAACCTCAGGATCCTTAAAGTCGTAGAGAGGTATTGGGAATATAGGTATGGATATATGAAGGGGAACCGGATTTAACCATAGGTTAGATTTCTATTGTCAAACCATCGTAAGCTGTTTCCACACCTTCTGGTAGAAGCTTCGATACTAGCTCGTCGTACATAAGCAGACCGTTATGAGAGAAATGTGTAGCCACGAAGATCGTATCCTTATCGGCAATATCCCTGGATAGCATACGCTCCCTAGTCTTTAGGACACCTCCCAAACCCATATGATATCTCATATATGGAAGAGCACCGTTAGTGCAATCAAGGATGACTAGATCTAATCTATAATCATTTATCCTAGTCCAGGTTTCCTCTGGGAAAAATCCTGAATCATGCCCGTAGAGTATAGTTTTACTCCTAGATTCGAAGAGGTATAGTAGGCATACACGATCAGCAGCATGATCAGCTAAGAGGGCTGTAACCTTGAATACCCCGGCATCCACTGTATCGAACGGCTCGATTCTGTGAAGCTTCAACCCCAACTTCGATTGATCTTCAACAAATTTGAGGATCTGATCTATAGTATCTCGACTTCCATATACGTGGAGTTCTCTCCCATCCTTCATGTGAGCGAAAGGCTGCCGTCTCATAGTAAAGTCATCTGGGTGAAAGTGATCGTAGTGGTTATGCGTTATAAATAGGTATCTAACCTTAGCTAGATCTAGATCGTATCTTACGAGATGTAGATATGTATCCGGAGGCCAATCTACCTTATATTCATCGTCGATCTGAATGGAGCTCCTACTCCGTACATTCCTACCACCTAAAACTCTAGCTTTAACGCATGCATCGCATTCGCAGAATAACGCCGGCCACCCTTCGGCAGCCCCAGTACCTAAGAATAATACCCTCATACCAGCTATGATTACTACTTCAAGTAGACGGATAAAGGTTAAGCTTATCAGTAAAGTAGCGTGAAGAGAAAACGCTATATACCTTCGGTTATCCAGTTCAGTAAGCTATCTGGATCGTCGCAGGATATCTCCAGAGATATAGCCCCAAGCGGGGATTCCCTCTCGGCTTCTGCAAACGAAGCTCTACCAGCATAAGCAGCCTGCTTATGAAAGAATAGCGTGTACACCTTGCCTATTCTATGTTTACGCATATACTCCCTAGCAGCAGCTCTAATCCTCTCGGCTTTCCAAAGCTCTTTAAGTCTTTCTAGAGAATCTAGACCTTCGGCTTCACCTAGATAGATCTTAAACGGACCATCACCTACCATTCTAAACTCAATTTTTGGAAACAGATTCTTTAAAGCTTTAAGAACCTTCATAGGATCCTCTGTAGGGTTCACCGGAGCCGTTACCTTAATGTTCTGCACGCTTACCACAGATAGATATTATGAATACGGCTGAGATAAAAATTTAGATCCTATCACTCCTCTCCTCGAGAAGAAGATGTAGAATTGAAGAATGTTAAGTAGGAGTAGGGATGAACCTATAGTGAACGATAGATCGAGAACGATAACTGGAATAAGTAGCCGGTTACTATAGGTGTAACTGATCTAGCATAGTTCTTATAAAGTTGCTTATACCGATAAACGATCCTACGACGGATATACCTGCTATTTCTGTGGCGAAAGCCTGCCTTACAGGCATACCTATCTCTACCAATACTATGTAACCTATGAGGGAGAGGCTAGCTAGTTCGAAGCTTGACGAGAAAGCTATGCATAGAGTTGATAGACCGAGTACCGCTCTCATAACTATCAACGGCTTCACATAACCTAGCTTCTTAACAATTATAGGAGCGGTAAGATATAGCGGTATCAGTAGAAATATAGCTACGGCGTATATAGGTGCTAAATCCTCTGATCCTACGCCGAATCTAGGATAGAATTAGAGTGAAGCTAACGATGATATAAAGCCCATAGCTAATCCATCTGTAGCCCTAGCTAGGGAGTATACAGCTACCTCCCTCAAAGTCGATATAGGCGGTATAACCTGTTTCACCGATCTCTCAGATATGCGGCGATACTCCCTCAGGAAGGATGCTAGTATAAGTGAATGCGGTACTAAGGATGAAGCCAACCCAGAATAGCGGTATATGCGCCTCAGCTTTACTAAGCCCTAATATATCTTCGAAGTATGCAGGCATAACAGCTAACAATGATCCTATGGTTAAAGCTAGAGCGTTGATAACGGCTATTAAACTGAATACATGAGTACGCTTAACCCTATCCTCAACCTTATCAGCGATATATCCTGAGACGACAGGTTGACCTACACTTTCGCCTTCACCTAAGGCACCTATACCTTGAGCTACTACTAGAAGCCAGAAGTCCATGCTTACAGCGTAGAATAGAAGCCTAATCGAGGACATTAAGCTACCCATAGCTATGAAAAGCTTCCTGCTATACCCATCTGAGAGCGAGCCGAATAAAGCTGATGACTCAAATACACTGATAGCAAATCCTACACCTGTTACGAAGCCTATAGCTATGGGATCAAACCCCATAAGCGCAAGGTATATTGTACGTACGATCTATAGGAAGCCCTGAATTACACGTCTAAGAAACATAAATGATGCTAATTAGGTATACGCCCCTATCGACACATTCGATCAGCCTATATTTCAGACGCTCAAATTTCCTAATACTCATAGATCTACTAGATGATTCCATGTGGGATCCATGGAAACTTAAGTATTACTCCCTCGTTATAGGCCCCTACCCTCGACTAGATATGGTAGGTTTTGAACCCTGAAAGCAACTATCCTACCCCCCAAACTCAGTTAGATAAGAAAGGAGGAGTTTTTTACCAAGCTTAGTTAAAGCGTATACAGGTATGGCTACGCCTAACTGCATGATAGCTCTAGATCCCACTACCTCCCTAATGATCCTAGATATGCTTGCACATACGATATCAGCACCGGATGATATCCTTATAGCATCATCCCTAGAAGCACATGTATTGCATACGGAGAATATCGCTACCTCCACGCCCATCTTAGATTCGATGTTACGTATAGCTTTTATAGAAGTAGATTCGAAGCCAGCAATAGTGACAGCTATACGTTTATAATCTAGCTCGATAGCTTTAACAACTCCTTCAACTTGATCTATCTTAGCTGTAGATTCATTGATAGCGATATCGCCCATACCTTTAACGTAATCTGCGATACTCTTTATCGGGCTTGTCCTAATGATACCTGTAAGTCTAGCCCCGATCCCTTGGATAAGCCTAGGATTAGATGTAACCACCGTACCGACTCCATCGCACACTACGATACCGCAATCTATAAGCTTAAGATTCATGCATACGGATATTATCTCGGAGCTACCGTAAGGAACAACCATAGACGAATCGAAAAGTCTGTGCTTACAACAGAAGCCGAAAACCTGAACCTTCTTCTCAACTATATGTTTAACAACATCGGCATCCACTTCTCGTATGCCATACATGGATTCTAATAGAGGGCAGTAGACGACCATAGGTTCCGATAGTATCTTTATATCTCGCCGCGCTTAAGCAATACTCTAGCACCGCAACAGTAGAATTCATGTTCGCCTACAACTCCACTCAAGGATGACATAGCATATCTACTACGTTAAATGTAAAGCAATCTGAGATAAGCATAATTGTTATCTTAGCGATCCTCAGGTAGATGCGTAGAAAGCCTATGGCAGATATCTACTATCAGGCTTACGCTATCGTAGCCTCCATACCTAATACGTTCTAAGAATAAGTTGAAATCCATATTTAGAATCATGTTACGTGAGATGTAGATGTATATGGATCGGAAGATACATCGAGCTGCAGCTTCGCCGTATACCTCCACCACCGCATCATAAACCTTCTTAGGATTTACGAGGAAAACTTCAAAGATATCCCCGTTACATCTAACACCTATATAATACATGAATATCTTAAAGAAAGATTCACTGAACGCCCGCGTAAGTGAATGACGGAATACATGTTCTACTACTCTAGCTAGATCGCTCCTACCATTCAACTCATAATTATGACACGAATCAGCAGGTATATATAACGCTTAATATTAAACCGGTATTCATGGGAGGTATACTGAGTATGCATCAAATTTTAACTTTAAGATTACGATCTACATAGGTAAAGTGTAGAAGAGAAGAGCGCTATGGATATACTATCCATCGTAGATACGGAGATTCGGAGACTCCATAGTAATTGCAGAGTCATCTATTCTAGGATGGAGAATACGGGAGAATTCGAGTATGGACCTAAGATAAGCGAAGTCGATCTACATAGGAAGCTTACCGAAGCTCTATCGCTGTATGGATTTGAAAGATTCTACAAGTACCAATATGAAGCTTACAGATGCATCTCAGACAGGGCGGATACCATGATAGTTTCAGGTGCAGCCACAAGTAAGACTGAAGCCTTTATAATACCCGTAATGGACAGAGTACTGAAAGAGGGGGTTAGAGCGCTCATAATCTATCCTACTAAAGCACTCGCTCGAGGTCAATTCGATAGATTCACCAAATTCGGTTTCGTATCCGGCTTCAGAACAGCTATATTCGACGGCGATACGCCTGAGTCTGAGCGTAGAAGGATAGCTGAGAAGCCGCCTCATATACTTATCACAAACCCCGATATGATACACTACGGTTTAGCCGGATCTTCTAGGTTTAGAGGAATCCTGAAAGGTATAAGGATAATCGTCCTGGATGAGACCCATATCTATGAGGGGGCTTTCGGATCCCATATGAAATACATACTCGAGAGACTTAAACTAACCCTAGGAGAATTACAGTTTGTAACCAGTAGCGCAACCATAGGCAACCCCTACGAGTTTGGAAAGATGATGTTCGAGAGGGATGTTAAAGTTGTCTATGGCCCGAGGAGAGGGGTGGGGGCAACATACCATGCGATGGTATCGAGCAGGAGCTTCAGCAGATGCCTGGTAGCATCTAGACTTATATCGATACTATCGTCACATGGATTTAAAACATTAACGTTCATCGATAGTCAGCAGATGGCTGAGGTCGTAGCTAAACTTGCTAGACGCAACGGTACGAATATCTATGTGCATAGAGCTGGGTTGCCTAAGGAGGAGAGAGTTGAGGTGGAAGCTATGCTTAGATCCGGTAAGATAGATGGAGTGGTATCCACACCTACGCTCGAACTCGGTATAGATATAGGGGTGTTAGACGCGGTCATTATGGCTGCTCCACCTCTAAGCTACGTTAAATATCTTCAGAGATCTGGTAGATCTGGTAGACGCGGCGTAGGCTATGTATTCATGATACTCGGCGATGATTCTATAGATGCATACTATGAGCGGAGACCGACCGAGTATTATGAACAGAAGCTTACACCTATAGTATTCGAGCCTGATAATGAAGAGATAGCTAAGCTTCATTTTATGGGGGTGATAGCTCAGGGCGTTAGAGCCTATAGGAGGATGCCTATGAAGTGGAAACCTATACTGGATATGCTCCTAGCTAGCGGATGTATAGCTGAGGATGGCATCTACTACAGACTCACGGAAGCTGGGTGGAACATACTGAGGGAGTCTGGATCGAGGGGAGCAGGACCTAGGGTCTCTATATACGATACGGATGGATCTATAATAGGATTTAGGGAGCTCCCGGCTGCTCTTCATGATTTACACCCTCACGCTATCTATATCCATCAAGGGGAGGTATACGAGGTTATAGAGTTAGATCTCGATAGGTATATCGCGAGGGTTATGAAGAGAAGTTATGACCTATCATTCTATACTAGAGCACTCTACGAGGTTTATATAGGTAAAGTGAAGATTGAGGATGAACGTATCGTAGATGGGATACCTGTAGTTTACGGTGGAGGATACATTACAAGGAGTGTCGTAGGCTATACCATCCACGATCTATATGGCGGCGAGATGAGGCAGCCTATATCAATATGCTATCTAGACGAACCTATATCCTGGACTTATAAAACTAAGCTCATGATAACTAAGTATGGTGATGAAATTGATATCGAGGGTATACATGCATTGGAGCATACGTTAATACATTCAGCTAGGATTATAGCTGGGGCAGGATTAACGGATCTAGGAGGTGTAAGCTATCCTAGTGGACATATAGTCGTATACGATTCTACACCTGGTGGATCTGGGTTAGCAAAGCTACTCTACAGGAATCTGAATAGAGCACATAGAGTATCTTATAGAATACTCTCAGAGTGTGTATGCGACGATGGATGCCCTAGATGTGTATATGATCCCTTCTGCGGAAACGGTAACAGACTGCTATCTAGAAGGATGGCTTTAAAGCTTCTAGGATCTGTATTGAAGAATGAAGTTAAGGTGAAGTATGATATCGAACCGAAGGGTAGATCTACACCTTGAACCCCATATGCTTACGGTTAACCTAGGATCGTATGTTTAATCCTCTTTATAGCCTCCCTTATAGTTTCAGAGGATGCCGCGATCGATATTCTCAAATGACCCTCACCAGCTTCACCGAACGCTATACCTGGAATAGTAGCAACCTTAGCATTCTCTAGAAGCTTCTCTGAAAGCCGTATGGATGAAGCTTCTATGCGGCTGAAATCTGGGAATAGATAGAATGTGCCCTTAGGCTTAACGCATTCAACGCCGGGTATCTCTGATAACAGATCGTAGGCTAGATCTCTCCTCTCCCTATACTTATCCACCATGAATCTAACGTGGTCCTCAGCCTCTCTGAGGGCTGTTAACGCAGCTATCTGCACAGCTGGGCTTACGCATGAAACCATATAGGAGTGGACGGTGCGTATAGCCCTAGTTACATCTCTAGATGCTACCACGTAACCTATACGCCAACCCGTCATAGCGTATGTCTTAGAAAACGAGTATACTGATACCACATACTCCCTAACGTCATGGATCGATGCCGGGCTGAAATGTCTAGCACCGTCGAATACTATCCTCTCATAGACTTCATCTGATAGAATATATACCTGCCTCTCAGCTACGAACCTAGTTAAACTAACGATGTCATCGACAGAATACACCGAGCCAACAGGATTATTCGGTGTATTAATTATGATAAGCCTAGTTTTATCCGTAACCATATCCTCGATTAAACTCGGATCCAGCCTATAATCTGGCGGTTTAAGCGAGATAGGTATAGGTATCCCGCCGGCAAGCCTAACAAAACCCCTATAGGCAGGCCATGCAGGCTCCGGTATCAATACTTCATCACCCACATCCACTAATGCTTGTATAGCGGAGAATATGGCTCCATAGCCTCCTACAGTAACCGTAACTTCATCGTCAGGGTCGGCTCTCACAGAATTCTCCCTTAGAAGCTTCTCCGCTATAGCCTTCCTGAGCTCAGGTATACCGGCTGCGAACGTATAATGCGTTGCACCTTCATCCAGGGATTTCTTAGCGGCTTCTTTAACGATCCTCGGAGTATCGAAGTCTGGTTCACCTACGTGAAGCCCTAGCACCCCGCTCATAGAGCCTACCCTATCCATAAGCTTACGTATAGGTGAGGGCTCTATCGACGATACACGACTCGAGATTCTCATGAAACTAGATAATGGATATTGTGGAATCTTACAGATAAAACTTCCGGTTCTATAGAAAGTCAAATATAGTTGTACGAGGCTACTATGAGCTAGATTTGGATCTGGATAGTCTATCTGAGGAGAGGCTTTGGGCTTTCATAGCATGGGTAGCTACGATAGTAGGCGCGATCGTAGCGTTGATATTTAAACCACATTATAAGTATACGATGTACTGGGCATACCTATCTATATCATTCTTCGTAGTAGCGGTGATCGTACGCGTATCGATCGGGATTCTGTCACTCATACTATCGATAATAATACCGTTCGTAGGAGCTATCCTATCAGGAGTGATAGGCACATTATGCTCCCTACTACTATTCATAGTATGGATGTTAGGTGTAGTGAAATCCTATAGAGGGGAGTATTGGAAGATACCGATGGTATACGATATCGCAGAGAAGCTTTTCAGAATAGAATCCGAGTACTATCCAAACAGCTGATAGCGAAACGTAAAAGCTATCTACGATCCGAAATGGCTATCTAGATAGAGTCTATGGAGTCGTACGGCAGCCATACTGGTTTAATCGAGCTTTTAAAGCAAACTACCCCCAAAAAATGAGAATTTGATTTATCCTCTTAAGCCCATTAACTCTGTTGCTATTAATCTTCTAGTATTCAAAGTGTTAGTATGCATAAGTTTAGATCTATTACGCTTAAGCCATATCTTTAATGAATAACGAACCGAGATAGAATGCTTGCAGACACTATAAGCATTCTCTAGAGGCTGACCTTATCGATGCTGGTATAGATGCTTTCAATCATGACCATGAAGCCTAAATGCTCTTAGTTATCTTCAAGAATATTAGCAACTATGTATGATCTAAAGATAGATTGAAGAAGGGTGGATTGTAGAAGGTAAGTGAGGGTTAAATGAAGGTTGAATACGATAGAGGAATGAATACTACCTACATTAAGTTTATGAATTACAGAATTAAGAAGAATAAAACGTCAAACAAGAATACTTACATAAATATTTAGAGAAAGAAGCCTTTATAGGAATAGAGGTTTAGATAACCTTTAAAACGCGAAATATCATAATCCCGATATCAAAAAAGAGGATAGAACAATTACTAGAAAGCTTAATCTAACAAGACAAGTAAGCGATGCATATTTCTTGTTCAATAAGTCTCATAATGGACAATAAGGCCAGCTTGCATATTAACTATGCAGAACGGTTTACACATATATTATTGATGACCTTCAACCTACTATTGGATGAGCAGACCCTGTATATGTACAGCTTCTAAAGGCTCTTTTAATAGCTTCATCGGTTGATCTAGTCTTAGCGATGTTGATATCGCTGATCGGTGTACCGGGTTTAAATCCGCTTCCACCCAACCTCACCATCATAATACTAGGCTACTCCCTACTATTCTCACTAATAATAAACGATCTAATCAAATCCTCTCTCCGGAAAGCCCGCTTAAATTTACTATATAAAAGCTTTACATTAAAGTTACCGCATCCATTCGCTTTAAGGGAAAAACCTTATATCTTTGAGACCTTCCCCTCATTCTCTTACGACCATAATGGAGTACGCTGTGAGTACTTCTGGCTTGACAAAGGTTTATGAGGGGGGAGTTAAAGCTTTAGATAGCGTCGATTTAAAGGTTGAGCCAGGTAAGGTTTTCGCACTTTTAGGACCGAATGGTGCTGGTAAGACGACGCTGATGAGAATTTTGACGACCCAGATTAAACCAACCTCCGGTGAAGCTTATGTTTTTGGGCTGAATGTCGTTCGTGATGGCGCTAAGGTTAGGCAGTTTATCGGCTATGTCCCACAAGAGATGAGTATTTGGACCGATATAAGTGGATACGAGAACCTCCTCATATATGCTAAGATCTATGGTATCCCTTCAAGCAAGAGGGATAAGCTCATATGGGATGTTTTGGAAGATATGGGTTTAAAAGAGTTTGCGAATAACCTTGTTAGGACATATTCTGGTGGGATGATTAGGAGGCTTGAATGCGCATGCGCTCTACTAATCAAACCTAAAATTCTATTCTTAGATGAGCCGACGATAGGCTTAGATCCGTCAGCTAGGAAGGCTGTGTGGGAGAGGCTAATAGCGTTTAGAAAGGAGTATGATGCGACAATCTTCTTTAATACGCATTACATGGATGAGGCAGACTTATACGCGGATGAGATAGCAATAGTTAATATGGGTAGAATTGTGGCTTCTGGAACCCCTGAGAACCTTAAGCATTCTCTTGGAGGGGAAATATTATCGCTTGAAGTAGAGAATCCAGCTTATGACTTAAAAGCCCTAGAAATACTTAAGGAGACGGATGTTATCATCGATGTGATCGTAAGCGGGAATGAGATGAATATAGTAACTCAAGATGCTGAGTCTTCACTACCTAAGATTATGGAGGCTCTTAGAGCTAGCAAGGTTCTCGTTAAAAGGGTTTCTATAACTAAGCCGACCTTGGATGATGTTTTCTTAAAATATGCCGGCGCTAGACTTGAGACGGGGGCTGCAAGAATTAGCGAGGTTAGGCAAGTTAGAAGCATGATTAGGAGGGGTTAACGTGAACGGCTTCATGAGAAATGTGCTTGCGATGATTGAGCTTGAGATGCGGAGGATTAGGCATGATAGGACAGAGCTTTATTCTAGGGCTGTTCAGCCAATCCTTTGGATAGCTGTCTTCGGCCCAATAATGGGAAGCGTTAGAGCAATACCAACCGGCGGAATACCATACACTGACTACATAACCCCCGGTGCATTAATCCAGTCAACAACCTTCATATCGATATTCTACGGCCTAACGATCGTCTGGGAAAGGGAGTCGGGAATTTTAAAGAAACTTCTTGTTGCTCCAGCTTCGAGATACTCCATCGTCATAGGAAGGGCATTAGCATCAGGTATTAGAGCGATATTCCAAGCTCTGATAATAATTCCGGTGGCTCTGCTGGTAGGTGTAAAATTTATGCCTAGCATTCCGAATTTTTCACTAGCTTTAGCAATAATATTCGCTTCTTCAGGAGGATTCGCCGCAACATCGATTCTTATCGCATCCTTCATGAAGACTAGAGAGCGATTTATGGGCATAGGGCAGGCGTTAACAATGCCGCTATTTTTTGCAAGCAACGCCCTATATCCGGTCTCGATGATGCCAGAGATAATGCAGCGGATTGCACGCCTCAATCCAATGAGCTATGTCGTGGATGCTGTAAGATCGCTGATGATTACTGGAAACTTGACAAGCTTATCAGTAGATCTAACGGCAATAATTCTATTCGATGTAGTAATGTTTGTCATCGCCTCCATAAACTTTAGAAGAATAATAGAATGATGTTATCAGATGATCAAAGAGCTTGCAAATATACACTTATATATTTTAAGTCAGTATAATTCTAGAATCATGGGTTATGCAATATAAATAATGGTATAAGAGTTATATGCTATAACTGCAAGTAAGATTTAATAATTGATAACGTATTGGTTAATTTTAGACATTTTAGATATCTTTTTGCAGTATTTTCTATGATTATTCACAAAGATTAGATCACAATATATCGATCCTATTTTGCCATTACCGTAAGAGCTATCGTTACGGCTATCTTTCTAGTTGTCTTAGTGATGGCGATGAGTAGAGACCTCCAATCAATATAGTTAACTAAGCTGAAATGTAGTTTTTATAGCACTTTATAGCATAGCTAATGTTATATTATGGATGTTATACCTTACCATCCTACAATTAGCTGAAACTTCAAAAGTTGTAATTAATAGAGAAAGTAAGCCTACTATTCGTACTAGTCTTAACCGTACTACTTCTAGTCAAGAGAATAATATTCAAACATAGTATCCGAAGACCTAATCTTCACCGAAATCCTAATATTTAAAATATAAACATAGATCATGCGTGAATAATATTCTCAATACCAGGCATATTCTGAGTTAATCTAACTCCATATATTTACTCCTAGAGATTTAAGGCGAGCTTCTACGATGCCTAGCATCGATAATTCTTCGAGCTTTTCCCTAGTGGGCATACCTCTATCATCCCATCCCCTACACTTATAGTATTCATCAAGCATAGGCTTCAATTCTACGATATGCCCTTTCGCACCCCCCTCCTTTAGGGGCTCTGATAGAAACCTATCCGGAAGGGTATCATCGCTAGCAGTTACACCCGCTACTACGTTGAATAATCTCTGTATATTCGATATCCTTTCGCCACATTTCTGAAGATCGGGCAGCCTCTTCTCTATACCGGTTGCTAGAAGGTAGAATCCGGCTACATGCCCTGGAGGTATTTGGACGAATTTGCAGAGACCTAGAGATTCCAGTACGTGATGCCAATCCTGCATGGTAGCTACAAGCCATCCTTTACCCTCTACTTCGAACCTATAGAATCTACGGTATATCTTGAGGTCAGGCACCCTCTCACCCTGTTCGATCCTCATAACTAAACCTTGTAGATGACACGCACCTCTATTCGATGTAGCATATTGCAACCCCATACCGTTGAAGGCTCGAGGATCATGCATAGGTACTTCTAATCCCTTGACATGCATAGCATATTTCTCAGATCCTCTTCCGATCTTCATGGATGCAAGCCTACATCCTTCACCCAGCATGTATCCGAACCCCACCCTTTCACCGATCAGCTTCAACAGATCTACTATGAGAAGCGGATCACCCCATCTAAGCTGCAATCCTCCGGTATCCTCGATCTTTATCAAACCTTTCTCGAAGCATTCTATAGCCCATGCTATCGTAACACCTGCAGATATGACGTCGAAACCGTAATCGTTACAGATCTTCTCCATATAGATCAGCGATGCCGGGTCATCGTTGAGTAGGAGGGATCCTAGCGATGCTGCTGATTCGTATTCAGGCATCCTACCCTCGATTAATCCATACCTAGGATCTTCTACTCTAGCCTCCTTCCAGCAGCCTACAGGGCATCCGAAGCATGCCCTATGGCGTTTAAGATAGTGCTCTACCATATACTGACCTTCTATCTTCGCTATACCATCCCACTCTCCCTCTGTAAAGTTCTTTATAGGTACGTCGCCATATTGGTAGAATGAATCCATCTCACCGTTCGTTCCATACGATGAGAGGATCTGGATCGTAGGGAAAGACATTATTGAAGGATACAGACGAGCTACCATCGATCTAAGCTTATCAGGCCATCGCACTTTCACCTGGTATCGACCCCTAACGGCTACGGCTTTAAGCCTCTTACTACCCATGACAGCTCCTAAACCGGTTCTACCTGCAACCCTCTCACCGCTCACTATGGAGGCATATCTCACTAGCTTCTCACCTGCAGGTCCTATACATGCTACCTTAACCTCTGAATCACCAAGCTCGGATGCTATAGATTCCTCGGTTTCAGATGTCTTCAAACCCCAGAGACTAGAAGCATCTCTAAGCTCTACCCTTCCATCATCCACATATATGTATACCGGGTTATCGGATTCACCTTCGATTACAAGAGCATCGAATCCAGCCCTCTTAAGCTCTACACCCCAGAATCCGCCTAGATGGGATTCACCCCATCCGAGGGTAAGCGGGGATCTACCCACTACGACGGCACGGGATGATCCGGGAACCATTGTACCTGTTAACGGCCCTACGGCGAATACAAGCTTATTGGACGGAGCGAAGGCATCTATCCTAGGATCCACCTCCATGAATAGTATAAGCGAAGCTAAACCCACCCCTCCGAGCACTAAATCTAAGTATTCCGCTTTAACCTCTTCGATAGATATCTTACCATCGGATAGATTGACCCTAGCTATCCTACCAGTATAGCCATACCATTCATCCATACTCGAGACCTCACCTAAGATATAGCCTAGATACAAGCTCCCTATCCTTCTCAGGTATCGTCGGAGGCTCCCTACCGCCGGAGACTAATATAGCTACAAGCTGCGTTATAGCAACTTCTTCTAAGGTCTCGACTATAGCTTCAGCTTCTACGAGATTATAGCCTAAAGCGACTACACCATGATTCTGAAGTATCAGCGCTCTAACACCCTTAACCCTTTCAGCTACCAGTTTAGCCAGCTCATCCGTCCCAGGATATGCGAAAGGAACTACAGGTACACTCCTGAGAGTTACCACAGCTTCCACCGTTATAGGTTTAAGCTCTATACCTGCGAGAGCTAGACCCGTCGTTATAGGATTATGGGCATGTATTACGGCGTTGATATCAGGTCTTACACGGTATATAGCCGTATGCATAGGCCATTCAACCGAGGGACGCATAAACCCTTCAATAACATCACCGTCTAAACTTATCTTAATAAGATCATCAGGCTTTAAATCCCCCTTGAATACTCCGCTAGGCGTTATCCATATGCTATCGGATCCAGGTATCCTAGCGCTAACATTACCGCCTAAAGCAGATACCAACCCCTTATCGTATAGGGTCTTCATAACCCTGATTATCTCAAACCTCAACTCCTCTTCGCTGAAGATAGAATCGCTCATAGCTAACACCGACATCATTATGTTAAGTCTAATTTAAATATGATCGTTACGATGATCGGGCATCCTAGAATAACGTTAATAAAGGAGCTTTCATTACTCCAAACATATGGAGGTCGCCGGCCATAGGGCGTGGGATCCACCCGCTCTCGTTCCGAACGCGGAAGTGAAAACACGCCACGTCCCTCAGCTCCATGGTGCGGAAGCCCATGAGAGCTGAGAGATGCCGGTAGCCTCCTATAAATAGCTATGGATCCATTGTACGGTAAAGTTTATTATAAGGAGGTAAGCTTCCCAACTCTGATAAAGAGTTGCAGAGCATACAGCTGATCCTGATTAAAGCAGGGGGAGTTGTAGGGGAGGGGGATAACCTATCTACTATCTTCCAGATGATCTTCCTAATCTTCTTCCTAGTAATGATGACCTACGGACAGAAAATCCAGGCATTGATGATGCTTAAGAATATAAGCTTATCTGTCGAGAAGCTTAAAAGGATGCGTGACGAAGCTAGAATGCATGCTATAAAGTATCTTAAGGAATATTCTGATCGAAGCGATGTCGAGTCTATACTCGACAGGATGCTACAATATTTTTGGATACAACCTACGAGTCTTGATCCGACAGGTATAGTCGGTAAGATAGAGCATATACTAAATTTGAGGGATGAACGTATAAGGGAGGAAATTATGGCTATAGCATCTAAAGCTGAACCTATGCAGGTGAGCAATATAGAGAAGATAGTGGAGATAGGCATATCGATGGATCAGATATACAGGGTTGTTAGACACTATTATATGTTCGGAAAGAAAACTAAAAGTATATTCATCGTATACCAACTTGAAGCTCAGCTGCCATTCATACTACAGGAGGCTGAAGCTCTTATGGAGGCTTTAACAGCTTTCGAGAACTGTCAGCCGATAGGCGATGGAGCTGGAGCTTTGGTAGCAGCACGATTTATGTATGGAGCAGAGAAGCATAAGATAACGAAGGATACGGTATACGCCGATATAGTATTCGAGGGTAGAATTATATCGGTTATAAAAGCCGAGGGCCCTGGAGGTAATGTAGGTAAACCTGATCAGGCTATAACTAAACTCATAGAGGAGTATAGTAGGAAACCTTCGACCGTTATAATGGTCGATGCAGCGTTGAAACTTGAAGGGGAGGAAACAGGTGAGGTAGCGGAAGGTGTAGGCGCGGCTATCGGAGGTATAGGCGTAGAGAAGTTCAGGATAGAGGAGGTTGCTAAGAAGTATGGTATACCATTATACGCTGTGGTGATCAAACAATCACTTAAAGAAGCTGTATCCCCTATGAATAGGAAGATATATGACGGTATATATGAAGCTATCGAAAGAGTGAAGAGGATTATAAAGGAGAAGATACCTGTAGGCGGCTACGGTATATTAGTGGGGGTTGGGAATACTGTCGGAATCGGTCAATAGCCGTAGAAGATTGATACTCCTAGCATACTTACTAGTATCCATAATAATACTATTGTTTTCAACATTTCTTCTCATACAATCTATCCAAGCATACACTCTCTACCAATATGAAAGGGGGTTCAGCTTACTCTTTACAGGGGTAATAGGGTTAGCTTTATCGCTGTATATGTTGAGCGTATATGCGAGAAGACCTGGACTTATCAGGCGTAGAGAGGTTAAACGGATGCTTACCGTAGTGGAATGTGTATCATGCAGCTATAGAGACAAAAGGGAGTATATACGTGGAGATTACGTTATGAAGGAAATCGGCGAATGCCCGATCTGCGGCGGAAAAACACTCATAACAGAGATATACCCGGAGGTTGTAAGTAGAAAGTAGGTACGGTTAAACCTCAGTAAGTACATATGGTTCACCGTTAAATATGAACACCGTATGCTCCGATTGCGCAACCACACCTCTCCCGGCTTCTACTAGGACTGGATATCTGAAGATTAGTCTTCTATCCTCCTTAAGCCGCTTCCATACCAAGCCTACATCTAATCCTTCGATACCGATCTCAAATATCCATCTTTCAGCAAACGGGAGGGAAGAGAAGCTAGAATACAGTAAGTTTAGTAGCTTGGATGATTCTTCATCTTTAAGCTTACGATAGGATTGGCAGCGGAATATGTAAGCATCTGCACTTGATACGACTGAACCTACAGTGTTCCATACGGTAGCAAATGGTTCTACGGCGTATACCGAGCCATTCTTAAGCTTTCCAATACCAGAGTCTACGTTAGGTATGGATAATCCTGCATGCAGGTTGAATCTACATATCTCATGACCTGAAAGATTCTCTATAGGCTTGAATCCTCTATCTCTTATAGTCCTCTGGATGGCAGCACCTATCTCCGAGACCTTTACATTAGGTTTCATTAATTTAATAGCTTTATCGAGAGCATCCTCTACGGCCTCGACAAGCTTTTCATACTTATCATCGAAGCATACAGTTACAGCTCCATCAGCTATATATCCATTGATATGAGCGCCTACATCCAGCTTAACTAGACTATTATCAGGTATCCTGCTATAATCCCCCATAGGCGATGTATAGTGAGCGGCTACATGATCTACGCATATGTTGCATGGGAAAGCCGGCTTACCACCTTTATCCCTTATGGCATTCTCAACTTCCACACATATGTCAAGTAGCCTACGCCCAACCTTAACTATCCTACGAGCATCACTGAGTATATTGGCTACGATCCTACCAGCTTTAACGTAGTATTCGAGGATCTCCTCATACACCATAATTCACCCCATAGAATCCTATAGACTCTCTACGGCTACCCGTATCCTGGATAACACCATATCCCTATCCATTAAGGATAGGAAGGAAGCTATCCTAGGACCGTAAGGTTTACCGAAGAGTATCAGATAGAGTGACCTGAACATTATCTCCTGGCTCCTTCTACTAAGCTTAGAGGTATAGCTTTTCATAGCCTCCTTTATATGCTCCTCACTCCATATACAGTCGGAGAGAACACTCAGCAGCTCTTTAAGTAAGTACCTCTCTTCATCCCCTAAGCTTCTTATTATATCCTCAGGCAGATATTCAAGCATCCTCACCTTAAATTCTTCAGGGGCGTAAAGTTCAAGCCAATTTTCCGCATGAGTGAGCCTAACTTTAACCTTATCTATCTCCCAGGATTCAAGCTCACCGGTAAGTATACCTGTAGATTTCAATCTTCTAATAGCAGCCTCTACCATATTCTCCTTCGGTAAGACTTGAACTAGAAGCACTGCGTGAAGGTATGAAAGCTGAAATGGCAAACGAGGCGGGGGATTAAACCTAGTCGATAATAGATAACTCTCCTTTAGAAGCTGAAGCTCCTCCTTATCATCTAGACTCTCTACGCCGAAGAATATCCGTTCAGCACGGTCGTATAGATCTACGTATCTATAGATCTGATCTAAGCTTAGGATAACCCTCTTCATAGGCTCGTTTACGAGGAAGAAGAATCTTAGAACCTCAGGTTCAGCTACCTTAAGCCACTCTCTAGGCGTGAATCCTATGAAATCACTACTACCCATATCACCTAGATCCTTACCTTTCACGCTGTATCCAACCCACTCATAGGGTATACCGAATGGTGGTTTAAATCGTAGGATAGCCTTAGCAATCTCTACACATGAATCCCTAGAGCCGCCTGGGGTAGCATGATCTTTACCGTAGGGTTCGAAACCTACATCTAGAGCCTTCCAGATAGCGGGCCATTCAAGCCTCCAATACAGTTTACCATCCTCCATGGATGATACGCCTTCATAGCCACAGAACTTGCATCTATAAGATACCTTATAGGATCCTAGATCTACGTATATCGGTTCGGATGAATCTATGCGTCTACAATTCTCGCAGAGAGGTTCGAATGGTATCCACGATTCTGGGAATGGATTCCTACCTCTAAACTTATTCAAAACCTCTACGACGGCTCTGCTCTTAGCTATGATTTCGCTTACGATTTTCTTCATAGAATCCAATTTGTAGAGGTTCGTGGTGGTATAGACCTCTACATCTTCAGAGAAATCCTTGATATACGGTCCGAAATCCATCCAGTAATGCTCAACCCAATTATCACAGCATCCATAGGGGTCGGGTACATCCACTAGACGCCATCCGGTATAACGACTGGCGTCGATACTACCGAACGCTCTAAGCTGAGCATCCTTACCCTTCCATGAGTCCTGCGTGTATAGTACGAGTATATGTCTAGTCTTCCACCCTCTATCCTCAAGTATCCTACGAACGGCCTCGACCAGTATGATCTCACCTCTAAGCCTACCGATATGCTGAAGGCCTGAAACCGATAGACCTCCGCTACATACTAGGATAGGCTTATGCTCGTCGGACCAATAGTTCTCGACTTTATCCGCTATCTTAGCAACCCAATGTTTCGATACAGCCATTATCCTGAGCTTTAGATTTGATCCAACCTACGATATAACTATTTAGCAGGCTCTACTCGAAACAGCAGAATGGATATTCTACACCGAAAGGATAAGCGATCTACCCTTACGTTGGAGGATAAACATTTATAGGCTGTGGATGAAGCGATCTAGGATTTTGGTGGTTAAATGTGGGGTTTAAGTACGCCGTGTTCACGGTTATGATCCCGGAGTATAAGGTGGAGGAGGTACCTAGGATTCTAAGTATGTATGGATATGATGGTGTTGAATGGAGGGTAGCCCCCATCCCGCAGATCCAGCCTGTTAAACCTTCGTATTGGCAGGGGAATCTGGCCACTATAGATGAATCTAAACTGCTTGAGGAAGCTTCTAGGGTAAAGAAATTAACAGAGGAGTATGGCTTATCCATACCAGCTCTCGGGACATATTTCAGAGTACCTGGGGAGGATCTAGCTAGGGTTAGGAGGGGGTTCGAGGCGGCGAGGATTATAGATGCGAAACAGTTGAGGGTATCCGCGCCGAGATACGATGGGAGTATAAAATATAGAGTGCTACTCGAGAAAGCTGTAGAAGAGTATCGTACCATAGAGAGGATGGCTAAGGAGTATGGAATTAAATGTTGTGTGGAAATACATATGGGTACTATATGCCCGAGTCCAAGTTCTACATATAGGTTTATTTCGAATTTCGATCCGAAGTATGTGGGTGTAATACTTGATCCAGGCAATATGGTTCATGAAGGCTATGAGAACTGGCTTATGGGTTTAGAAGTACTAGGAGAATACTTAGCACACGTGCATGTGAAGAATGCTGTGTGGAAGCTTGTAAGGGAGGAGGATGGAGCTAAAATATGGGCTCCGACCCATGCACCTGTAATGGAAGGCTATGTATACTGGCTCGACGTCATGAAGGCTCTAATTAAAGTCGGGTATGATGGATGGTTATCGTTCGAAGATTTCTCAGATATACCTACCGAGGAGAAGCTTAGAAAGAATATCGAATATATGAAAAAGCTAGAGGCTAAAGCTAGATCTTAGCGATCCGTAGATATCTACGGCATCCTACTGAAGATATCCATCCAAGCTTCTTTAAGCTTTAAAGCATCCTCGAAGCTTTCTACATCCACTGAGAATATAACCCCAGTCTTATCATCACCTAGAGCCTCAGCGAACTTCCTCACGAAGTCATATACATCCAGACCAGAGGGCATCCTATCCTTCCATACCAGGCATATACGCCTCTCGAAAGTAAGCTTCCTAATATCCTCGAATCTATATAACTCGGGATTCCCGAGATGGATGGCTTTCACTTTAGGCGTATCCAAGACTATGTTTAGTATATGGGATACTCTACCGCATGAATGCCATAAACCCCCTCCGAAAGGTGATAAACACCGTATATTATAATCCCTACAGAACTCCATATAGTGACGGGGCGAGAGTAAGGCTGCTGAATCTTCACATAACCTTACACCACCCTCACACATCCATATACCAGATGGTCCGTCAGCTTTATCCCATCCATGAGCACCGGCTGTTAAAGGTTCACCTATAAGCTTCTTCTGAATCACCGTGAATTCTACGTAGGCTTCACTAACTTTAGAGAGGATCTCTTTAACTTCACCCGGCTGGAGATATAACGCCTGGAATATTTTCTCACCTACTATCTGATGGGCTAGATTGAATGGGCCCTGGGTATCAGCTAGATAGATTCTTACCCCTGTATCTTCAAGTTTCTCTAAGAAGAAGCGTTCAGTTTCCAAGACTTTCGCAGGTAGCCCTTCATCGAATATAGGATCACCTAAAAGCGATGCGTTTAGCCTATTATCTACGAATAGATGCTTAGCTTTAGCCCATGGCATACCATCCTCAAGTACCCTAACCTCGCAGCCGAAGGCGCTAGGTATTATGCATACGCCGTAATCAGCTCTGACAGCTGGGACTGCATCATCCTTAACCATTAAGTGCGGGAGGACATTCGTCTCTATCTGCGTTATAAGCATTTTACCAGGGTCTTCGAAAACCTCTCTATAACTGTAGTTGTGCCTTGCGACCGGAAAATTTAACGTAAGAGGGGGTCTATCTACAGATCTGAAGAGCCATGCATCGCATTGAAGCCTCATACCGTTACGTATCATATCGATATCTATAAGCTGTTTGATCCTCGATAGGATAGAATCAAGTTCATCGGATACGCTGGTATGGGTCACAACTAAATTTCTAGAGGGTTATATAGATTTAAATCTATACGTGATAGCATTATAGATTTAGGTGAAATTGCATGTCTTATAGGGTTAAGAGGATCGCTATCTTAGCTGGACCGGAGTACGAGGATTTAGAATTACACTATCCGTTACTAAGGCTTAAAGAAGCCGGATTCGACGTGAAGGTTATAGCTCTCACGAAGGAACCTGTTAGAGGTAAGCATGGATTAACCGTGAATCCAGATCTAACATTTGCTGAAGCTAAACCTGGAGAGTTCGACTGTGTAGTTATACCTGGAGGATGGGCACCTGATAGGCTTAGAAGGTATCGAGAGGTACTTGATTTCGTTAAGGGTGTAGCGGCTAGAGGTATCGTAGCTGCCATATGTCATGGACCACAGATATTGATATCGGCAGGACTTCTTAAAGGTAGACGGGTTACATGTGTATCGGCTATAAAAGACGATGTGATAAACGCTGGAGCCGAATACTTAGATGGACCCGTAGTTGTGGATGGAAACCTGATAACTTCGAGAATACCTGCAGATCTACCATACTTCTGCCGAGAGATAATAAGAGCATTAGGGGGCTAACGAAGAATCTACCATCAACCAATATCGTTACATCGAATCGTACTGGATAATCGTTAAATCTTCTTTTAGAAGAAATCCGTTAGGGATTTTTGTTTAACCCCACTACCTATCTTAGATTCAGCTTTCTCGCTATCCTCGAATCCACCAGCCACACCCTCCCCTCTCTCTGGGAATATTATTATCCGACCGTATACACCATCATAACCCGGGATAACTTTAATCCTCCCCTCCCTGACGCGTACGATAGCTTCAGCTATAGACGGATCGACTATTCTAGCCATATCTTCGAAGGAAGCATCCAATAGAACGGTGTATTCGTCACCGAAGCGTGAGATTAAAGCGTTATAGATACCCCAAACTTTCTGGGAGCTAGGTGAGCTAGCACCTATAACCGCAGATATGACTTCTGAAAGAGGTAGGAGACGTACATATCCAGGTGAACCTTCAGGTTTAAACCCGTATGGTCTATCGGCTAACTCTTCAACTCTCTGCTCGACACCTTTAGTTAGAGTTTTATGGCAGACAGGGCATTTACCTCCAAGCCTTATAGCTTCAGCCGGTGGGAGGGATACACCGCATGCTCTATGACCAGTCCAATGGTATTTACCGTAAGCTGGATCTGTTTCTATCGTAAACCTTAGTATATTCGGATCCTTCCTTATTATCGAATCCACTATATCTCGATAGGTTAAACGGTTAACTTCGAATACGTTAGCTTCCCGTCCAATTCTCCAGGGCCAATAGGAGTGCGAATCACTATTCGATAACAGAGTGAATTTATCTAGTGAACTTAAACGCCAGTTCATAGGTGGATCGGATGATAGCCCGGTTTCAAGTGCGTATACATATCTAGTCATATCTTGGTAGCAGTCGCTTATCCTGTCGAAGCCACTAAAGGCTCCGAAGACACTAAACCATGGCGTCCAAGCATGTGCAGGGAAAACAATATTATCCCTAGAGACTGCTACAACCTCTTCGACTAGATGGGCGGCTGACATATTCAACGTCGGCCTTCCATCAACTTCCAGATCACCATACCTAGATAGACGATCGTTTAACTGCTCAGCAACTTCGATACTAGGTGTTAGTATAACATGATGAACCCTTCTAGTTTTCCCTTCGAATTCGAAGATAGTCGAAACCTCACCTGTAATCATAAACCAAACAGGGAGATCAGGCATATCGATGAGCTTATACAACCCGGATCCATCGTACTCTACCAGGGAATCCTTAATTTCACGCAGCCATTTGGGATGAGTGAAGTCCCCAGTACCCACAAGGGTTAACCCTTTAACTTTCGAGAATCTAGCTATCCTCTTCACATCCATATCGCTGCTTGTAGCTCTGCTATACCTACCATGTATATGCAAATCGGCTATGATCCTCATACCCTTCCGCTAACCCTCACACTATTTTTACATGGCCTTCAGCTATTTACACTTTCGGAGTAGCAGCTTATCTCTGCATACGTATTCGAAGCCAGTTCTAACTAGAGTCTCAAACCTGGTAGCCCTACTATAGAGGTATGCGACTTGTAGATTAATTCGTCGAAGGGGGGTTAATGAGCTCGCCCCATATTCTGAGCGGATCAATATATAACGGGATGAATACCGTCTAGGTAGTGTTGTCAGCCGGAAAATCATTAAAGAGCATGGATATTAAAAGCAAGCGGATAGTTGCGATGAAGAAGTTTCCTTTCAAATCAGCTAAAATAAATGTTTAAGATACGGTTAAGGTCTAAGTATAAGAGAGGATTCTAACATCCTCTTTAAGCTTTCATCAGAAGGCTTCTTATCCGGTGAAAGACTGAATTCGATATATGAATCCATCCATGATCTATGATTAATGCTAGCAACCAAGTATTAGTGATACGTTATAATATACATCTAATCTCAACTACATGAAGGACTAAAGCTTAGGATGCTAGTTAGCGTATCCACCCACCTTTACATCTACCGCTACCTGCCATTTATACGGCGCAACTTCTTTCATAATCCTGCTAGATAATACAGCATTCACGACCCTTCCAGTTCTACCTATAGCTTCGATAAGATTAGCCCTACTCTTCTCCAATGCGTATGACCCAGTTGCGAATTCGTAGTAATGTATTACTCCTCCTGATGGTTTTAAAGCCATGCATGCCGCATCAATATACTCTACGGCTTTTTCAGGAAGATTCATTATCACCCTATCCGCTATGCTACGTAGCTTAGTTCGTATAACTTCGCCAGCATCACCTAGTATCGGAATAACTTTTCCTTCAACCTTGTTCATATGTATATTCTCCTCTAGATATTTCACGGCATCAGGGTTTATATCGATAGCATAGACCGTTACATTACGATGAAGCTTAGCTATGAGGATAGAGAAGGGGCCTACTCCCGCGAACATATCTACGACCGTCTCACCTTCGACTACCTGGGATGCAACTCTATAATGCTCGTAAGATAATCTAGGTGAGAAGTACACCTTCCTAGGATCTAAAAGGTAGCTGCAACCGTACTCCTTATGAATGGTCTCGGTATTCTCAGATCCTGCTACGATTTTATAGCTCCTAACACGGTGGATACCGGTAACCCCGCTAGATTTAACGAGAACCGATCTGACACGTTTGAATATCTTCATAATGGCTTCACCGATGAGTTGTTCGTAAACCTCAAGCTCCTCAGGTATCTCCAATACTGCGATATCCCCTATGAAGTCTATCGAGCGGGGGAGGCAAGCGAGGAGATGCGGCGGAAGCTTATCTTCTAAAACCTCTATGATGCTTCTGGCAGATTTCACGTACCATTGAAATTTTTGAGTAGACAGTTCAAACCCGGGTAACTCCTTCTCGATGATGTCTATCTGCTGCTTCGAAGGCTTCTCCTTTAGGGGGATGAATAGGAGGCCATTGCTTCTTAATATTTTAAGGCTTCTATCTAGGAGATCGAGTTCGGCTAGAATACTGATAGCTTTCTCGCCTAAACTTTTCGGAATCTTAACGCAATAAGCTTCAACCCAGGATCGAAAAGGAGCATCAGTCATGGCTAGACTACTATATGATAGGGAAGAGTGTAGAGGTAGGCTTAAACGTTAGTCTACATCGTTAGCGAAAGCTTACATCGTGGTACAGTAAGTCTGACTGGATACAACAGCGATACCTATACTCTCGGCTCCAAGGCTATAGCTCTTATCCATGAAGAATCCAGGTTAACAATCTTCAAAGGCAACCCTATGAAGAATACTCGCTCACACTCCACCTTATCCAAGTTAACTAAACCTTCGATTATAGGTATATCATTCTCTAGGAGAACCCTATGTGTAGCTAGCTTGGATCTAGGTTCATCTAGGTGAACACCTTGAACACCAAGCAGCTTTATACGTTTACCTACAAGATATTTTGCAGCTTCGCTAGTGATATATGATCCGCCGCTACTCCACATTAAAACTATATCACCTTCTTTAACCTTCCATAGATGCTCAGCTTTTATCGCGGTATTAGCTTCAAACTTTAAAACGATAGCTTCACCCATAAACTTCTCTAACGGTATATCTACGATCGACTTGAGATCTGAACGGAAATGCGATGGCCCTTCCACATGCGTACCTATATGGGATTCAGCTTCTATGAAATGCATGTATGTTCCATCTTCAGCGTTTATGAACTGTTCTAGGTTAAACCTCCTAATCTGATTACCGCGTATATACTCACCGTTAACCTTCAATACATTAGGTTGAACCTCAACGGATAAATCGATGACCTTATATCTCTCAAGAACCTCGACTATACCCTTAACCATACCGACCTACAAAGTAGAACAAGTTAGGCGTATAGGATTTATCTCTTTCGGTATCTCATATAACCTCCAATCCATGAAGATGGAATCTGATGCTATAGGGTTGGTAGCGTTTATATAATCCGATAGATGACCTTAAGGTACTCAGGTGAACCTAAGGTGCCGGAGGATGTAGAGAAAGTCTACGTTAAAGTTCTCTTGCGGGGAGATGTACTGAAACGTTTCCGTTATATCAAGGATAGACTCGGATTGGAGACCGATGCTGAGGTTATACGCTATCTGATAATGCAAGAGTATCGAAGATTATCAGGTGAACCCTAGAAAGATTATGCATATCGAACGGTACAGCTGAATGATGGGGAAAGCGGAAAGATAGCTGATGCATAGCGTCTAAGCCTTCATCTCAATGGATATCTATCTACGGTTCACTCCGCGATGCCTACTTAAGGTATTTATCGAGAAATCCTATAATCCGGCTAGCCATAGGTTCTAACGGTAATCCATGCCCGGCATCATACCAGTATACCTCCTTAGGTTCACTTGCCTTCTCAGCTAACTGTCTCTGGGTTTCTGCAGGAACTATATCGTCATATCTTCCGCAGTGGAATTGTAGCGGTCTAGGTGAAGCGAGGTGTATGAAGTTTATCGGATCTATAGGAGCTAAGATATGTTCTAGCTGTTCGTAGGTTATACCTAGCGTTTCGATTCTAGATCTTATAGGTGGTACAGAATAATGTCTACTAGTCTTTATCATGAGTGGTATATTCCCTCCACCTACTATTATGACAGCTGCTTTCACCCTAGACTCTACGCCTACAAGTAGTGCTCCGAATATACCACCCATACTACCGCCTATATAGCCTATCCTCCCGCTATCTATCTCGATCCTAGTTTCTAGAAAATCTATAGCTCTCCTTAGATCGATTATAGTCTGGATAACGTTAGCTTTAAGTTCATCTATATCTGGGGAGTAGAGAACCTTACCCGGCATACTTCTCTCACCATGATATAATGCATCTATAGAGAGGAGTGAATATCCTCTAGCAGAGAGGACATCGGCTATAGGTATAACATCCTCTTTCCTACCTCCATATCCATGGAGGAATAATATACATGGATATGGAGGGCTGACATACTTGCATACGGTGAATATTGTCGGAACTCTTTGACCACCTACACTATCATAGTATATTTTATATGCTATGTAGCTACCCTTCTCTATAAACTTCGAGATACCTGGGTTAAGCGGTACGGATCTATCGTACTCGTAGAGTCGAACATACTCTTCGATACTCATATCCTTCGAGGAATAAGTTTCTTGAAGAATTGCTTAAATAATTTTACCAAGCGATGATACTGAAGATCTAAACACTTTTTATCGATGAAGAATTCCTATTAAGCGAGCAATATGCGTACATACTCTATACCCCTCTATCGACCTCCCATAACGCTATACACTGCTATGAGATGGATGTCTAATACCAGACTCGATCATATCTAAGAAGATGGATCATTAATAGTGGTCCCAGTAAAATCTAATGGACAGAAATATAATAATTCAATTTAGATAGAATCCTGTATGCTAACAGATAAGTTTTAATGAATGATATGTTGGATAATAGATTATAGTTACAATATGTTCTAAAAATAAACATATAAAGTTAAGTTTATATAGATTTATAAGTTAGATTTTTATCCGAGCATCAAGTAGCTTAGATAGGCAGCTATGAACATTGAAGTTATATCCATAGATTGCGGGGATACATTGATATATAGAACT
>Ga0272445_1000666_pt1 | contig 30477 bp, 28 predicted proteins | sample YNPCB0031_FD_194404 | JGI IMG/M metagenome (GOLD analysis project Ga0272445, IMG submission 194404) | Hot spring sediment microbial communities from Yellowstone National Park, WY, United States - YNP-CB-003-1 | ecosystem: Environmental > Aquatic > Thermal springs > Hot (42-90C) > Sediment... | reverse complement strand
TATCCTAATATGGATTGATACTCCATGTGGTATAGGTGATAACGTAGATGTTCATTCATCGACCGGTTAGACCTGTCTTTTTGAATACGAGCACTTTTATGGGGTCTATGCTTATTGTGAATATTGTAGAGTATGCCAGCGAGGAGAAGACTGCGTTAGCTGAGATAGGCTCTACTATGAATCCTGTAATTCCTAGTAGCGTAAAGGCTATGATCACGCCGACTATAGATATTACGAGCATTGTACCTGGTTTACTCCTCCAGAAGTAGTTTCTCTCCCTGACTATGAGGACTCTGAACTGGCTTGTATAGACCATGTTGAGTAGTATGAATGTTTGCATTTGTTTCATGTCTAGGTTGAATACTATGAGTCCTATGTAGATAGCTAATATTGCTTCTATGAGTAATGCTATTCCTACAACTAATGAAGATGTTAAAAGGCTCTGTATCCTCCACTTTCTTGGACTAAGCGAGGGTGATGCATTATCTGTTGAGAGAGACATTGTTGCGAAGTCGTTGGCAAATATGAGTAGTGCCATACCCATTAATGACAATACATCGTAGTGTAGCCACATCAATCCAAGTGGTAGGAGAAGAGTGAATTGAATGACCTTTGCTACTTTATTTAAAATCCACGTAAGAGCCCTCTGATAAACTCTTCTACTAACATCTATAACGTCAACTATTCCTCTTAGTCCAGGGGCTAGAAGTACTACTCCGGCCGACCTCTTGGCAACGTCCGCTGCTCCACTAACAGCTATACCGAGCTCGGCTTGGCGTAGTGCTGGGGCATCATTTATTCCGTCCCCAGTCATGCCAACCATGTGTCCTTTCTCTTGAAGGGCCTTGACGACGAAGTATTTATCTTCGGGGTAAACCTCTGCTATAAAATCAATGCTCTCTACAATCTCCCCGAGTTTCTCCCTTATATGTAAGAGTGGATGTCCTTTTTCACCGATTCCTACTTTTTTCGCAATCTCTCTAGCTATTGGGAAGCTATCTCCAGTCAACATTAATGGCTTTATACCCAGCTTTTTTAGTTCACTTATGAGCTCTGCCGAGTCTGGCCTTGGAGGATCAGAGAGACCAATAACCCCGGCCACAGTCATAGCCTTTCCTTCTTCACCATAAGCAACAAGCAGCGTTCTTAACCCCCTTTCAGCGAGTTTCTCCAATATTTGCTCGAGGCCTTGTGGGGTTTCTCCACACAAACTAATGATTACTTGTGGTGCTCCTAGAGCCACCCTTATTCTCTTCCCTCCGAGCTCGATGACTCCTTCACTCCTTTTAATTGAAGGCTCGAATGGTGTGAGTGAGATTTGTTTTCCTCTCTTGGTAACCCCGAGTTCTTTGGCTTTTTTGTTTATTGCAATGTCTATTGGGCTCTCTGAGTCCTCTGGTGAGGCGTAGAGAGCAAGCTCTAAGACTTCATTCTCACTACGTACACTAATTGGTATTAATTCACTTACCTCAAGAGACCCCATTGTAATTGTACCTGTTTTATCTAGGCAGAGTATGTCCACCGAGGCGGCATCTTCAACTGCATCTAGCCTTGTTACCAAGACGCTTTTTTGTGCTAGTTCACGTGCTCCAGCAGCCTGCATTATTGTCATAACTGCTGGGAGAGCGACGGGTACGCACCCCATTAGTATGGCTAAGTCGAAGGTTATTATTGAGATGACTTCGTTCTTTAAACCCGTGAGGTAAATGTATATGTCTGTGGCGATCATCACTATTACTCCTATGTACATGGAGTACTTCGTTATTGCTAGCATTACTTCCTCCGTGTGTGACTTCGGTTTAGCTACTCTGACAAGCTCTACGGTTTTCCCAAAATAAGTGTTCCTACCTGTGTTTACTACGAGGCATCTAGCCCTCCCCTCTTAATGATTGATCCAGCGAAAATAACTCCACCGGGAGATACTTCAACTGGTAGGCTTTCTCCGGTTAGAATCGATTGATCAACTGAGACCTCTCCCTCTATAATCTTGCAATCAGCTGGTACAATATCGCCAAGTTCGACGAGTACAACGTCGCCTGGGACGATTAAAGCTGCCTCTATGTCTCTGAGGGCTCCATTTCTAAAAACTCTAGCTCGAGGAGCCAGTCTAGATTTCAGCATTTCCAGGACTTTTCTACTGGATTCATGGTGGAGGAACCCGATAATTGCATTAATGACTAGAAGAAGTGCAATTATGGTGGCTTCAATAACGTGTCCAATGAAGAGGGAGAGTATTATTGCGATCTCCAGAAGCCAGGGCATAGGCCCCCAGAACCTCTTTAAGAACTCTAGCACAGGACTTTCTTTCTTTTCTTCAATAACATTAAGTCCATAAATACTCAGTCTCCTCTCTGCTTCTTCATCACTCAACCCATTAGGCCTCGAACTAAGTAATTCAAAGGCTTCTTTTAGCGAGAGACCCTCAAAATCCCTAGTACTAAGAACCTTATTGCTCAACTCAATCACAGTGCATAAGACAACCTAAGTACATAGTAAATCAGGAACTCTAAAATACTGACCTCCTCCCGCCCTAAAGGGCTAGGGTTCCCTTTAGGGGTTCACTGGTTCCCCGCATCTATTCGAGTCTACATCTGTCCTCTGCGGGGCAGTCGGGGTGGTCAGAGATCCCCCATATAGTGTATTTGCTTAGTGGTTGCACTCCCCGCATCCCACATGGGCTTAGGGGCAACCACAGCTTACAATTAACTCATCACCAAGGAATAATCAAAATGAGAAAATTTATAAGCTTTTCTATCCATCCCCGCCTTAAAAGGCGAGGCTTTATGTCGTAATCCATCGATCTCGTATCTCGAAGAATTTTAGTATTTAAACTCACCGCGGTTAATACCTATTGTTGGGTAACTAGGTGTTTAATGATGACTACTGGGAAATACGATGTAGTTGTCATTGGTGCCGGTGTTGCAGGTCTCTACGCATCCTACATCCTGGCTTCTAAGGGTTGGAGAGTAGCTCTAGTGGAGGGTAAACCAGCTGGTAGGATCGGTGATAGAGTGTGTGGAGATGCTATTGGTGTACACCACTTTGAGGAGTTAGGGCTTAAAGTACCTGATTATACCATAGACCATAGGTATAGAGGTGTAAAGATCTATAGTCCTAGTAGGAGGCACAGCATTCTTGTCCCAGGGGAGGGGGTTAGTATTAATAGATTAAAGTTTGGGCAGTGGTTGTTGAAGCAGAGTCTTGATAAAGGAGTTACTCTAATAGATCAACACGTAGTTGTAGACATTGTAATGGGGAATAATTATTTAAAAGCAATAAAAGTAAAGAGAGTGGGCAGTGGATTATATGAGATCGAGGCTCGTGCATTTATAGACGCATCTGGCTATAGACCAGCAGTGAGAAGTAAGTTACCTCCGGAGTGGCCTATATCGGAGAAGCCTTACATAACAGACTATAATATAGCGTATAGAGAAATCGTAAAGGTCAATAGAACAGTTGACAGCGAAGAAGTACACTATGCACTGATATTTTTAAACCTTGAAGTAGCCCCGGGTGGCTATTGGTGGCTTTTTCCGAAAAATAGTGAAGGCAGCGTCGTCAATGTTGGTTTAGGAGTGATTAATAATGGACTATACAACCCCAGGATGCAGTATGATAAATATTTAAGGCCATTGTTTAACGGTGTGGTACTACATGCTGGTGGAGGAGTTGTACCAACTAGGAGGCCTCTACCAACTCTTGTATGGAGAAATGTAGCCTCTGTAGGTGACGCTGCATACACCGTTAACCCTGTTCATGGAGGGGGGATAGGGTCATCTATGCTATCTTCACACATTGTGGCTAAGTACTTGTCAAACGCACTAGAATCTGGGGTTTTAAACGAGTACTCCCTGTGGGGTGCTAACATAGACTACAACCAGGCGTACGGTGCGAAGCAGGCGAGTCTTGATGTTCTTAGAATGTATATGCAGAAGCTAAGTAATAGCGACTACGAATGGATCATGGAAAATAGAATAGTTGACGGTGCCATGGTCTACGACCTAGGCACTAAGGGGGACTTAGCCGAGAAGATAATTCACGGTGTATCTACTTTAATTAAGCTACTGGGAAGACCAAGTCTCCTCAATGAGCTTAGACTAGTGAGGAGCTATATGAATAAAGCACGAGAACTATATACATCTAAGTATCCAAAATCCCCTAGTGAGATATACACGTGGATGAAAAGTGTTGACGCATTATATAGTGAATTCGCGGAGAGAATAGGTTTTGAAAGGGGAAGTCTGGTTAAATGGTAGTTTGTGCAGGGCTAGACCTATCAGCGAGTGAGAGAAAACCTAGTGGAGTATCAATTATAGAGGTGGGAGAAGATAGTAGAATTGTTCTCTTATTCGCTGGAAGCCTGTATGGAGATCTAGAAATCACGAATTTTATTTTACATCATAAAGCCTCAATAGTGTCTATAGATGCCCCACTAACGAGACCAAAAACTAGTGGACACTATAGAAGAGTAGATCTTAGAGCTAAGAGCATGGGGTTTAAAGTACTACCGCTAACCTGGAGGGGGATGAATATGCTTGTAAATAGGGCCATCAAGATCGCAGATGAGTTAAGAAGAGCTGGTTTAGACGTCATTGAAACCCACCCAGCTTCATCTCTTAAATCTAGTGGATGTGGAAGCCTAAGTGCTTTATCAAAGGCACTGAGTATAGACATACCAGGTAAATTAACAAGGGATGAAGAGTGCGGTATTGTTGCCGGCCTTGTAGGTGTTTTTTACTATTGGAATAAAGCATTTGTTATTAAAGATATAGATGGAGAGATCTATCTTCTACCTAGAATTTGCTATTGAGTAGCTACAAGTAGGTCTCTCGGGGTATTCGCTACAACATCTACGACTCTATTTAATACATAGCTCAACACGGTCTTCCTCTCGATCCTACCTAGTAGCCTCACCATTAATGGAACCTCTATTTTAGCCCCTGAAGCGTATACGTGGCCTCCCCCACCCATGCGTACTGCTATCTCGCGGACATTTACACTCCTACTTCTAAAACTCAGTCTACCATCAATTGAGGCTAGGACTGCGATGTCTGCACTGTACCGTCCAATTAGAAAAGCAGCGATAAAGCTATTCTCGACTTCCTCATTGTTCTCTGCAACTACGATTCTAAAACCATTTACATATTTATCTAAAGTGCTCAACCCGCTAGATAGCACTTTTAACTCCGATTCAACGTGTGTAAGGATCTTTTCATCGAATTCACTACTCCACAACCTACCCTCCGCTATGGTTTTAACAACGTTTTTCCTCCACGTATTGCTATCTATTCTCCTAACAAGCCTCAGGTAGTAGCCCCCCATCCAGTGGTCGAATCTCCACAAGTCTCCTGCACAAACCCCTTTTACTAATTCACTCACAAATACTGAATCCACTGCATTTCTACGGGACTCAACGTATTTAGCCACTACACCTGTAGCACACGTCGACTTGTCGTTGAATATATCCACCCCTAGATCCCTTAACTCTCTAAACCATTCTTCACTCCATATGTGGTGGTCAAACCAAGTAATAGAAACACCCTTTTTTCTCAATTGACTAATATAATCTACTACTTCACTGTATACCGATGGATTTATGCCAATATCCAGTAGAACTAACCTCTCGTAGTTTGCATTGAGAAGCCTTGCTAGAGTCTTATTGAGAAGATATGGTTCAGTAAAGAACAATTTATAGTTTTGAATACCGGAGAGGTATATGTATAATCCCGCAGCACCGACGCCATCCATATCAGTATGCGTTATAATGGCTACTGCCACAGCTCCCACCGATTACCTATCCTCTGAATAAATAACACTCTATGGCTCTTAATTTTGATAAAATAAGAGTGTTTAAACGAATAATTTATAAACCCCGTATAAGAGATCCTATATGAGGGGGATCCGAGTTGAGTGAAGCAAAGACTGTAAAGGAGAAGCTATTAGAGTTCTTAAAGCAACAGTCAAAGCCGCTCATGCCGAAGGAAATCGCGAAGCTAAGTGGCATAAACTACAATACTGTAAGAGCTAGACTCCACGACCTCAGAAAGGAGGGTAAAGTCGACCGCGTTGAGGAAGGCTGGATCGCGAAGAAGTAGTGGACTATTATATTAGAATCTTCGTCTTTATACTTAATATATTTTTATATATTTTCCCCATACTTAGACTTTTCCCTTTAAGAGGTGGTTTAGTGTTAAAAACTAGCCGTCAACTCACGTGGAAGATGATTAGTGACCCTCTCTATGGATATGCTTACTTCAATGCAGAGTTTGAAGAACCCGTAATTAATAGTGTGTTAATCCAGAGGTTGAGGTACATAATGCAGCTTCAAACAGCACACTTAGTATACCCCGGTGCTGTACACACGAGGTTTCAACACAGTGTAGGTACAATGCACTTGACTAGTTTAATGGCTGAGGATATGGTTTCAAAAACAATACTGTTTTATGGGAGAGAGGCGCTGGGAGGATATGATCCACACGTATTAATTGAGGCCTCTAGACTTGCAGGCCTACTACACGATTCTGGACACACAGCTTTTAGCCATGCATTTGAACATGGAATACTGTGGAGGAGAAATATACCCCGAGAGCTATCAAACCACGAGAAGATCGGTTTATTCCTCATCAAACACCTACTTGACGAATTATTTGATAGAGCAGATAAGGAGTTACCAGGACTAAAGACACTCGTGTACAGTATACTGGGTGAAGAGGAGCCAAAGGGCTTTCTCAGAGTTTTAAGGTGGATTGTTAGAGAAGGCTATTACCCAGCAGACGTTATTGACTTCCTCAGGAGGGATAGTTACTACGCGGGGACCATTGAGTATGGCTCTATCCTCTATGAAAGGCTTTACAAAAACACTTATCCATTGATTGAGGGCGATAAAGCACAAGTTGTACTTGATAGAATTGCTCTGGGAGAGTTTAAGCAGTATATGTACGCTAAAGCCAATATGTATGAGCATGTCTACTACCACAGTGTGTGTAGATCTTTCGATAAATTACTATACGAAGCACTCTCACTACTAGACGAGGAACTGGGGTTAACGAGTAGAGTTTTGGGGTTGAAGGAAGGTCATTTAAAAGACTACTTAGAGCTCACGGATGCATATATGTATGGAGTGATGATGCATAAAGCACTTAGTGAAGATACAAGGCTTGGCTACCTCTGTCGTAGACTACTAGTTGAGCGGAAGCCCGAGTGGAGGAGAGTGGGTAGAGAGGTGGTTGTTTCTTCTTCGAAAGGCCTAGATGAGTTAGAGAAAACACTTAGATTAATACTTGATCACGACTATAGGCGTAGAGTAGTAACGGGGATTGAGGAGTATGTGCTTGATAAGTTAAAGCAGTGGGGATTTAGTAGGGAGGAGCTATGGATAGACATCCTAGACATTACTCCACTGCCAAAATCAACTATTTATCCTGGTGGAGAGGAGCCGGCGAAAATACCCACACTACTCATTGGTAAGAGAGTTGGTGGTGAAATAGTTGTATCAGAGGAATTTAATTTACTAATGGAGGAGCTTCCATTAAAGATCCTTGTCAGGGCTTATGTCCCAAGAAGTAAGTATTCGGGAGAGTTAGAGTTCAAAATGACTAATCTACTAAGCGCCGCGGTCGAGAACACTCTTGGCATAGATCTAAGTGCCGCTGAAAAAGTAATTAAGAATATTTATTCAGAGTACATGAGTAGAGATTATTCAAAGTACAGAATAACTGCCTAGAGTGATTTAAATGCCTAAGGTCATTGTATACCTGAAGCCTAAATTCGAGGAGTATGATGTAGAAGTATACGTTTACGACGTCTATGGGAGACTTGTTGATAAGAGAAGCATTGAACACGTTAAGCAACTAGTAATAAAAGCGCCTGAAATCCGCGTCAGCCGTCAATTATTCCACGAGTACACGGCTCTACTAGTAGATGCAGATAAACCCAGAATAGACTTCAAAGAGGGGGGATTGGTTTATATCTATGGATGAGTGGTCTAGGTATGTCTATGTACTTCGAGTTGATGGGGCTTAGAGTAGAGAAGTCGAGGAGTAATAGTGGGAAGCATGTATTGAACTCTACAATCTATGTCTACAAGAAGAATCAGGGGTTAACCCCATATACGAGTTTCACAGTCTCCCAAGAGCCAATTAAACCAACCTACGCCATGGGTGAGGCTAAACTAGTTAAGCTAAGGATCGAGCAAGGGGACTTTGTAGTCTATGTAAGGTTTCTACGTAACTTCAAAAGAGTTGTTAAGGGCTTGATCATTATTTATAATTATAAAGGCGAAGTAGTGTATAGAGCTAAGTACATTAATGGATTTGTAGTGAAGAGCATGGGTAATCCAGTATACGCGTGGCTCGTAAGGTATCTCTTAGACTCCCTTAAAATACCATATAAGTCAACAAAACTAGGTGATGAGAAATGAGCGAGTATGTGGAGTTAGCTGAGAGAATAATTAAAGCATTGAAAAAGTACGGTTGCTTTATCTTCGAATCAACCGAGCTAGAGAAAGTGAGGGATCTAGCTGTAAAATCAGAGATTTTGAAGCTCGTTGAGATTAGGCCGGTAGATGAGAAATACCCATATGTGTTTGCAATGGTCGCGGCGAGGAGGGGGATCGACCGCGAGTGCGCCTCAATTGTGGAATCAATGATCTCGAGGGGTGAAATCAGCCAAAATGAATATAAAAGGTATAAGAAGGAGCTACTTGAACAATGCCTAGTCAGTATGGAGAGGGAGAGAATTAAAGAAGTCATATCTACGCTAGAAGACTATATTAGCAGAATTAAAAGGTAGTGGGTAAAGAGGTTTAAGACTCTATATTTGCCACTTACAGCATTATAAATAGGGGATTTAGTTGAAGAGGTGCTTAATGATCGCTAGATTTCAGCCATTTCATTACGGGCACCTCTACGTCATTGAGCACTGCTTAAACCTATTCGAAGAACTTGTGGTAGTTGTTGGAATGGCTAGTCAAAGCCACACGCCCGAGAATCCATTTACTGCAGGTGAGAGACTTGAGATGATTAGGCGTAGTCTTAAGTGGAGAGGCGTTGACTTATCAAAGATCATAACTGTTACACTCCCCACACTAGAAGTTAGTAGAACAGCTGTTCACTATGTGAAGTTGTATAGCCCTAGATTCGATGCTGTTATAACACTTAACCCAGTTATAAAATCCATTTTCGTCGAAGAGGGCTATGAGATAATTGAACCACCAGAATTTAATAGGGAGAAGTATAGAGGTTCTTACATTAGGAGGCTTATGAGCGAGGATCGAGAGGAGTGGAGAGAGCTTGTTCCACCGCCAGTTTCCGCGCTCATTGATGAAATAAATGGAGTAAAACGAGTAAAAATGCTCTATAGTGAGAAACTCCCCGGTTACTACGCCACAGCATAGTGAATTGGAGAGTGCAATGAGTGGAGTCAGTAACTTCCCCATCTTTAAGTGCAGAATGTGTGGTTTCTGCTGTACGATGTCGCCGATTTCTCTTTTACCACATGAGGAAGTAGTACTGCATATGCTTGGGGAATACATGGGCTTCGAAGTTAAAACTACCCATGGATATACTGTATATGAAGCAGTTAATGGAGTTAATTTAGCTTTTAGCTATGTACTGCACTTAGAGAATGGTAGGTGTCCTTTTCTACGTGGAAATCTCTGTGGGATCCACTACGTTTACAAGCCTTATATATGTAGGAGCTTCCCATATATTCCAAGACACGTTAAATACCACATTGATGAGGAAAACAGGTATATAATGGCTACCACAGAGCATGGACTTAGCCTTGCATGCCCTGTGGTTAAGAGAGATAGAGGGGCATTGGAGAGGATTGAGGCCATGTATGGCGGCCCCATGGAGAAAATCCTCATCCACTACTATAAAGATGGATACGCAGCCGCTGTTGAAGCGGAGAACGCTAGATCACTCCTCCTTAGACTACTCTCCAAGCTATGGCGTGACAATATAATAGATGTAAAGCCCAGTAAACATGGGGGAGTAGTAGTAAACTTATATGAGTTTTTGAGGAAGTATTATCCGGATTTACCCAGTGTTCTAGGTGTTGATAAAGTTGGCTCAAGGGTGAGAACTTGGCTCAGAACGCGTTGATCATGGAGCCAGGGCTTGTTCTTAAATTAGAATTCTTAAAAATTCTCTCGGGGAGAGAGAACGTTACCATAAGGGATGTTGCAAGTGAGCTTGGAATAGACGAGTTCACAGTTTTGAATATACTAGAGGATTTAAAGAAGAATTATATGTTAACTTACGAGAAAGACAAGATATCTTGGTTTCATGGAGATAATCCATCAAAGATCAAGCCATGGGGCTGGAATTACATATATAGGTCTTTCATAGGATCAACAATGGTTTCAGCGAGATATCACTCACCATGGTCTCTAATAGTCTCAGAGTACCAGGCGAGTGGGTATGGAAGACATGGCAAACACTGGATTTCAAATCTTGGAGGCTTGTGGATGACTGCTAAAATAGAGGTTGAGCCGAGGACAACTCAATTACTCTCAATGATGATCCCAATATTTATTTGTAGGTTTCTACGTGAAAAATTCAGATTAAATATTGGGATCAAGTGGCCTAATGACATTATATATAGGGAAAAGAAATTAGCCGGCTTCTTGATAGAAGGCGAGCTCCTGGGGAATAGGGCACTAGTGTATATTGGTATAGGTATCAACGTCAATAATGACCCACCATTGGAGACGGCCACGGGCATTAAGCAAATACTAGGTAAAATGATACCTAGAAATAGCCTACTAGGCTATATAGCGGGTTATTTAACCAGGGTCGACGACTACTCGAAGGACCCAGGGCGAGTTCAGGCAGAGTACATTGATCTACTGGAGACTATTGGGAGGAGAGTTAAAGCTGTTTCACTAGGTGGCGAGATTATTGGAAGAGCTAAGTCTATTACGGAGAGCGGGGAGCTCATAGTAGAGACCACTACAGGTACTTATAAGTTGAGGAGTGGAGAAGTACTCGAGTTAAGGCATTTAGATTGATTGCTTTACTATGTGGTTATTCAAGTGGAGGATAACTTGAAAGCCTTTTTCAAAGACCCTGTGACAATAGCGTTAAATGACTATCTCCTACGTAGATTTAGAGAAAGCAATGTGAGTGTCTTATATGAGAGAGTCGAGGAAACAAGTGAGCCGGAGCCAGGGCCAAGTATACATGAACTTGATTTACCAGAGTTACTATTAATGGTGCTCGAGAAGAGGGGTATTAAAAGGCTATATAAATTCCAGTATGAGGCATATAGGCGGATTCTCAACGGCTACAATGTCGTCATCGTGGCTGGAACTGGTACGGGTAAAACGGAGGCTTTCTTTATACCTATAGCTAAGAAGGTCATTGAAGAGACTAAACCTAATCCCCGTGCAATAATCCTATACCCCACTAAGGCCCTTGCAAGAGACCAGGTGAAGAGGTTTCACGAGTACAGTGTTTATGGGAGAATGGGTGTTGGAGTATATGATGGAGACACTAGTGAATCCCAGCGTAGAAAAATCGCTGTATCACCACCCCCTATTATTGTATCAAACCCAGATATGATCCACGTTGGATTAGTGTATAGTCCATACATCCAGAGGTTTGTTAAACAATCTGAATTAATGGTTTTCGACGAGCTACATACATATGAAGGAGTATTGGGCTCTCATATCTATCACTTAGTTCACAGAGTTAAACTAGCAAAAGAACAGAGATTACAGTTCATTGCATCAACAGCCACTATTGGAAACCCTGAAGAGTACGCTGAGAGCTTATTCAATGAAGACTTCGTCGTGGTGAAGGGGTCTCCTTTTAGAAAAGGCATCGCGGTTCACATATTAGTCTCCGCCGGCTACATGAGTAGGTGGAGTGTTCTCGCATCAATAGCTAAGTTTCTCTCCGAGGAGGGGTTGAGGTTTATAGTGTTTGTTGATAGTCAGCAACTAGCTGAGTTAACTGCGAGTATTCTAGAGTCTAAGTATGGTGTAAACACAGCGGTTCATAGAGCTGGACTACCTCCAGAGACGAGGAGAGATGTTGAGCAAAGACTCCGAGAGGGGTTGTTAGATGGCGTTGTTGCAACACCTACACTCGAGCTTGGAATAGATATTGGAGCACTAGATGCTGTACTACTAGCTTCACCTCCACCATCACTCGCTAAGTATATTCAGAGAGCTGGTAGAGCGGGGCGTAGACGTAAAGGCTATGTAATAACCATACTTGGTGATAACCCCATAGACGCCTACTACTCGAGAAACCCCTCCAGCTTCTTCGAGAGAGAAATCCCCGAAAACACCATTGAGCCTAGAAATGAGGAAGTCTCAAAGCTACACCTTCTATCCTATCTTCTACAGGTTGGAAAGGTCCATGTAGCACGGATACCTATTGAGTGGAGACTCGTACTTGATGAGTTAGCCTCTGAGAGACTATTGAGGAGAATAGGCCCATACATTGTTGCTAACTACATTGTTGCAAGGAGATATGTCTCTGAGAGGGGTATTAGAGCGCATGGTGACCAAGTTGAAATCATTGACTCATCGAGCGGGGAGGTTATTGGGTCAAGGGAGCTCCCAATAGCAGTACTAGAGTTGTACCCTGGAGCAATATATTATTATAATAAGAGACCTCTACATGTTGAGAAACTAGATCTCACGGGGAGGAAGGCTTTTGTTAAAGCTTATAAACTACCAGTAGACTCGTACACAAGGCCTCTATACACCGTGGATGTATCAGACTACGTAGTACTCGAGGAGAGAGAATCAATTTATGGTTTTAGAGTAGTATATGCAAAAATACTGCTGGAGGTCTCCGTAGAGGGATATATACTTAAGAACCTATATAGTGGCGAGGTTTTACATACTGAGAGCTTAGATCCCCCAATTACATATAAATACGTCACACGTGCAGTTTTATTCAGACTCCCACGTCCAGAGACATATAGTGAATTAGACTCTGCAGAGGCATTCCACGCGATAGAGCATGCTGTAATCGAGGCTTCTCGTGTAACTTGTGGAGCGGGCTTAACTGATCTAGGAGGAATAAGCTACCCGAGCGGAGACATTGTGGTCTACGACTCGGAAATAGGTGGTACGGGGTTATCTAAGCTACTCTACAAAAACCTTGAAAAGACAATTGACACAGCATATGAAATCATGTCGAAGTGTACATGTGATGATGGATGTCCACGGTGCATTTATACGCCATACTGTGGAAACAATAATAGGGTATTGTCCAAGAAGAAGGCAATATATACACTCAACTATATCTACTCTAAAAAGCCGTTATTGAGGATACCACCAATGGAGGAAAGGTGTGGTGCTCCATTGGTTTAAACATTGGTAATTCCAGTGTAATACGCTCCATCATCCTTTAAAGATCATGTTCGACTTAAATCGTGAAGCCGCACATAAGTGATCAATACTATCTATTTAATGCATATATAGGGCAGTCAAAAATAGAGGAGACTATTTCCTCGCTGTACATGGTTTAAATAACCCTTCCCTTGTATAATTACTTAACTGCGTGGTGAGAATTGAGTAAACTTGATTTTAAAGCATTAATTCTAGCTGGTGGTGTTGGGTCTCGATTTCACCCCTACACCGAGATCGTGCCGAAGCCAATGATACCTATAGGGGAGAAAGAGAAGCCTGTTTTAGAGGTTATTGTTAAGTGGATTAAGCACTTCGGTATTAGGGACTTTGTTTTTCTCGTCGACTACAAGTGGAAGTATATTTACAATTACTTCGAGAATGGCTCAAGGTTTGGTGTTAAAATAGAGTATTCCTTCGATGAACAAGACGGGTATAGAGGCACTGGTGGTGCGATTTTAAAAGCTTATAGGAAGGGGTTAATGGGTAATAGAGCGCTAATATGGTATGGTGATATACTTGCACCACTTAATGTGGATGAGCTCATTAACTTCCATGATGATAGAAAAGCTGATTTAACTCTAGTGGTGACGAAGAAGTATAAAGTCCCCGTAGGTGTTGCGAAGCTTATTGAGGATAATAGAGTAGTGGAGATGGTTGAAAAACCGGAGCTTGATATTAATGCAACAATCGGTGTGAGTGTAGTTGACTCTAGAGTATTTAGTGAACCGGTTGAGGATGTACTGGGTAAATCATTCGACTTTATGGGCGACATGGTTCCGTGGTTGATTAAGAGGGGGTATAGAGTCTACGGCTACATCTACACTGGAGACTGGTATGATGTGGGTAGTCTTGAGAGGTATAAAAAAATAAGTAGTGGAGAATTAGATGTATTTAATAACGTTCTTTAGTCGCTAGGATCCAAACGCTCTATCACCAGCGTCGCCTAGCCCTGGAACAATATACCCCTTATCATTTATTTCTGGATCGATGGAGATCGTGAACATTCTTAAGTCTATGTTCCTAGAGTCTGCATATTTCTGTAGTTTTTCTACTGCTATTGGTGTTGCTATAACTGATGCTATGTAATACCTTTTTGGTTTACCATGCTCAGCTATCTCCTCGAGAACCTTTAATATAGTAGAGCCTGTTGCAACCATTACATCACTTATAATCACTATACTATTATCTATCATCTTTGGGAGTTTTACGTATGAGACATCTATTTCAAACTCGTAGTTATGCATACCCTTTTCTTCAACTCTACGTGCTGCTACAACACCCATTTTAGCCAAGTAAAATACCTTTATTAAACCCTCTGTTAAAGGCCAAGCAGCCCTCAGAACAGTTATAATAATAGTATTGTCAAGATCTTTTACTCTTAAACCACGAACACTAACCCCTAGTGGGGTCTCTACGTCTACTTCTTCATATTCATAGTCCTCGATGATCTCGAATCCAAGAATCCTCCCGAGTCTAACGAGGCCCTTTCTAAAATCTATTTGAGGAGTCTCCTTATTCCTAAGCATTGTCAATATTGACTGGGCATACTTACGATTAACAATCCTTAGTTTAAACACCAATACCCCTTTAGCTCATATTAACCGAGAGTATAAAATTCTTTTACAACTGAAAGCATAACCCTCTAGGATTGTAAGTAAGTCTGATCTAGTGAGAAACCCGCCTAGTTTATCCTTGACTCCAAGCGATCTATTTAGTATATAAACCCGTGAAGATTTAAAAACCCATTATGTAAGGATTTCCAATTGGATATAGAGCGGTGATCTATATTACTATTGAGAGGCAGGCGGTCGCCAATAGGGAGGTTTTGAAACACAGCGTACACGGAATATATCGATACGCTTGTTTAAACTGTGGCGGATCTATATCTGATTATAGACTAATGTATAAAGCTCCCTGCGAGAAGTGTTTGCCTGAGGAGGAGTTTAGTGAGATCATTAGGGAAAACGACATATCTCTAATTCCTCGAATAAAGCGCCTTGAGTTGTATGCCAAGGGCTTGAGAAAACCGGGTAGAATCACTGAGATGTTGGCTGAGGAGAAGGCAGTACTCGACTTCGAGGAGTTCTTTAGGAGAGTTACTAATGGATATAGTATGTGGAGTGCTCAGAGAACATGGGCTAGGAGGCTTTTGAGGGGTGAGTCATTCAGCATAATTGCACCTACTGGTACTGGTAAAACGGTTTTTTCACTCATAGCTGGACTATACATGGCGAGGAAATCTAGTAGTAGAAAGATCTACCTCGTTTTCCCAACCACTCCTCTCCTACTACAAGCATGGAGTAAGCTTTTAAGGTTCGCCGAGAACTCTGGTTTAAAGCCATGTACTCTCGACGAGTGGGGGGGCGACTGTATTAGAATAATATCTATTCATGGAAAACTGAGGAAGAAGGAGAAAGAACTCTACATTGAAAAAGTGAAGTCAGGGGATTTCGATGTATTGTTAACGACTAGTGCATTTATGCATAGACATGAGGATCTTTTACCTAGAGGAACATATGATCTAGTAGTAATGGACGACGTTGATGCAGTGCTGAGAAGTGCTAGAGCTGTCCGTAGACTACTGAGAATAATTGGATTAAATGACGAAGACATTGATAAGGGGTTAGAGTTAATTAAAGCAAGAGCTAAATTAGCAATTATAACAGGTGAAAACGCTGAGAAGCTCAAATTAAGTATTCAAGAGCTTGAAGAAGCCGTTGAAAAAGCCAAGGAGAAAATCGCTGGAACAAAGTTGATTGTTAATAGTGCAACGGGTAGACCTAGAGGAATTTACCCTAAGTTATTCAGAGTATTTTTAAACTTCGAGGCTGGCGCTAAGCCCGAGGCTATTAGAAATATTGTTGATGCCTACACTGAGTGTAGAGGACTCGAAGAACAAGTGAGTAAAACCATCGAGTTGGCTAGTAAACTCCGTGATGGATTATTGGTATTTGTGCCGATGGATAAAGGAGTAGAGTTTGCTGAGTATCTCGCAAGTGTATTAAAGAAGACTGGATTAAACGCTGAAGCTTTCCACGCTAAGAAACAAGTGGGCTTAATTGAGAGATTTGCACGTGGAGAGATAAACATACTCGTTGGCGTTGCATCATACTATGGTGTTCTAGTGCGTGGATTAGATCTACCGGAGCGTGTTAAATACGTATTATTTGTTGGAATCCCAAGGCATAAGTTTAATACTAGAATGGAGACTATTCCATCTCCAATAGATATTGTCAGAATGCTGTCTGTCTTGAGGGAAGTAGTGGAGGGGGAGGATAAAGAGGAGTTGAGTATACTAGTTGGGAGGATATCTAGGAGACTGCGTACAATGACGCAAGGGGCTATTGCTGCTTTAAAAGAAGAGTTTGTCAAAGTGCTCAATAAGAGTAGGGAGGCAGATACTCCCCTACTGCAAGACCTCTACAAGGCTTTTATGTTTCTAAAGCAGCAACTTGAGAGGCCGGAGGTGATTGAGAAACTCAAGAGGCTTGGCGATATTGGAATAACCATAGAAAATGGCGAGGTATATATCCTCATTCCAGATGTTGCAACCTATATTCAGGCTAGTGGTAGGTGTTCTCGACTATACCCCGGTGGTATTACGAAGGGATTGTCTATTATTCTAGTGGATGATGAGAGGTTATTGAGGGGTCTCGTTAAGAGAATACGCTGGATATACGAGGGGTTCACGGTCAAGGAGCTTTCCGAGGTTGATTTAGATTCCCTGCAGAGAGAGATCGAGGAGGAAAGGGAGAGGGTTAGGAGAATAATTGCGGGAGAGATCCAGGCTGAGAAGCAATTAGACTTAGTTAAGACGGCATTATTGATCGTGGAGTCTCCGAACAAGGCGAGGACTATTGCAAACTTCTTTGGAAAGCCAAGCATTAGAATCCTGGAGGGCGGGCTACGAGTCTACGAGGTGGCAATAGGCAACTACATAATTAACATTGTAGCAACCGGTGGTCATATATATGATCTCGCGGTAGATCAAAATCCGCCGGAGAAAGATTCTCTTGATGCTCTATACGGGGTTTTAATTGATCGGGGATTTAATGGCGTGAAGTACATACCGATCTATACAGATATTAAGAAGTGTCCAAATGGCCATCAATTCACTGATGAAGACAAGTGTCCGAAGTGCGGCGTTGAAGTTTCAAAATCTGATAGAAAACTAAGTATTATACAGGCATTGAGGAAAATAGCTAGTGAAGTTGACGTCGTACTTATTGGTACAGACCCTGATGCTGAGGGAGAGAAAATAGCTTGGGATCTAAGCGTTCTACTAGAGCCGTACGCGGAGAAAATACAGAGAATAGAATTCCATGAAGTGACTAGGCGTGCAATTATAAATGCTATATTTAATCCGAGGGGTCTAGCTGAGAGCCTTGTAGAAGCCCAGATCGTTAGGAGGATAGAAGACAGGTGGCTGGGTTTTGCACTCTCAGGCGTTGTCCAGAAGTATGCATGGCCTCTCTACTGCCTTAGGCAATTCTTGAAGGGTAAAATACATAGTGAGAAATCAGTAGAGGAGCTTTGCTGTAAGCCAAATAGAAACATGAGTGCTGGAAGAGTGCAAACACCCGTACTTGGTTTTATTAAGCAGGAATGTGATAAAACAAGAAAACCTGAGTATTCGAAGTATAGTGTTAATATAGTATTGGAGGGAGGCTATAGTCTACCTCTACTACTATCCTACGATGATGCATTAGCAGTGTTTAAGAAGCTAGATGGTAGAAGTAAAGTAATCCACCCAGATGTAGAAGTCCACGTAGTTGAGAAAAGTATAGTTGACGTCAACCCACCCCCGCCATTCACCACTGATACCCTACTAGCAGAGGCTTCAAGACAATATGGCTTCTCAACCACTAAAACCATGGAGCTTGCTCAAAACCTATTTGAAATGGGTTTCATAACATATCATAGAACAGATAGTACTAGAGTAAGCGATGCAGGCATAGAGGTTGCAAGGCAATACCTCGAGGCCAAGTACGGCTCTGAAAAATTAAGGGAAGTATTCAAGCCTAGGACGTGGGGGGAGGGGGGAGCGCACGAGGCTATAAGACCGACAAGGCCTCTGGATGCAGATACTCTGTCTGAGCTTGTAAGGGAGGGTGCAATAGTTGTTGCTGGGAGGCTAACTAGAGACCACTTTAGACTATATGATTTGATCTTTAGGAGGTTTATAGCGAGCCAAATGAACCCTGCTAGAGTTATGAAGGTAAAATTTGAAGTTGTATTTAAGTCAAATGGGGAACAACATCGATTGACTCCCGTCGAGTACGTTGCGAGGATCATTGAAAAAGGCTACCTAGAGTTATACAATAATATTAGAGAAGAAGCCCCGTGGGCCGTGAACATTGTTGAGTATGTTAAAGGAAAAATCCCTGAGGGGGAAAAACCGAGGAGAATACGGCATCCACTACCTAGATTCCACGACGTTGTTAAGTGGATGAAGGATAATGGTATTGGTAGGCCAAGTACCTACGCCAAGATCATTCAAACCCTTATAGACCGCTATTACGTTAAATTAATTAAGAGTAAAAACGCACTTGTTGTCCAGAAGAAAGGTGAGCTTGTACACGAATTCCTAGAGAAGCACTTCAAGGAACTTGTCAGTGTCGACACTACTAGAGAGCTTGAGGAGAGGATGGATAAAATCGAAGCAAACCAATTAGACTACCAGGTTGTTTTAATGGAGATGCATAGAGAAGTTGAAGATAAAGTATTTGGTAGAATAGACCATATACGGAGATACACGTTGAAGGAGGTTAACAACATTGTAAGAGAGTCTGAGGAGTTATTCTCGAGTTTAAACATAGAAAAGTGCTTAAAGGGTATTGAGGATTGAGTCTAGACAAGGGTGGTCTTGAAGTCGTAGATATCCATGGAGAAGAACCCGGTGCAAGACTCACCATTATTCAACTACCACTGATACACTCTGCTCTCTCGCTAAACCTTGACAATGTTAGACGTGTACTTAGACTAGTTGAGAAAACAAATGCAAAAACCGTTATTCTACCTCCATTTATGCCCTTCGGTGTATCCTCTATTAGTGATAGAGAGGCCGCTGAATCCATCTCTATAAATAGGCGTAATCCATATGTTAGGGTTTTAAAGCATATAGTACAGCAGTATAGGCTAAACTTGATATCACCGTATGTTTTCGAAAAATCTAAAGGGGGCTTCTACGCTTCTAACTTATTTATAGATAGCGAAACCAGTGTCTCTAGGTTCTTTTCGAGGAGAATACTCTTCTCTCCGGGTTTTGAAAGCGGAGTATTCAATAATGGTTCGAAAATAGACGTTGTCTCCGATTACTACTTAAACTACTCCGTGCTACTAGACGAGGACTTGTCAACACCTGAGTTCGCTAGACTAGTTATTCTCATAGGAGCCCATGTGATCCTAGCTGTCTCTAAGACCAGCGGTAGTGAGGAGGAATTGAGCCTTTTGCTCGATTTGTATAGAAGGATACTTGGAGTTACACTTATACACGTTGGCTACTGCATTGTACAGGGAGATCACTATTTATTGAAGGCACCTACATTGATCATTTTAGGAAACGGGGAGAAGTACAGCTTTAGCAGTGATAAACCATTACTAATTAACATTCCGTTGAAATTAATAAAGGAGTCTAAAAAACGCGAACAGAGTTTAAAGGCAGAGCTAATTTTCAGGGTATTGGTAAGGCACTATAAGAAACTACGGGGTTTAAAAACGCGGAGTGCGTAGTATTAAATGGTGGGTAGCAATGAGTATTGAGGATAAGGTACTAGTCATTAAGACTGCTACCTTTAATGATCTAGTCCGTTTAGCGGTTTCTACGATCATACCTCCACAGGTTACAACGTATTTATTAAAATTTAAGCATAGAGATAAGATCATTATTGGGATTCTCGGAGTATTCCGTGATTACTATAAGCAATATGGCTTACCAATATTTTACTACTATTCATTTAGCTCAGATAATCCTATGGTTTTAGACGCTAATTACGTAATCGTGTACACTGGTGAGGAAAAATACGAGTTCTCGAAAAACCCTAAACCAGGTGTTTCACTTCCAATAATCACTCTCGCCGAGAAACCCTCATTTATACCAGATGAATTAACATGAATTAATCTAGATAACGCTACTTTATTGCCTCCAACAAAAATGGTTTGTTTTCCCCTCTTTTCAGAGATTAATTCACCATGTGAAATACTGCTTTTAAATACATTAGAGGGAGTAGTTATATAATTCTCTACATATAATATTATTGGGGATTGAAGTGGCTTGGTTGGAATTAAGAGGTTTTTATACTAGTTTATTTTGTGGGTGGTGTTTTATATGAGGTTGCTGACTCGTCCTCCTAGGATAAAGGTTCTTGAGGGTATTGGCGCTATTGGAGATGGGAGGATCACTATGTTGACTAATGATAAGGCTACGGTAAAGTCTAGTATGGGTGATAGGGAGTACAAAGTTGTTTTAATTCGTGAAGGGGATGTTGTATTTAGGGCTTATAGTAATGATAATGGAACTATATATAGGGGCTATGTTGGCTACCCAATTATATCATTCATGATGATAAAGGACATATTACCATTGGATAGAGAGGTGATGAAAGCCATGACTGGTGTTCCATGGAAGGAATTAAATGAAAAATACCAGAAGTACGCCGTTGTTGAGAACCTTGTATTAACTAGAGCTGAGAAAATGGGGGTTTCACGCGTGGTGATAGATGACTACGTGAACTTAGTTCTTAAGAAATTGGGGTTGTTAAAGATCTATTTTGATGAATCCCTTGAAAAATACTAGGCCAGCTCGATCCTCCCCTTAGCTACCCTTATATATCTACCTCTAGCGAGTTTAATTAAAATGCCTCTCGCGGTTTTCCTATCTACTCCGAGCTCTCTCGATAATATAACAACTCCATCTCTAATGGATACCTCGCCGTAGTTAACTAGAGCTTCCTTGATTACATCGTATGCTTTGCCCAGTAATCCGGGGGGAGACTGTACTTCAACTATCCCTGTATTTGTGAATCTCAGTCTATATGTTACTCCGGTAGTAAGTGATTTCATTACATACTCGCTTGTACCGGGTACTCTTCTCAATTGATACTTTGTAAACCCAGGTAGTTCAAACCCAGCGTAGGTTGTCAACAAGATTATTTTCCCCGGTTTACACTTTATAAATCTCTTTACGTATCGTGGTAGGAGCACTATGAGTAGTTTATTGCCATTCCTACATGCTTCTTCATGGCTCATTACAAATACTGCTTTTTCAGCGATATTTATTGGTATATACCTTGAAGCAATGCCCTTCTCATCTAGTATGTAGACTCTTAAACCCCTAGACACTCCAACCTCCAACAAGCTGAAGCAGAGTTTTAGCAATGCATTTACATCGCGTGAACTAATTAAAACCCTACCCTCTAGTAAAGCCTCGTAAATCCCCTCAATGCCCATGAATAATCAAGCCTGTTGCATCGTTGTTTATAATTCTTTTTCTCTCTAAATATTTACCATTACTAGCGAGAGGGTGGTTTAATGATTGATATGTATTTAAAGTGGCCTCTACAAGCGAGGACCGTGGTTGAGAATTGGGGGAAATATAGGGTTTCAGGTGACTTCAATGAAGTGGTTATTGTGGGAATGGGTGGTAGTGGTATAGTTGGCGACTATATCCAAGTGCTTTCAGCGTCGACTGGTTCTCTCCCAGTCTACGTTGTTAAGTCACATCTACTACCAGGTTTCATCGACGAGAAAAGTTTATTGATCGCTGTGAGCTATAGTGGTTATACACTTGAAACACTATTGGCTGTGGAGAATGCTATTTCACGTGGATTAAAACCCGTTATTGTATCTAGTGGTGGTTTACTGAGGAGTAAGGCTGAAAAACACGGGTTGCTCTATATTCCATTGCCCCAGGGACTACTACCTAGAGTTAGTCTTCCATCAATGCTTTACTCCATTCTAGCACTTCTCGATTCGAGTGGATATAGTATTGTAACGAGTAGTGAGGCGCGTGACTCTGTGGTATTAATGGAGAGGGAGATAAATAGTGGTTTAAGTGTAGTGGATGAATTGACAAAGCTACTGTATAGGGGGTTATTTGAGAATAGATTAATAATTATTGCCACCCACACCCCACTCGAAGCTCTTGCATTGAGGGGAAAGAATGAGTTTAATGAGAATAGCAAGATCATCGTTAAAGTAGATGTAGCCCCTGAGTGGATGCATAACGATATTGTTGGCTACGAGGCACTGGTTTCGTTAAAGTATAGTGTTGTGGAGATAGTTGACCCTAGAGATACTGTGGGTGTTAAACTCGTTAAATTCATGGATGAAGTTTATCGCAAGCATGACTCAGAGACATATACTCTGTACTTAAATGGCGAGACTCTACTCGAGAAGCTACTCTATGGTAGCCTTATATTGGGGCTAGCGAGTGCGAAGCTGGCGGCTCTAAGGGGGATAGACCCAGCTGAAACTAGGAGCATAGCCCAATATAAGAAGCAGGCATACACAATATTTGGAATAGAGAATAAATAAAAAGACCCCTTACAAGTAATTAATCTAAATGGTGCAGGAAATAGGGGCCGTAGTCTAGCCTGGCTAGGATGCGGGGCTTGGGCCCCCGTGACCCGGGGTTCAAATCCCCGCGGCCCCACTGTCCTACTGGCTTATTTTGGATTAAAAACTACGATTTAGACTTGATCACTTATTCCACGTATTACCATCCAGTAGTCTTTATCGCTAGTTATTTCCTCATACTCTCTCCTAACTTTGTTTAGTATTCCCCTCGTGCTCCTGGATATGAAGTTTGATATTGCTTCTGCTGATTCGCTTCCTCTACTCCAGGGGTCTCTGGGTAGTCCAATTCTACCAATACTTGCCTTTGCGATTAGCCATGTTTTAACTATGAGGGGGTTTATGTATTTGATTAGATCATCCTCCGTCAACTCACCTCTACTAGCCCACATTAGCTCCCTGACAAATGCTACTCCCAGTGTTCTATAAGCTACGTCTATTGTTTCTCTGTAAATCTCTTCCTTCTTCTCCACTATTCTCTCCCTCACATATTCTACATTGATCTTCGTGATTGGCTCTCGAATAGCTACAGAGATAACTTCATTGTTTAATACGGGGTTTATAGATCCCCACAATGCAACTATGCTTGAGAGATAACCGCTATATATAATAGTGTTTTTAAATGCTTCCAAGGGATCTCTTATTACTAGCTCTCTATTCTCAATTATGGCTTCGAGCTCGGGGTATTCTATTGGGTCTGTAGCGGCGGCTAGGCCATCCACTATTACCCATGGAACACTCCAAGCCTTATAATTAATTATTTTAAATGGGTTTTCCATTGATACTAGTTTAACTCTACTAATAGTGTTTTTCTCAATTAGCTTCTTAATAAGGTTATAACTCGATGAACAAGTTGGATGAATTAACACCTCTACTCTACGCAATTAAATCAACCGTGTTCAATTCATACCTCCCAAGTCTAGTTAAAAATAAAGGTTAACCCCCTGGAGTCCCATGCCAGGGGCTATCCTTCCAGACAAGGTCCCAGTATACTTGCTCCGTTAATGCCTCTTCCTCCCCTATGTTTTTCTTAATGGCGAGGAGGAGTGCGTGGTGTTTTGCCTCATCATCTGCTATTGCTGCGACGAGTAGTTTTATCCTTGGATCCCGGCTCGTGGATAGTAGTTTTCTCGCTTCTTCAAGCATTTCCAACTCTGTTTCAATGTGTTTAGAAATTGTTGTAGCTATGTCCTTTAGTTCCTCGAGGGTTATAAATGGCTGTATTTGTGAGGTAAGCTGGAGTATTGCTTCATACATCATACTGTGTTTTAGGGAGTCTTGTGCTATTCCTAGGAAGAGTGTTCTTAGTACAGGGTGTTTAGTGGCTTCAGCTAGGTTTTTCAACTCCTCTGCATACTTCTTCTCTAGTTGAATGAATTCAATTATTTTAGAGTGAGTGGACATAGTTCATCACTCTTTACTTAACACCACTACTCTATCCGGTGTTCTAATCCTCACTGCTAGTGTACTCCAAACTCTGTAGACGTGGTATCCGTTTTCCGGGCCTATGTAGTCTACTTCTGCGTTTGCTCCGTACACAATGTCTAGTGTATTGCTCGTTGAGCTCAACACTATTGACTCGCCCTCTCTCAGTGAGTGTGTATACACTATGGCATCTACTAGTTGCTTTAGCCTCTCTAGATCCATCACCCCTGTTCTTCCATCAACCACGAGGAGCTTTGCATAGTCAACTGGGTTAACTACGAGGACTATTGGCTTTACACCACCCCTCCTAGTTATCTCTACAACTGCTTTTGCAACGTCTTCAACCGATTGACCAGGTTGACTCCAATCGGTTCTCTTCATTTTTAAACTATTGTTTTTAATGACTTCAATGACGTACTCCTCTTCTCTCACAGCTAGTGAATAACCTGCTCTATAGGCTTCGGGCATTTCTAAGACTCCACGGCTAGATGTGTAAGTGTCTATTGTCCTCTGGCTTATACTAAACTTCTCGGAGAACTCTAATAGGGGTAGTACGGCTCTCTCTAATTTACCCTCCTTAATGATCTCTACTGGTACAGCGTCTACTCCTCTTCCAAGGCTAGTGACTGGTAGTTTGTCAATTACTCTCCTATTCTCCAACACTATTTTCTTAACTGTGTTTTTTACCACCTCCTCTACTGATCCAGCACCCCCTACGTCCCTTCTCTCCGTTTGAAGTGCATTTGTCTTCAAACCTGTTAATTCCTCTACTTCTCTAGCTCCTTTCTCCAACTCCTCGACTTGCTCTTTGTCTATGGTTTTCAAGACTGCTAGGAACTCTCCAACGTGTGTTTTTTCCTCTCTAGCAATGTCCTCGAAAACCCTTCTTATCTTCTCATCTTCTATTGCTCTCGCTAATTGTAGGTAGAATGTTATTGCATCTAATTCCGCGATTATTGCTTGGCGTAGTGCGTCTGCAACTTCATCTCTAGCTAGTTTTCTTCCTTGAGGAAGGTCTATTGGGTTTTTGCCAATCAAAGCTATGCACCCGGTTTATGGATGTGTGCATTAAGAATTAATAAATGTACTTGAGTATCGCTAATTCCACTTCCCCTTCTTCACGTGTGCCTCTAGTTCAGCCATGATCTTCTGCATTGTTACTAGTGCGAATTCCTTCTCCTCACTGAATATCTTCAGGCACCCAGGGTCTAGATTGTCTTTTATCCCCTCCTCGGCTACTCCTAGTAGTTCCTTTAATAGAGTGTACGCCTTCATGTGGAGGTAGTTGGTATACCTAGACCTCTTTACTAATTCCTCCTCCTGTTGAGTCAACTGCTTGAATTTATCTCTTGGTGCACCGCATTTAGGGCATTTATCTGGTGGTTCGGGGCCTTCATACACTAGGCCACACACTTGGCACTTCCAGAGAGGCATTTACACCACCTCAATCTACTAAATTTATGGGTATGGGTTTATATGTTTTATTATAATTGTTTTAACCAAATTATTTCTTAAGCTTAACAGCGGGTCTTGTATAGTGAATGGTTTTGTCAGATTGGGGAATCGTTCTTCACTAATCTGCCTACCGTCGTTTCATCATTCACTTACACTTTATTATCTTCACTAGTTAATAATTCTTTGTTAGGTGAGTTTTGTGAAACTACTGGATTTACTACTCTGCCTAGTGATTGTGGCTGTGGCTTCAATACTCTTCACTGCCATCCTTACTTGGAGTGTGGATCTCTGGGTTCTCCTCACGAGGCTTGGGGATGAAGAGTTCTATCTTGTTGCAGGTGTTTTTGCATACTTCTTACTGGGTGATCCTGTCTCCGGTTTTGCATTGGTATCATCCGTGGTGTTATCGGGGTCTCTCAGTATATTTCTCAAGTACTTATTCAATACCCCTAGGCCTCCGAACCCTATTATAGAGGCTTCGGGCCCTGGTTTTCCCAGTGGTCATGCTATGGTTTCTACTTCATTCTGGTCTACACTATCTCTTGTTACTGGGAGGAGGCTTGTGTACATACTCTCCACTCTCGTGGTTGCGAGTATATCTGCTAGTAGGATTGCCTTGAGAGCTCACTACTACTGGGATGTACTGGGTGGTGTTTTATATGGATTTATAGTTGGGGGTTTAGCTTACTATGCTAGACTACACTGTAATACTAGGCCTCCTGTTAAACCAATGGCTTTGCTGATACTGCCGTCTATTATACTAGGTTTCTACAATGTGTTTATTCGAGGGGTTGAATTGGCGGCTTCTACTGGTCTCTTTGGACTTGGTATTTCGCTTTTTGCATCTATTCTCACGCCTAGTGCTCCTGTTTGTAGAGTTATTGGTGGTTTTTGGAGGAGGGTTTTTGCATTTACTCTATCTAGTATTCTACTACTGTGTGTCTACTTTGCTGCGAGAACCACTGGTGTTTTCGTGGGGGTTGTTTTGTATGCATTGGCCGGCTTCACAGTCTTCTCTATAATACCCTTTCTATTGTCTAGGTTGAGGTTTAGTTAGGGATTTTGCTTAGCCAGAATGCTGTTGTCCCAATGTACATTGCTAGTAGTGTGTATTTTCGGGGTTTTTCGAGTTTCTCTCTTCTCCCCCTGTGGTTGTGTGCTTCAACTACTTGTACTGTGTATAGTGTGGCGGCTATTGCTATTAGTGCTTTGTATGCTGTGCTTGTATTTAGTGCTATTGTTGATAGGGCTATTATTGAGCCTGCTAGGCCTACTGTGAGCATTGCTCTTGATGCTTTTTCTACTCCATAGACGGTTGCTATTGTCTTGTATCCTAGTTTTGAGTCTCCCTCAATGTCTTGTATTGCTTTTAGAAACTCTCTTCCGAGTGTCACTTTGAATACTACTAGTGTGAATAGTGCTGTGAACACTGCCTCCCCTACTGGGGCCCCTGCTGATGCGTATCCATATATGATTGGGCCCGTTGTTGAGGCTGCTACGAGTGTGTGGCTCCACCAGTGTTTTCTCAGGTAGTTGTATGATACTCCTATAGCTGAGTATATTATTGTCACCAATGTCCTCAATGGCCCTAGTAGTGTGTTTAGTGCTATGGCTATAGCTATGAGTATGTATGCTGTCTTCAGGGCTATACTTGGCTTAATCAAGCCCCTTGGCAGGGGCTTCCACGGCTTATTCACTCTATCAACCTCTAAGTCGACTACATCATTAATAATCATTGATGAAGCTGTAACGAGGAAGCCTGTTGTGAACGCTATGGCTAGTGAAGTAGGCTCTAATCTATAACCAGTGTAGACGAGGATTGAGAATACGGCGCCTAAGCCACTTAAAGTGGAGTTAGGCAACCTTATTAAATCAATAAACCCACGTAGACTCAAATAAACCACCAAGGAGTAGAATAATAGAGGAGAGTTAAAACCAGTAGGTAACAGAGCGCTACAGAGGAGCCCAAGAAACCCAGGACTATACCCAAACCCACGGAGCAGCAGTCACAAGCAATAACCCGCCCCCAGGTGAGCAGTGGCTTCGGGCTATTGGGAGCGGCGGGCTGAACCCCTCGGGGAAACCCCTCGGAGCTCACACCCCCGCCCCATCAACCCCGTCTTCTACGGGAGCCCGTACCGCCGAGGCAAAGCCCCGGCGGAAGGCCGCCTCGTCTCGGGGAGGGGTTCCCGCTTAGATGCTTTCAGCGGTTACCCCCTGCGGCGTGGCTGCCCGGCGCTGCCCACCAGGACAACCGGTACACCAGAAGCCGCGCCGCCCCGTTCCTCTCGTACTGAGGGCAGCTTCCCCTCAGGCGGCCCGCACCCCCCGCGGGTAGAGCCCGACCTGTCTCACGACGGTTGGTTCCGCCGGTAGGTGGGTTGATTCAGCGTACTGTATAGTTATACTCCACGCAGTTAATTCCACTTTATGAAAAACGAAAGGGCTTCAGCTTCAGAATAGAATATAGCTCGTACATGGAAATACAAGCTAAATTAGATATAAATGCCAATTATTACCCCACCTAGCCGGCGTCTAAACCCAGCTCACGTTCCCCTTTAATGGGCGGGCTTGGGGAGGGGGGAGTGTGTGAGTACACTCACCCCCTTAGCCCCACCCTTGGGGGCTGCTGCACCCCCAGGATGGGAAGAGCCGACATCGATGTAGCAAACCGCGGGGTCGATGGGAGCTCTCACCCGCGACGACCCTGTTATCCCCGGGGTAACTTTTCTGTCATGCCCGGCCCCCACCGAGGGGGGCACGAGCGTTCGCTAGGCCACGGTTTCCCGGCCGGACCCCTTGTGTTCAAGGGTCCGGTCAGGCCGCCTTTTGCCCTTGCACTCTACGGTGGGTTTCTGTCCCACCTGAGGCGACCTTTGGGCGCCCGTGTTATCTTTTCGCGGGCGTGCCGCCCCAGCCGAACCGCCCACCTGGCGTTGTCCCCCGGGGATCCCCGGGGTAAGGCCCCCAGGTCACGGTAGGTGGTGTTTCATTGCCGCCTCCACAGCACCCGGAGGCGCTGCTTCACAGGCTCCCACCTACACTACGTACCATGACCCAGGGGCCAGCGCCAGGCTGCGGTGAAGCTCCACGGGGACTTATCGCCCTGCGGGGGGACGCCGGCCTATGCACCGGCTCCGTGTATTCACGGGGCCCCAGGCCAGGACAGTGGGGACCTCGTTGATCCATTCATGCGCGCCGGAACTCTCGAGGAGCCGTGTACGGGTTTAACCCGTACACTAGGCTCATACCCGGCAAGGCATTTGGCTACCTTAAGAGGGTCAGAGCTGGGCCCCAGCCTCCCATGATAGGAGAGCTGGGTTTACCCCCGGCCTTCAGCGGCGCTTCGCCGGGTTGGACCCCGGTTTCACGGACCGCCAGTGGCCAGGATTCGGCCCCCGTTCAAACCCTTTCGGGCTTGCGGGGACCTATGTTTTTATTAAACAGTCAGGTCCCCCTAGTCACTGCGGCCTGCGGCCCCAGGGTTATCCCCCAAGACCGCAGGCACCCCTTCTCCCGAAGTTACGGGGCCAATTTGCCGAGTTCCCTGGCCTGGGTTAGCCCCCAGACGCCTTGGGCTTCTCACCCAGGGGCACCTGTGTCGGTTCTCGGTACGGTCGCGGGGGATCGTTCCCCGCCTCCTTTTCAAGGGCCCCCGGGGTCGGTGGAAGGGCCATACGGCCCCCATTCCCGGCTTCAGCCCCTTCTCACCGTGACGGTACTCCGGGGCCTTCACCGGTTAGCCGGGTCGCGGCTATTCAGCCGCCCCCGGTCCACCTACCCGGAGGCGTTAGAGGCGGGGCTTGCGTTGCCGCACCTACCCCCGCGGCACGGGAATATTAACCCGTTTCCCCTTCCCCGGGTCCGTGTTACGGCCCGGGTTAGGACCGGCTGACCCTCGGCCGACGACCGTTGCCGAGGAACCCTTGCCCTTTCCGGCGGAGGGGATTCCCACCCCTCTTCGCTGTTACTGCCGCCGGGATCTGCACCCGGAGCGGGTCCACCGGACCTCACGGCCCGGCTTCTACCCCACCCCGGCGCCCGCCTACCAGATCACGGCTCCAGCGGAGCCGTGCCCCGGGGTCTCGGCGGCCGGCTTAAGCCCCGACCAATCTTCGGGGCCCCGCGGCTCGGCGGGTGAGCTGTTACGCACTCCTTCTCCGGTGGCTCCCCACAGTTTAGTGGTGGGAAGCCGCCTTTAGAGGATGGCTGCTGTTAGGCCCACCTCCCCGCTGTCTAAGCCGCGGGACGCCCTTTGAGATTGGCACTTAGCCGGCACTTAGGGGCCTTAACCCCGGTCTCGGTTGTTCCCGTCTCGGCCCCCAAGCTTACCCCTGAGGGCCCCACTCCCGCCTTCTACGGCGGCCACGGGTTCGGAGTTGGACTGGGAGCCGAGGCCTTTCGGCCTCCGCACCCCCAATCCGTAGCTCTACCCCGTGGCCAGCCTCCAGCGGGGCTGGGTTGAGGCCCACTTCGGCGGGAACCAGCTATCACCGAGCTTGATTGGTCTTTTGCCCCTAGACGGGGGTCATGGGAACGAGTTGCACGTCAGAACCCTTTCGGGCCTCCACCGGGGTTTCCCCCGGCTTCACCCTGCCCCCGCCTAGATCGCTCGGTTTCTGGTCCCACGGCAGTGACTCCGGGCCCTT
>Ga0272445_1000660_pt1 | contig 30675 bp, 22 predicted proteins | sample YNPCB0031_FD_194404 | JGI IMG/M metagenome (GOLD analysis project Ga0272445, IMG submission 194404) | Hot spring sediment microbial communities from Yellowstone National Park, WY, United States - YNP-CB-003-1 | ecosystem: Environmental > Aquatic > Thermal springs > Hot (42-90C) > Sediment... | reverse complement strand
TGTCTAACAAAACTATTACCAAAATTCCAATAAAACCAAAGAGTTCGTATCTTGCTGACTTTTCTACGGTCATTCCTGGTATTAGAGCAAAAAACACTCTGGAACCATCAAGTGGTGGTATGGGAATAAAATTGAAGAAAAAGAGAGCAAGGTTGATAAAAGAGGCGGTTATGAAGAAATTATGCAAAGTTTCTGTCATACCAAAGATTGAGTAAATTAGCTTGTATATTATAGCAGACAGAACCGCAAGTCCGAAATTTGATAGCGGTCCAGCTGATGCAGATATTGCGAAATGTATCATAGGATTTTTAAAGTAATATGGATTTATAGGAACGGGTTTGGCCCATCCGAATCCGAAAACTGCTGCAAACAAAATCCCAAAAGGATCAAGATGGGCCAGTGGGTTCAGAGTAAGTCTTCCTAATCTTTTTGCAGTTGGATCACCAAGTTTCCAAGCACTCCACGCATGAAAGAACTCGTGAACAGACAAAGAAAAAATAACTATCGGAATTATCAAAATCAAAGACTCAATACTCCACATATTTAGAATTTAGTTATTTGATTTGTGAATTCAAATTTATTTGTTTTTTCTTCATTATTTATTTGTTCTTTTATTTGATCTTTTTGTTCTTTTACATTTTTTCTTCTTTTACATTTTTTCCCTTTTTATTTTTTGAGTAAAGCTTTTACCTGAGTTTGCTAATTTCAAGGAAAAAAATTTTTTTGTTTTTTAAAATAAACTTTAATCCATATGAAAAAAATCAAAAGTAGAGTTACTATTATCAGATATATGAAGAAGGATATTTTTACCTGGAAAAACATTTTTATTTTTGGAGCGTTTGCAGTTTTTATTTTTTTGGTTCTGGGTGGATTTATTTTTTGTGGAAAAAAAGATTATGTTGATAAAGAAGGGAAAAATGTTAGTGAAGAAGGGAAGAATATAAGGAGAGCTTCTGTTTGCTGTGTTGGACCTGACGGTCGTGCGCATTGTCCTCCACCAGCAGAAGGTTGGAAAGATTTCTGCAAAGATTGGCTACCATACATTAAAGACGAAAAAGGAAGATATGTTTTCATACATGGAGTGAATGTTTCAGGAAGCAATAAATTTCCCGTGAATGAAGATCCTTGTACATTCAAAGTTGAAGGAACTCCAAATTATGTTGGAAAACCTTTCCCTCTTGAAAAAGCAGACGAGTTTTTCAGGCAGATAAAAAATCTTGGATTCAATACAATAAGGCTTCTTATATCAATAGAAGGTGTTATGCCGAATTCTCCGGATGAGATAAACTATGACTACATAGATTACATAAGGAAAATAGTTGAGAAAGCGTGGGAGCACGATATTTATGTGCTTTTGGATTCACATACAGATGCAATTTTTTCAAGATTTTTCATCGCACGCTTTAATGATACTGAATCTCCAATAGTTCAAACTCTGAGAAACCTTCTCGCTTTTGCAGGTGGTGGTTTAGGAGGTGGAGGTCAAAGTCCGGTATCATTTGATATCGCAGGATTAGTTGGTGCTTTATTGCCTCAAAAAGGCACAAATAAATGCAGAGGTGAGGATGTAAATACTCCTTATAATAATGCCGTCAGAGGTAACATGTGGCCAAAATGGGCAGTCCAAAAAATACTTTATGAAAGAAAGGAAAATGTCGGCGGAGAACTTTGGGGATATCCAAGAATCACTCTTATGTTGAGAAAATTTATAGAAAAAGATGAAAACTGGCAAAAAATAGTAAATGTTGTTTCAAAATTTGATAAGAATATAGCTAATACTCTTTCTGGTCTGAAAGATCAAGTAAAAAGCTATCTTGAAATTCCAGGAGTAGATATAAATAAGCTAACAAGAGAAGATATAATAAAACAAACAACAGATATGTTACCTTTTACTAATTGGGGTTTGAATGCAGGTCTTTCTCTTGATGTTCAGAGAGCTTGGGCAGCTTTGTTTGCAGGAAAAGATGTGTTTCCTGATTTGAAGGTAAATAAGGGTGGTGAACTGGTTAATATTCAGGAGTATTTGCAATCTGCTTATGAGAAGATGTGGGGAGAGGTTGCGAGAGCCGTTAAGGATATGCCAAATGTCATAGGATACGATATTATGAACGAACCAAGCGGGTTTTTCCTTTTTATGACCATCATCGCCGCTTACTTTCAGACAGGTTCAAAAGAAGGAATTATTAATTTAATTGACACTATTTTTGCAGATAGAAAATTTGCCGAAGACCTTGTTGATATACTAATAGGTATAGGACTTTTACCAGATGTCACACCTGAAACAAGAGAGAAAGAGATGGAATTGTGGGGGTTTGATAAAGCAAATCTTTTAGCTATTTTGGGATTAAACTATGGTTTTGATAGAAACTACATAATGCCTTTCCATGAGAGGATGGGACGAGCAATTTTACAAAACGATCCACATGCTATAATTTTCACTGAACCAACAATTTCGTCTATTGAAAACCTACTCCTTTTCATTGCTGGCGGAGGAGAAGGTGAAGCTGTTTTTAATGTTCCGTATTCAAGACCTGAACTCCCGCAGGTTGTCTATGCTCCCCACTGGTATCCTGATATTTATCCTTTCCCAGGCTTTAATATGCCTTACAGAGTTTTTAAAGTTGAAGAAAAAAGGAGGAAAAAGAAAGAGTATTTGACTTCTATATTAACTCATATTTCTTCTGCAAGAAAGAATATGGGAAATATTCCTGTTGTTTTGGGAGAGTATGGAACTTACTTTACTTTGAGCTCTAAACCCGCTATTATTGAACAGAATGAAGAGAATTCAATTTGGAAGAAAGCGGTTGAAAATGCTCGTTCAGAAAATTACATAATACCAAAATACATCATAAACGACGAATATGAAGCTCTTGAAGATATAGGTATAGGTAGAATAATTTGGTGTTGGTCTTGGGAAAACGATGATTGGAGAGGTGAAGGATGGAACGCCGAAAATTTCTCAATTGTTGAAAGACAAGAGCCAGAGGAATGCAAACTGGTTTATAAAAAAGCCAGAAGCTGTGATGATGACCCGTATATTGTCAGACTTAATGATGGAACTTATCTTGTTCCGCGAGGATATGAAGCTTATGCGAGACCTCATCCAAATTTCCTTGCAGGGAAACTGAAATCTTTGCAGTTTTTCTCAGAGCTACATTATTTTGATCCTGAAAAAGGTATTCCAAATCCTGTTGGAGAATTCACTCTTGAGCTTGAGAGCAAAGAGACAGATGAGCCAACAGAAATATTTATTCCGTATTACATATACTATCCAGATGGATTCTTTGTATGGGTTTCAGATGGTTATATTATGTATGATCACAGGAATTTCAAGCTATATTGGTATCACGAAGCTGATGAACCTGGATTTACTCACAAGATAGTAATAAGACCACCAATAGAAGGAAAAATTTCAGAGGATTGGGATTACTTTGTAAAAGAAGATGTTATAGTTTCAAGAAAAAGGAGGTAATAAGATATGTTTTTTGTTGCATTTTTTGTTTTTTTGTTTTTGTTTTTTGGAGAGGTATGGGCAGAGGATGGTGGAAATGAGAAAAAAGTTGATTTTTCAGGGTATTTTCAGAATTTTTTTATTTTCAAAACAGATAGCGATTTTGATAAATCTCCCGCTTTTTATGAGCCATGGGGACAAACTGCTGGTGTTCTTGGAACATACGCTGAACCAAAGATATCTTTCTTCATAGGAGAAAATAAATTTGCAATTGAAACTCTGTGGGGGTTCAATTTGTGGAGCAGAAACTTTACTTTTGCAAGACCTGATGCAGGAGCAGGGAGACAACTTTTCATTTTTGCAAGACAGATTTACTCTGATGTAAAAATAGGAGAAAGCAGAGTTAAAGTTGGATACCAGTACTTTGCAGACCCACTTGAAATATTTTTGAGGAACTGGATAGGAGGAGCAAGGTTTGAATCAAAAAATTTCCAGATATTTTTGGGGCAGGTTCCTGAACAAACCTATGAGGGAATTGAACTTTTCTCAAATAACTTTGTGAATGATACATTTGTTTTCTCAATTGCTTATGCTTCCGGTGGATTTGTGCCAAAAGACGGAATTCCATTTGTTGGTGAAGGGTTTTTCGGGGGAATTTACAACTTAATTGATAATTCAATTATAAGAAAATTTTCTTTTGTTTCTACTTTGATTTTAGGTTATAGGTATGAGACTGATGATTTTTCTTTCATAGGTGGTGTTGCTGGTCAATCGGGAGTATTTACGAAATCAGCTTTTGATTTGAAGAATGAAAATCATCTTGCAGGGGCTTTGCAGGCTTCAATTATAAAAAAGGGTGAAATAAAATTCGGTTCAGATATTATGGTATTAAGTCCAGATAATTCGACTTACAGAGAGGGGCAGAACTTTGGGTTTATTTATTCGGGAAAATCAATGAGCCGGACATTGCTCCTTACAGAAGACGAGATAATATTCAAATCAGATAACCTTGATCTTAATATGGGAGAGAGATTTTCTCAATTTAGGCTTATGAGACCTGGATTTTTTGTTTTTGATGTCTGGGGTGAATTTTCTCTTTTTTCCCATCTTTCTTTTATTCCAATAGGTGGTGTAGGATTGACTCTTTCTGGTGAGAATTCTTTGAAATCAAATTTTATCGGTGCTGAAATAGATGGAGTTTTCAGATACGCTATTGCAGATAATTTAAGGTTTGACTTTGCTAACATATTTTTTATTCCCGGCAGAGCGGCGGCAGCTTTTGTGAATAAGATAAATCCAGCATCAGCAAATTTAAGACAATTTATATATTCAGTTGAGTTCTCTTTGCGACTCTCCTTCTGAAAATTTTTTATTTTTTTGAAAGATCAACCAATTACAAGATCAGTTAATCACGAGAGGATAAATATTTAGTCAAATATGGTTAATCTATAAACTTCCCGTACAAGTAAATCTTTCCTAAATAGGATATAGCCGGAATTCCCTTTAATCTGGTTTGCAGATAAGTAAAATTCTAATTTAAAACAAAAGTGAGAAAACAAGTTAGTATGAAAAATAAAAAGATAGGAAGAGAGAAAGAAAACAAAAAGAGAAAAAAAGAAAATAGAGAGAAGGAAAATGGAAGAAAAGGAAAAGGAAAGATATAAAAAAGAGCTAAAAAGGTTTGACCCAATTTTAAAAGAGATTTTCTCAGAAGCAATAGGAAAAATTTATTACTTAGCTATTGGTAGGAAAATAGGTAAAAAAGTAAAAGTTATATCGGCAGAGATAAGTTTGGTAAAAACTTTTCGTCCAGATATTTTAGTTGAAGCTGACGGTGAAATAATTCAGGTTGAAATACAGGCTCAACAAGATAAAAGCTTGCCGAAAAGAATGTTTCGCTATTACTATGCAATATCAGAAAAATATAAAAAAGAGCCTACTCAAATTGTTTTATTCGTTGGTAAAGGAAATCCTCCTCCATCAGAGTTCAAAACCCCGAGGCTAACTTTAAAATATGAAGTCTTAGATATGAAGAAAATAGATCCAGATGTGTTCATAAAAAGTAAAAAACCAGGTGAGGTAATCGTAGGGATTTTAGCAGGGAAATTCAAAGATAAACCCAAGATAATAAAGAAAGTCAAAAAGAGAATTGTAGAAATTCTGAAAAATGAAGAAAAAATTGCTAAATATATAGATAGCATAAGTTTTTTAGCAGGTTTATTTGATATTGAAGTAAAAGTAAAGCCTATGCCAATACAGGTTGATATAAGAAAAACTTTTCTTTATAAGTGGGGAGAAAAGGAAGGAGAGAAAAGGGGAATTGAGAAAGGTCTGAAAGAAGGTCTGAAAAGAGCAATCCTGGTAGATATTAAATTGAAGTTTGGTAGTCAAAAAGTAAGGCAAATTAAAAAACTTTTAGATAAGATAAACGATATAAACCGATTGGAAAAAATAAAAAAAGAAGTGATAATATCAGAAACTTGGGAGGATTTTTCCAAAGTGTTCAGAAACCATAGATGAAATAATTTAAAGCCTAAAAGTAGAAATAAGAAAAAATTTTTATTAATCATATACTCTGAATTTCATGAATTTTCAAATTTCATAAATAGAAGTTTCTTATAGTGTTTTTTTACTTTTTATTTTATGAGCTATTGTTCAAGGAGGGTCTGTGGAGGAGAAAAGAAAAATGTAAGCGTAAGCCTTTTTAGTTTTGCTCTCATATATTTACTGCCAGTTCTAATTTTCTTTTTAGTTTTGATTTTTTCCTTTTTCTCCTCGGGGTGCAGAAGAATAAAGGAACAAGTTGAAACTTTGAGAAAAATAAGCATATCATTCGAAGATACAACGCAGTTTAATTTTTCATACAAAATAACTTTGGAACAGAAAGATGTTCAAGATTTGGGTTTGAAAGTTGGGAAACTGAATTTATATCATGCCAGAATAGAGGTTGATCCCATAAAAAATACGAAGTCTCGCATCAAGATTGAATTTGATACTGCTTTTTCTCCTGATTCTATAACCTTCTTTGTTCCAGGAGTTTTTATAAAAGGGAACAATTTCTCTCAAAACAAAGTTTATTCTCTTTTGAAGTCAAAAAAATGGATTTTCAGGGAAGATAGATTACCAGTTCCTATATCAGTTGCATACGATGAGAAGAAACGAAAATTGGTAGCTCTCCTGAAACTTCCTGCCCAATATGATCTTACAGATCAAAATCAAATAGATTCAGACTCCCAGGAAATTCTAGTAGATACAGATATTTTTGGAATTGGTTTTGATTATGATGCTCAAAAAATAATTTTCACTTTCCCTTTTGAAGAGTATCCTGTATTTTACAGGAGAAAATTTTCTACTGAATCATTTTACGAGCTACCCTCAAAAAAAGCCCTTTACAATTTTTCATCTAAAAAATCTTTTGATATTTTCATAGTTGAGCTTGAAGAGAAAAACTTTGCGGATGCAGTTTTGACACTCTGGAAAGTTGTGTATAAATTATATGAGAAAAATGGATTTATTTCTGGAAAATCGCCAAACTTGAATTTTGATTATCAGCTCAGTGTTTTATCTTCATTTTTCAGAAGATACTTTTATGATGGAGAAAAAATAAAAGGGTTTTTCTCTTTCGTTCGTACAGAAACGGGAGACGTCTTTTTGCCTTGGATTGAAGCAAGCTTTACAGGTATGGCTCTTATGAACGCATCTAACTCAATACTTTTGGGGAAATACCTGAAAGATAGCGAGCTCATTGACAAAGGGAAAAAAGTTATTTTATCTTGGATAGAACACGGTATGGAAAACGGATTTTTCATAGATTGCTTTGACCCAACATCAAATTCTAAATGTGAGTTCAGACCTGTTTTCTTCAAAGATGCTTTCTTTTCAAGAAGAAATTTTGAATCTTTGCTCGCTCTTTACCTTGCATATTTGTATGAAACTGAAATTTTACCACAAGACTATGATTTTGCTCTCAAAGTAAAAGATGTTTTCATAAAGGGAGCAGAAAATATGATGAAGCTTCAAAGGAAAGATGGTTCTTTTGCGAGAGCTTACAAGTTTTCAGGTGAAGAGTTTGATACATCTCCTGCTGGGACACTTTTTGCCGCACCTGTGTTCATAAAAGCTTACGAGATTTCCGGAAATGCCGATTTTCTTCAATCAGCTATTTTATCTGCTGATTTTATATCAAACCTTGCTGAAAAATTTGAGTTCTACGGATCAACTATTGATGCTAACAGCGAAGATAAAGAAGCAGCAATGTGGGCGTTTATTTCTTGCTATCTTGTATGGAAAAAAGTAAATCAGGAAAAGTATTTTACCTGCGCGAGAAGGTCTCTTTTTGCTGCTCTGTGGTGGTTTTATCTGTGGAATGTTCCTTTCAATCCAAATCAGCTTTTTTACAAGATTGGTCTGAAAACCCAAGGTTTATCGTCAGTCAGTGTTGAAAATATTCATGTGGATGTTTATCTTTTCTTTTTTCCTTCTTTGGTTTCAGAGTTTTCATCTTTTGAACCTGATTTTCAAGACGAGCTCAAAAAATTTTCTCAAACTATGATTTATGCTGTTTCAGAAGTTGTTCCAACAAATTATAAAAATAACGGCTCTGTTCCGGGGATTATACCAGAGGTTATACAGCAAACATGGTGGGATTACGGTTTTGGAGGGAAAGGTAATTACAATTTGACGAGTGCAACTGGTTGGACAGTCGCAAGTACAATAATAGCCTTCTCTCATCTCTTAGGACTTAAATTCTGATTTCTCTTGGACGAACAATAAAAGAAAATTTGCTAAAAGCTGATGAGACTAATAATTACCTAATTACTTTCTACTACTACTTACCTTTTGAATTTTTGCTTTTTGAATTTGGGTTTTTGAGAACTTTTATAAAATCCTCCCAAGTTTTCGCTCTTATTGCTTCCTTTTTTATCTTTTTTAGGTAATCTATGTCGTCTATCTTATCTAAAATGTTTTTGATTAGTTTTACTTTTTGACTACCAAATTTTGCTTGGATAATTCCCAGAACCGCCCCCTTTTCAATCCCTCTTTTTTCTCCCCATTTATAAAGGAAGGTTTTCCTTATGTCTACTTCAATTGGCATAGGTTTTACCTCTATTCCAACATCAAATAAACTAGCTAAAAAGCTTATGCTATCTATATATTTAGCAATTTCTTTTTCATCTTTCACAATTTCTACAATTCTTTTTTTAACCTTTTTTATTATTTCAGGCTTATCTTTGAATTTCCCTGATAAAACTCCAACTAAAACCTCCTCCGGCTTATCACTCTTTATGAAAACATCGGGGACAATTTTCTTCATGTCTAACACTATGAAATTGAAAGATAAGTTTTGCGCTCCAAATTCATCTTTTATTTCAAATTTGCTTGGTGGAGGATTTCCCTTGCCTACGAATAAAACTATTTGCGTCGGGGTTTTACCATATTTTTTTCTTATAGCATAAAAATAGTCAAGCATTCTTTCGGGTAAGGTTTTATCTTGCTGAACCTGAATTTCTATGTGGATTATTTTTCCGCCGATTTCAAGCAAGATATCAGGGTAAAAAGATTTTACAAATCTTATTTCAGTTGGTAAAACTCTTGCTTTCCCATATATTTTTTGACCGGTTGCTAACCAAAAAATTTTCACTACTGCCTTTGAAAAAATTTCTTTCAGAATCAGGTCAAACCTTTTCAGTTCCTTTTTGTATTTTTGCTTTTTATGTTTTTGCTTTTTCATTTTCTCTACTATAATTTTGTTTTTATATCTTTTTTGAAGCTCAGGAAATGGTTTTACTTATTTGAGTTTTTGAATTTGTGTCTTTATAACTCATTTCTCTCTCTTGACGGATATCTGAAAGAGTTGTTTTTTGTTGATGTGAAGATAATTATTACTTTCTCAAAACTGATTATTATTCAAAGAATGAGGTTATCAGACCTTTTTGTCCTTTTTCTTTTCTTTCAAAGACTATTTCTGCTGCTTTGATCGCTCCGACTGCAAAGACTCGCCTTGACGATGCCCTATGAACTATCTCAATTCTTTCCCCATCTCCCAAAAAAAATATTATGTGGTCTCCTACGACATCTCCTCCTCTTACCGCAAATATACCAAGTTCATTTTCGGGTCTTGGACCAACTATGCCGCTTCTTCCGAAAATTTTTTGTCCTCCGAGAACTTCTGCAAGCTTCAACGCTGTGCCAGATGGAGCATCTTTTTTCATCTTGTGATGTATTTCAACAATTTCTACATCAAAATCTGGCAAACTCTTTTTTATTTCAGGTAGTATTTTTTTCAAAAGTAAGTTTATCCCTCTGCTCATATTGTAAGAAAGGAATATGGGAATACTTTCAGAACACTTTTTTATGAAATCTATCTCCTCATCTGAAAAACCAGTTGTACCTATAACAAAACCTATATCTATTTTGTTTTCATATACAAACTTGAGATACGGAATTATAACTCCTCTGTGTGAAAAGTCTATTATCACATCTATTTTTTCTCTTTCGTGGATGTTTTTTAGAGCTTCTTCACTTGATATTATTGGGAACTCATAAGGAATAAAAGGGAATAGTTCTTTTGAACTTTTTCCTTCAAATTCTTTTCTCTCAATTCCTGCACATATTTTCATTCCTTTCTCATAAGCAACATTCACAATTTCCTTCCCCATCTTTCCCAAAATACCACAAATTGCAACCTTCATTTCTGATTCTCTCCCTTTTTTTAGTTTTCTATATCTTTCATTTCAATCTTTTTATTTCAGGTACTTTCCTATTATTGGTTCAAGTTTTTTCTTTGTTTCTTCTGGGATTTTATCTTTTTCTGTAACGATTGCGAATTTGAGAGCATCTTTGCATGGGCAATTTCTCTCATCTTTTATTTTTCTCAGGAATATCTTCAAAATCTTTTTTGCTTTTTCTATGTTTTTTTTCAGATTTTCTACAACCATTTGAGCTGTAACTATCTCCTCTCCTTCATACCAGCAGTCATAATCTGTTGGGAAAGCCAAAGTTCCGTAACATATTTCAGCTTCTCTTGCAAGATATGCTTCGGGCAAGTTCGTCATTCCTATAACATCTACATCAAATTTTCTCCACAGCAAACTTGCTGCTTTTGTTGAAAATTGCGGTCCTTCTATGCATATATATGTTCCACCTTTATGTGTAACTACTCCTGCCTCTTTTGATGATTCTGCAAGTGCTTCAAAAATTTCTGGACATACTGGTTCAGCAAATCCAACATGAGCCACTATTCCTTCTTCAAAAAAAGTTCTTGGTCTTGAAACCGTCATATCTAAAAATTGTGAGACTATTACCGCATCTCCGGGTCTTATATGTTCTTTCATACTACCTACTGCTGAAACACTTACTATCCTTTGGACTCCCAATTTTTTTAGTGCAAATATATTTGCTCTGAAATTTATTTTATGCGGAGGAATAGTATGATTTCTCCCGTGTCTTGGAAGAAAAGCAACTTTTTTTCCCTCAAGCTCTCCTATGACTATTTTGTCTGATGGCTTCCCGAACGGGGTTTCAACTTCTACCTCTTCCTTTACCTTCAATCCCTCTATTTTGTAAAGTCCTGTACCTCCTATTATTCCTATCATTAGTTTCCACCTCCTAATTTTTTGTTTTATTTTTAAGCTAATAATTCAGTTTATTTTTTATTATTTTTTTTATCATTATTCTTTCAGTTTATTTTTCTTTCTCCTAATTGTTTTCGGTATCTAATTAGTTAAAAATGCACTGTTTTTGCGTTTTTGTAGCTTTTTCGCTTAAATATTTTGTTTTTAATTAATTTTTGCCAGCTCAATTTTTCCCAAGTAGAATATCTCTTATTTTCTTTACTTCGGGTTGGTCAAAAGGATTTATTCCCATAATTTTTCCTGAGAGAGCTATTGATATCTTAAATGAAAAAAGAAAGTAGGAAATATCTTCTGGTGTTTCTTCTATTTCAATTTTCATAACTGGAATTTTGGTGGAGAAAACTTTGAATGTAGCTTCTGCTTCCTTTAAATTTTCTTTGTATTTTGCTTTGTTTTTTGGTAGAATGAAAATTGCGCATTTTTGATTTGGATTTGCCAGAATAAGTTGAGCTATTGAATGCTGAAAATGTGGACCAAGAATTGGTATAGGAGTTATCCCTTTTCCATCTTTACCGAGACTTTCTCCTATAAGTTGTGAAGTTATTTCTCCCAGCTCAAAAAGTTTTCTTGAATAAAGACATAAAAACAAATCCTGATTTTTTCTTTTCTCTATATTCTCTAAAAGGAATTCAGTCAATTTGAAGTGTAGGGAATTTTCGTCAAAAATATTTTTTCTTACTTTTTCTATTCCTCTTTTTACTTTTTTGAGTATATCTTCTTTTGTAAGTTTTAGTAAAGGATATGATATGAAGAAAGTTGAAAACCTTCCCGATAGTTTTTCAGGAAAATGAATTATTTTGGATTGATTTTTTTGAGCAAATTTATAAAGAGGGGTATTCTCATTGGATGTTGTGATAACTAAAATATCAAAGTTTCTCTTTTTTTTCTGATTTTGGGTTTTGATCAATTTTTCAGCTGTTTTCATTAAAGATATTGTCTCAAAAGTTTCACCAGATTTTGATACGATGTAAAGCGTGTAATTTTTGCTCTTTTTAATTTTCTCTTGCAGTTCGTATTTATCTTCTGGTGATTCAAAAAATTTCACATCAATTTCACTTAACCTGAATATAGCTCGGGATCCGGACGATGAACCTCCTATACCTATCCAAAATATCTCTCCTTTGATTTTTTTTAAATTTTCATTTAGCTTTTGCAGTTCTTTTTCTGCTACTTTATCTTGAATTAAGAAAATCCATTCAGAATTTTCTGCTGATTTCAGAGCTTCTTCAAGAATTCTTTTTAAATTTACTCGCAAATTCTCTTTCTCTTTCAAGTTCTCTTTTTCTTTCAAATCTTCTTTTTCTTTTGAATTTTCTTTTTCGCTCAAATTCTCTCTTTCTCCTAAATTTTCCATCTTGTAAAAGTAGAGATTCTTACTTTGTTTTTATTTTTTCTCCTTTCCTGCTATTTTCTTGGTTTTCTTTTTCTATATTTTACCATTTTCTGTGAATTTCCTTATGTTTCTCATAGCCTGTTTTATTCTGTTTTCATTTTCAACGAGAGCTATTCTTATGTAACCTTCACCTGATTGACCGAAGGCTACTCCCGGTGCTACTGCGACCTCTGCTTTTTCAAGAAGAAGTTCGGAGAATTTTATTGAGCCAAGTTTTTGGAAATCTTGAGGTATTTTTGCCCAAACGAACATGGAACCTTGCGGTGCTTCAATTTCCCATCCAATTTTTTTGAGCCAGCTTACTACTGCATCTCTTCTTTTCTGATATATTTGAGCTACTTTTTTAGGATAATCTGCTGCCTCTCTCATAGCTATTATCGCTGAAATTTGTATAGGTTGAAATACTCCGTATTCCATCCAGCTTTTTATTTTTGATAGCGCAGAAATAAGTGTTGGATTTCCGAGTGCAAAACCTATTCTGAATCCAGCCATACAAAATCCTTTTGACATTGAGTAAAACTCTATTGCTATTTTTTTTGCTTCTTTTATTTGTAGTATTGAGGGAGCTTCGTATCCATCAAACACAATATCTGCGTATGCAAAATCGTGAATGAGCCATATTCCCTCAGAGATTGCAAAATCTACTATTTTTCTGAAAAATTCCAAATCTACGCACTTTGTAGTTGGGTTGTTAGGAAACGAAATTACGATTGCTTTTGGTTTCGGATAAGTTGTTTTCAGAACTTTTTCGAGGTTCCCAAAAAAATCTCCATTCATCGGAAATGTTCTAACATCTGCTCCTGCTATTATTGGAGCATAAAGGTGAGCGGGATATGCTGGTTCTGGAACGAGAACTGTATCTCCCTGAGATAGAATTGCGAACATAAGCTGGAAAAATCCCATTTTTGTCCCGTTTACAGATACTATTTCACTTTCTGGATCAAGTTCTACATTCCATACATTTTTGTATCTTTTTGCTATTTCTTCTCTGAGTTTCGGAAGTCCGTATGTGATTGAGTATCTGTGGTTTCTTGGGTCCTCAACTGCTTCCTTTATTTTATTTACAACTTGTGGAGGTGCTGGGATATTTGGATTTCCCATTCCAAGATCTATTACATCTACTCCTTTTCTTCTGAGTTCTTGTTTTTTCTGGTTTATTGCAGAAAGTATGTAAGCTGGAAGTCTTTTGAGGCGGGGGAAGTTTTCGAAAACTATAAATTCACTCTCAAACATCCCAATAAGATTGATTTTAAAATTTTTATCTTAAAGTTCCTTATTTTTTGCTTTACTTATTTTGAGCTAATAAGGTCTTCAATTTAGCTTTTCTTGTTTTGATTTTTTATTTTTTTAAAATGTTATCTGTAATGCGACGGGAGAAAGAAAATAGCTTTATCGCTATCCATTCTTATCTTTTCAAACTTGTGTTATTGTTAGCTTTTATTTCTGTTTTTTCCCCATCTTGTTATACGCTTCAGAAAGTAAATTCGAGGATTGATGATATTGAAGCTCGTCAGGTGAAAACCGAAGAATATGTTGAAAACACGAGAAAAGAATTAGAAAAGATAAGAAAAATTCTTGCTGATATGGAGGCTAAAATTTCTGCTGTTGATGAAAGAACTTCAAAACAATCTGGTGTATCGTCTGATATAGAAAAGCTTAAATTAGATCTCTCGCAACTTGAAAGGAGGTTAAGCTTGATTGAAGTCAAGTTAAGTATGCTTGAATCAAGATTTGAAGGTAAGGAAAAGAAGGAAAAAGATGAGAAATTAGGTAGTAATAATAAAAAGTTGGAGGAAAAAGAAGCGAAGGCAAAATTAGATAATGCAAAAGAGCTCATAGTGAATGGCAAAATTGATGATGCTATAAATATTATCAACTCGTTGGTATCTTTGGGATATGATTCTTATGAGCTTCGCTTTACCCTTGGAGATGCACTTTTTAGAAAAGGTGATTACAAAGGTTCAGTTACGGAATGGATGAGAATAGTAAATGACGAAGATAAGATAGGAAAAGATTCAGATATTTTACCAAGAACATATCTTAGATTAGGTCAAGCTTTCATGAGGTTGGGAGATACAAAGAATGCCCGAATTATGTTGCAAGCTGTAATTTTAAAATTCCCGAACAGTCCAGAAGCTAAAACAGCAAAAAATATTCTTGAAGGTATAAAATGAAGTGAAAATAAAAATTTAGCTTTTTTCTGGATTGTAACTTACTCTTTTCTTGCGATCAATTTATCTATATCTTGTTGAAGAGATTTGACTACTTCTGCCGATCTTTTGAGCGCTTTCATTTCTTCTTCTTTGAGTTCAAATTCAACTATTTTTTCTGCTCCATTCTTGCCAAGGATTACGGGAACACCAACGAATATACCATTAATTCCATATTCTCCTTCACATAAAACACAACATGGGAGAATTCTTTTTCTATCAAAAACTATTGCTTCTACCATTTCAAGAACAGCAGCAGATGGTGCATAGTATGCTGACCCAGTTTTAAGTAAAGATACGATTTCTGCTCCTGCATTTCTTGTTCTTTCTATTATTTTTTCAAGTTTTTCTTTTGGTAGCAATTTCTCTACTGGGACACCTCCGACTTGTGTGTAGCTCAAAACTGGCACCATAGTGTCTCCGTGGCTTCCGAGAACAAAAGCATTTATATCTTTTGGTGATACCCCCAACTCCATAGCAAGAAAAGCTCTGAATCTTGAAGTATCTAAAACACCCGCCATTCCCATAATCCTATTTTTTGGAAATCCTGTTATTTTGTATGCTGTATATGTCATGGCATCAAGTGGATTTGACACAACTATTACTATTGAATTTGGACAGAACTTTTTTATTTTCTCTGATGCATCTTTTACTATTTTGAAGTTTATTTCTAAAAGTTCCTCTCTTGACATTCCCGGTTTTCTTGGAACTCCTGCCGTTACTATGACTATATCTGAGTTCTGTGCTAATTCCCATGAATCTCCACCTTGAATGTTTATGTCGTATCCCATTATTGGTGCGCTTTGGGCTATATCAAGAGCTTTACCACGAGCGAGGTCTCCAATTATATCTATTAAAGCTATTTCTGCAAAGTTTTTTTCCGCAAGCCTTTGAGCCAACGTACCCCCTACCATTCCTGCTCCTACAACTGTTATTTTCGTTTTCATCTTGTTTATTTCCTCCTTTCCTTTGTTTTTATTTTTATTCTCTTATTTGATTTTTCTTTTTTTTTAAGTTTTGTTCTATTTTTTTATTTTTTTGTTAAAGTTTGATTTATGAAAGAGGTTTTATTGAAGATGATAAATTACATAAAGGTTCCTTTTGTATTGGCTTTTCTATATTCCGTTTTAGTCTTTGGAGTTTTGATGTTTGGTAGGAAGGTTCAAGATGAGCACTTGCGCGGAGCATTTGCTCTCTTTCCAGTTGCCTCACTGCTTGTAATATTCTTTTTTGCTCTTGTCTTCCAAATTATAAAAGAGAAAATGAAAAAAGGTCAGAGTTAGAACTAATAAGTTCTTCTATTTTTCCCTCAACTTTTTCAGAGGATTTTAATCCAAGTTTTTTCATAAGTTTTAAACCTTTTTTTGCTGCTGGTATGACATAGGGAATAAATTTTTTGTTTTTCTTCTCTTTGAAGATGAACATAAATCTACCCGCTGCTTTTAAGGTCCTTTGTATCCCACACATCGCATAATGAACTTCAAAATCTTTTGGCATTTTAAATCCTCTCTCTTCGTTTTTTTGCTTGTATAAAGATTTTATTTTATCTTCAAGGTTTTCCGGAATGTCAACATAGGCATCGCAGGTCAAAGATACAAGATCATAAACATACGGACCGAGCAAAGCATCCTGAAAATCAAGTATTCCAACTTTGCTACCATCAAGGCACATCAGATTTTTTGAGTGAAAATCTCTGTGAGTGAAAACATAAGGTGTTTGCGATAAAACATCAGAAATTTCTTCAAATTCTTTTTTTATCTCTTTGTCTTTATCTATTGTAAATCCCATGAAAAACTCGCAGAAGTGATTAAACTCCCACATTAACATATTTTTTGTGAATTTTAGCTCAAACGCATAACAATTTTCGTCTTTTTCTGCGTTTTGAATAATGCAAAGCTGTTCTATTGCATCAAAATAAAAAAACTCCGATTTTTCAAATCCATTCTCCCTCACAAAAACATCAAGCGGTGTTCTCCCAAAGTCTTCAAGTATAAGGATTCTTTCTCCATCATATTGGTATATTTTGGGGACTCTGACTCCTACTTTTGAGAGAAATCTTGCTATGTTTATGAACGGAAGTTCTTTAAAATTTACTTGCTTTTCAAGGATTTCCTCAAATATGATGCGTGGATCTATATCTCCCATAACCATCGCAATTTTTGTTGTTTTGTCAGGAAAGAAAAGCCTGAAATATCTTCTTGATGATGCGTCTGGTGTTAGTGGTTCAACATCAACAACTCTTACCCTTTCTTTTTCAAGGAAATTGATAAGCCTCTCAAAATATGAGTCAGATACATTTTTAACTTTCTCCATTTGCATATTATAATTATGCAATTTCGGAGTATAAATTAGAATTTAGAGGTGGAATTTGGTAAAAATAAAAACAGAGAAAAAAGGTTTGCTATTGTTCTTTCTGGTGGGGGAGCTCGTGGAGCGTATGAGGTCGGAGTGCTAAAATACATTTTTTCAGATTTCCCTCGCGAGACAGGAATAAAACATCATTTTGATATATTCTGTGGAACAAGCGTGGGAGCTATACACATAGCTTTTCTTGCATCATACATAAGGCAGATAGAAGAAAATATCAGAATTCTGATTTCAATATGGGAAAAAATGAAGATGGAAAATTATATGAAAGTAAATTTCTCTTTCATCTTTGAAGTTTTCAGAGGTGGTAAAAGTAAAAGCTCTGATGAAGATAATATCAATATGATAAAAAGGGCTCTCTTTGATGTCTCAAATCTCAACACAATAATATCAAAAGGAATAAATTGGGAAATGATAAACAGAAATGTTATAGATGGAATAATTCATTCAGTTTGTATTTTTGCAACACACATAGCTTCTGGTATTACAAGAGCTTTTATAAATTCTCGGGAAATCATATCTGAGTGGAAAAAGGATCCTTTTATGGATTTCAAGCAGGTGGCTTTTCGTCCAGAACATGTTTTAGCATCTGCTGCCATACCGATAATATTTCCTCCTGTGAAAATAGATGGTGAATGGTATTGTGATGGCGGTGTAAGACTTAACACTCCTTTATCACCAGCTATAAGACTTGGAGCAGATAAAATATTTTCGGTTGCCCTGAGATACTATGAACCTTCTGCCAGAAAAGAAAGAGAGGAGGTTTATCCAAATATATTTTACATAATGGGAAAAATCTTGAATGCTTTATTCCTTGATAGAATAGCCTACGACTTTTCCCGCCTTGAAGTTATGAACCAGCTCATAGATACAGTGAAAAGTTCAGTAGGAGAGGAAGAATTTGAAAAAATAAGTAAAAAGATGAAGGAAGTAAGAGGGTATGAGTTGAAAATAGCGGATCTGCTTTATATAAGACCTTCGGAGGATATAGGAAAAATAGCTTATGAATGTGCAAAAAAATATGCCAGACTACCAACATCACGCAACAAAGCTCTTATAAAATTTATATTGGAGCTCTCCCCAAGAGTTGATTCCGATGTTATAAGCTATATATTTTTTGAACCGAGTTATACCTCCGAACTTATAAGACTTGGCTACGAGGATGCAAAGAAACAAGCAGATGAAATTTTCAAATTCTTCTCGTTGTAAATTTTAAATTTCAAGCAAAATGAGATAAACGAAATATCTGAAAATCAGTCTTATATGATTCAGGATTTAAATCTTGCAGATAAACTTGAATTTTAAAGATTTGCATACTAAACTTAAAATATGAGTAAATTGAAACTATCAGATTACGAAAACAAAAACATTACGGGCGAAAATGGAAAGAATACAGGTTTAAAAGAGAAGGTTGGTTTTACACCTCCAAATTGCGCATCAGATGAAACTTTATCTGGAATAAAATTAAAAGAATTTTACTCCCCGGAAGATGTAAAGGTAGATGAGAGTTATTACAAAGAGAAACTTGGGCATCCGGGTGAATTTCCTTTCACAAGAGGGATTCATAAGAATATGTATAGAGGAAAGCTTTGGACGATAAGACAATTTTCTGGATTTGGGAGGGCAGAAGATACAAACAAAAGGTGGAAATTTCTTTTGGAGCAGGGACAAACAGGACTTTCAACAGCTTTTGATATGCCAACTCTTATGGGATTAGATTCAGATCACCCTTTGGCAGAGGGCGAGGTTGGAGTAGAGGGTGTCGCGATAGATACGCTGGCTGACCTTGAAAAACTTTTTGATGGAATTCCACTTGATAAAATATCGGTTTCATTTACAATAAATGCTCCCGCTATTTGGCTTTACTCTTTGTATCTTTGTCTTGCCGAAAAAAGGGGAATTGATACGAAAATTTTGCGAGGCACAATTCAGACCGATATATTAAAAGAGTATCATGCTCAAAACGAGTGGGTTTTTCCACCAGAACCTTCTGTGAAGCTCATAGTTGATATGTTTGAGTACTCTGCTTCTCATACTCCTAAATTTAACATAATTTCCGTTTCAGGATATCATATAAGGGAAGCTGGCTCTGATGCAATTCAAGAACTCGCTTTTACCCTTGCCGATGGTTTTGCTTATGTGGAGGCTTGTATTCAAAGAGGGCTTGATGTTGATACTTTCGCTCCTATGATTTCTTTTTTCTTCAACTGTCATATAGATTTTTTTGAGGAAATTGCAAAGTTCAGAGCTGCAAGGAGAATATGGGCAAAATATATGAGAGAAAAATATAATGCGAAAAATCCTCGCTCTTTATTTCTTAGATTCCATACTCAAACTGCTGGGTGTTCCCTTACTGCTCAGCAACCCGAGGTCAATATAATTAGGACAACAATTGAAGCTCTCGCAGCTGTTCTTGGAGGTACTCAATCTTTACATACGAACTCATTTGACGAAGCGATTTGCTTGCCATCTGAACTCGCAGCAAGAGTTGCTGTTAGAACACAGCAGGTAATAGCTTATGAAAGTGGTGTGGCATCTGTTGCTGATCCGCTCGCCGGTTCTTTTTATGTCGAATGGCTTACGAATAAAATGGAGGAAGAAGCTGAAAAATACTTTGAAAAGATACTCAAAATGGGCAACGGCTCTTTTTATCAAGGAGTACTTGAAGGAATAAGGAATGGATTTTTCAGAAAGGAGATAGCAAGGGCTTCTTTTGAATTCCAAAGCAAAGTTGAAAGGAGAGAAAGAATAATAATTGGAGTTAATGCATTTGAAGAAGAAGACGGTGTGAGATTTGAATTCCCAAAATTTAGACTTAATCCTTCATGCCAAGATGAACAGATAAAATTCTTAAAGTATGTAAAATCATCGAGAGATAATAAAGCTGTTTTGCAGAAACTAAACGATTTAAAGTCTGCTGCCAAGCAAGGTAAAAATCTTGTACCATTTATAAAAGATGCGGTTAAAGAGTATGCTACGGAAGGCGAAATAATTGATACATTAAAAGAAGTCTATGGGGAATTTCTTGACCTGAAAATGCTTTGATGCTTTGATGAGTAAAAATGCATTTACAACATCTAAAAATAGATTAAAAAAGGCTTTTTTTCTTCTTGTTGTCTTATCTTCTGTTTCTTTCCTCACAGCTGTTGTGACTCAGATGATATCTTCTGTTTCAAGGTCAGGTGTAATTTTATCTGATGTGAAAAATTCTATTCTCGCAGATTCTCTGTGCGACTCTGCATTAGACATAGTTAAAAGGATTCTCCAAGATGACCTATCTCGTGGAAGATATGACTTTTATTCCGAGAACTTTGCAAGTGAAGAGGAACTTTGGTCTAAAACATATATTTTACCTGTTGATGTGCTTTATGGTAAGATTAGAGTTATAATAACAGATGAGAACGCAAAGCTTAATGTCAATTCCCTTGTAGATTCTCAGGGAAAAACGGAAGCTGTTGCAAGGCAGAGCTATCTAAAAGTATTTCAGAAATTCCTAAAAATTATGAGGTTAGATGAAAGATTTGCAGGATATATTCAGGACTGGATAGATTTTGACTCCGAAGGTATCTTTGAAATTCATCAGCAATCTCGGAACTGGTTTATACCTTATCCAGAGGAGCTATTATTTGTTTCAAATCTTGTAAAAATAGATATAAGTCCTTTGGTTTCAGATTATTTTGAGGGGAGACCAGACGCTACTGGATATCCATATACAACTTTTTGGCCATACGCCGGTGCTATGAAAATAAATGTAAATACCGCTCCAAAAGAAATTATAGCTTCTTTCATAGATAAAGACGACGCTCTTGATATTGCTGATAAAATTGTGAAGGAAAGAAAGGATAATCCTTTTAAGACATTTTCTGAGTTTTTAGTTTTTCTTTCAAAGCTTGTTCCTCTTTTACCTGAAAATTTTTTCAATTTGCGTCCTGAAATGGTTTTTGATGTAGGTTCGGAGATATTTTCGGTCAAAATTCTCTGCGAATCTCATGGAGTTCAGTCTGGACTTCAAGTTGTTCTTATGAGAGGTACCACAGAGCAGGGTTTTGAAACTTTGTTTTTCCGACGTTTTTAAATATTTTTTGCTTTTGTTTTTGTTTTTGTTCTTGGATTTGAATTTTTCCCCTTGAAATTTTAAAATACTAAAAAAAGTGGAAATTTAAGTTAGAGATGGAAAACCATCAAAATCTTCTCTACTATTTTTTATCGTTGATTTTCCATTCTGTTTATCTAATTATCTTTACTCTGTATCCGGGTTCAGGTCTATCTCAGGAAAGGAATCAGAGAGAAAAGGAAATTATAGAGGTTCTCAATAGTATTCGCTTAGATATACAGCGAATAAATAAAGATGTTTCTGATATGAGCCAATCTATCTTACGCATGAATGAGAAAATTAAAGATTATCAGCTAAAAACTCAGACATTTGAAAGTTCTGTATCTTCGGTTTTGTCTGATATAGGAAATGTTAAGAAAGTTTTAGATAATATTGAGAAGGAAGTTATAAATTTAAAGTCAAGACCTGATTTATCTGGTAAAGTTGAAGATTTGGAAAGAAGATTGAATTTTCTATCTGCGAGTTTAAAATTCCTTTTCGGTGGATTAATTATATCGCTTTTCTTTTCTTTTTTATCTTTAATTTTATCTGTAAGTCAAGGAAGGAGGACTCGCAGGGGGTTGAGATTTTAGTTAAGAGGGTTTGAGATTTTAGATAAGGTTTAGATTTTAATTTTCTCTTTATTCTCAAAGCATTCTATACTTTGAACTTTATCCGGATTAAATCTCCATCCTGAATTATATAATCTCTTCCTACTACTTTAAAAATACCTTTGCTATAAGCTTCTGCGTCTGATTTACAATTTTTGTATTCTTGAAAGTTTGCAATCTCTGCTGATATGAAACCTTTTTGCATATCTGAATGGATCATACCTGCTGCTTCAAAAACACGAGTCCCCTTTCTTACTATCCAACTTCGTAGCTCTTTCCCTTCAAACCCGGTAAAGAATATAACCAAATCCATTGTTTTCTTTATGAAATCAGTTAATATTTGCCTTAATGGAGTTATACCAAATTCCTTGACTTCGTCCTCTGTCAGATCAAATTCAGACATGGCGTCACATATAAGAATATCAGCTCTGTTAAGCTCCTTTGTAAGTTTATTCCACTGATCTTTTCCTAAGTCTGTATTTATTATAATGAAGTATGGTTTTGCTGTTATGAGTTGAAGTGATTTTATTTCTTCCTCTGCTATTTTTTTCTCTTTTTCTTTCTCAAAATCTATCTTAAATTCTCCGTTTTGAGCAAATTGTTCAATTGCCTTTTTTATTTTCTCTAAAACATGGAGAATTTCCTCTGCATCTTTTTGACCCACTGACGCAAGTTTTTTAATTTTTTCCTCTCTTCTTGAAAGGACTTCAAGATCGCTCATGGAAATCTCGTATCTCAAAATTTCAAAATCTCTTTTGAGGTCGTCCTCGCCTTCAACATGTGGGACAGATTTTAAAAATCTCAGAACATAAGCAACAATGTCAAGAGGTCTTATATAAGATAAGAATTCATTACCAAGTCCTAATCCTTCGTGAGCGCCTTTTATTAGACCGGCTACATCAACTATTTCAACTGCTGGATATTTTATTTCAGATGATTTAAGAATTTTTCCTATTATTTCTGCTCTTGGTTCATACATTATCATGATTCCTTGATTTTTGCTTTTTGTAGTAAAGGGATAGGGAGCAACTTCGGCCGATGTTTTGCAAAGAAGGTTGAAAATTGTAGTTTTACCACTTGATGGTAATCCAACAAATCCAACTCTTATTTTCTCACCATAAAGCATATAAATCACCTTTGATCAGCTAATTTTTTCACGAACTCAACTGTTTTTTCAATAACTAATTTGAGATGTTCCGGATTTGTAAATCTGTGGTCTCCACCTTCAACTTTGAAGAATTCTTTTGGTGGTCTTGCTAAATTGAAAATTTCTAATCCTTCTTTTATATCAACAGTTTCGTCTTTATCTCCATGAATTATAAGTATGGGAGGATTTTTTTGCAGAGCCTCTTCAATTTTTAGCTTTCCTATATTTACCTTCGGAGGACATAGAACCACTACACCGCTAGCATGTTCTCCAAGTAATATCGCTATTGTTCCTCCAAGACTTGAACCGACAAGATAGATTCTATTTTCTCCCAGATTTTCTTTTACGAATTTGATTACTGCTTTTGCATCTTTTATTCTTCCTTCAAGGTCGTATTTATCTCCTTCTGTTTCTCCACAACCTCTGAAATCAAATCTTATAAAGTAAAATCCATTTTTTTCAAACTCATCGCCCATCATTACATATTTTGGACTATCTTTGAACGATTCAAATCCATGTAGTGCAACTACAACTCCTTTTTTCTCACCTTCTGGTTCATGTAAAACTCCCGATATATTCACTTCTCCTTTTATATTTATCTTTTTCTGCATAAAAATATAGATAAGTTTTAATGAAAAATATCGGAATTTTTATTTTTGCATAGTTTTTGTTTCAGGATTCTTTTTTGTTTTTGTTTTTAGATTGTTTTTTTATTTATTGGTTTGCAAGTTGTGGTATCAGTTCCTTTGCATTTTCAAATCCGACCATTTTTGAGAATTCGTAAGAATAAAGAGCTTCAAGTAGTTTTTGAAATTTATTGGAATTTTCTGGTTTTTCTATCAGCTCACATGCCAGATTATAAATTTCAGCTTTTATTTTTGAGTTGAAATCTTTATCTTGTTGTTGATTTTTCAGATTATATAAATCTCTTTGCCAATCTTGTTTTCCTTTTTTGCCTTCCAGATAGTGAATTATTCCAATTACTATACATTTTATATTCTCTTTTTCTTCTCTTATGAGTTGATTATAATATTGTGCAAATGAATTGAGAATGTTAGGTAAAAATCCTACAAATTCCTCTTTGGTTTTGCTTTTTTCTGAATAAAAGAAAAGAAAGTTTTTGGTAAAGTAGTAAAGTTTTGTTGGATTGAAAAGAAAACCTCTATCTTTTACCTTTCTCCAAATGTGAGTATATGGTGTGTAAATAAGTTTTATACCTTCCTTTTTCATTCTATCCATAAATTCGTTATCTTCAAAATAAAGAAAGAAATCTTCTCTCAAATATCCTATTTTTTCAAATAGTTCTGCTCTTGCAAAAAAATTTCCTCCGCTTAAAAATGCAGCAGGAATTATTCCGATATCTTCTTCTGTAAAGGGAACTTCAGAAGCTTTTAGTCCATCATAAAGGCAAAGTCCTGTTTTTAGGTCTTTTGCCTTGCATGTTGCAACAAGAGAATCTGTATAAAGTAGAGTTTTTAGGAGTTCAAAAGGGGTTTTTTTATCTACAATCATGTCAGGATTCAATATCCAGATATATTTTGGATTGAGATTTTCTTTTGCGAACTTTATTCCTTTATTTACACCTCCGGCAAATCCGTTATTTTCGTTTTTTATAACGAAAAATCTTCCTGGGATTATTTCTTTCAGTCCATCTTGTAATTTTTTAAATTCTGTATTGTCTTCTGAGTTATCTACTACTATAAGATTGATTTTCTTATATTCAGAATTTTTTAACGAATCGGCAAGCTCAAAGACATCATCAGAAGAAAAATAATTTACTGTAACACATGAGATTTGAGGTTTTGACATAAGCTCAATTGCTCTTTCTCTGAAAAAATTTTTACTTTTTGGCTTACCGGAAAAATTGAATAAAAACTTATATTTACCTTTTAGGTTAAAGACAAGATAATTTTGTGGATTTTCCTCTTCTTTTCCTAAAAGAAGGATATCAGGGGTTGGCACATTTCCGTAGCCATATTTTTTGATGAGTTTTTTTGCAAAGTTCCAAATTGAAATTTGATTCAATCTTTCTGCATTTTCTTTATCTGAATTGAAGCTCACATGATTGATATGCTGGACAAAAACAGCAGGTTTTAGTACTATTTTGTATCCTTTTTCTTTTATTCTCAAAGATATGTCAAAATCTTCCATACCAAGTATTAAGTTTTCATCAAGCATTCCGAGCTCTTGTATTTTTGATTTTCTCGTTGCAAAGCAAAATCCAAAGAAACTTTCTAACTCCTCTGCGTAATCTCTATAGAAATATCTTAGTAGGTAGGGTGTTATTTCTCCTACAATTTTTGTAAATTTGTAAAAGCTTAGGAAACGCGCTACTTGATCGGAAGTTGGGATGACTACATACACATTATTGTTTTCTTTTAATTCTTTGTAGAATATTTCAAGCCAGTCTGGGGTTATGACAATTGCGTCTGGGTTAATGATTACGATAAATTCGTTTTTGCAAGCTTTTATTCCTTGATTTACTGCTCTTGCAAAACCTATATTTTCCTTGTTGAAGATAACTTTAATATTGGGGAATTTTTTCTCAAATTCAAGGAGAATTTGAGGGGTTTTATCTTTTGAGTTATTATCTATTACCAAGATTTCATCTTGGTCTTTTGAATTTTCTAAAATTCTTCTCAAACACTCTTTTATTGTTTGTTCTGAGTTATAAGTGATTATGATTATAGAAAAGTTTTCTCTTGTTTTTCTGATTTCAAAGTTATTTATAACAAGTTCTTGAGCCTGTTTCTTTATTTTATCAAAAACACTCTTCAAAATTTTTTTTTGCCCTTCTTTTCCAAGGTGTTCTGCGTAGGCTGCTATTTCTAAAATTAATATTTCATAAGGTTTTAAGAGTTCATGATGATTGATTTTGTGTTTTATATTGAAGAATTCAATTGCATCATATTCTAAGAACCTCAATCTTTCTTCAAAACCTATCGGGTGTGAGGTAATTTCTTCTCTGTAATTTTTTCTATGATTCCTCATGATATATGTTATTTTTTCTGGAATGAAGATTCTTCCTCCTTTCCTTGCAAATGCTAAGCTTGTGAAAAGATCAACGGTTGATTTTAATTCTCTTTCTTTGAACCTGAATATATCAAAATCTAAATCTTTTCTCCTAAAAAGAGGAAATCCTGTTAAGAAATTTCCATTTATCAGTATTTCCCTTATAAAATCGTCCCAATTCCATAGCTCTCCTTTAAAGATTCTGGGATATCTTGAATAAAATTGGATGAAAAGTGCATACTGTGGTATAACATTCAAATTTTCATCTACAAAAGCTCCTTTTCCAACTGCGATTTTCACATCTTCATATTCCATAAGAGGTTTAGATAGTTCTTCTAATGCCCAAGGTGTAAGTAAATTATCGTCTGGTAAAAATTGAATAAGATCTCCGCTTGCCATACTGAGAAGCTTTCTGAAATTTCCTTCTGAGCCTATGTTTTCTTTGTTTTTCTCATATTTTATGAACTTATACTCTTTTGCAAATTCATATACTATTTTTTCTGTTTCTGTGTTTTTCTCGGTGTCGTTGTCAGAAATTATTACTTCATAAGGTTTTAGAGTTTGATTTACCACACTCAAAAGACATTGTTTCAACCAGTAAGGTCTCTTGTAAGTTGGAATAAGAACTGATATTTTCATATTTTTAATTTCTTAATTCTGCTTTATATTATTTTATCGTCTCTTTTATATTAGATTTTATCAATTTTCAGATCGAACGATGAAAATCAAATGAAGATTTTTAGAATTAAATTTTATGAGATCTGGATATTTACTGAAAGCTATTTGAAAGGTTGAGGATTTAAGAAATGAGAGTTTTAGGTATAAAGAGAATTGACTTTTCGGGAAACGAGATTGTTTTGGAAATCATATCAGACGGAGGGAGTCAGATTTCTTTGGAAATAAATACTATGTTTTTTCCTGCTTTTGCTGCAACGATATATAAAGCAGTTGAGAATTTCAGAAACTTCTCTTTTTCGCTAAATATAAAAAACTACAATGAGATTCTCTTTCAAGATATATACAGAAACTTTATTCTCCCCTACAAAATAATGGGATTCGAGGAAGATTTTAAGAAAAAAATAAGAGAAATCGTCTATTTTCAGGTGCAAAACAATTTTCAAAATAGGGTCGTTGTTATACAGAGTATTATAGACAAATTCAACCTTAAAAGTTATCTTGAAATAGGAGTTGAAACTGGTTTCTCTTTCTTTCAGATTCAGACTCAAAAAAAGTTTGCAGTTGATCCAAATTTCAAGATCCCTTGGGGTTTCAAGGACTCTGAAAATGAGAAATTTTTTCAAATGACAAGTGATGAATTCTTTGAAAGATTTGCAGAGAAAGTTTTGCCTAAGGAAGGAGTTGATATTGTGTTTATAGACGGACTTCATACATTTGAGCAATCTTTAAAAGATGTTCAAAACTCTTTGAGATTTTTATCTTCAAATGGTTTCGTAATAATGCACGATTGCCTACCGAAAAATTATCCATCTTCTTTGCCTTCCCTTGAAGACGCAGTAAAACATCCAGAATTTGATGGGGCATGGAGTGGCGATGTTTACAAAACTATAATTTACCTTAGGACTTTTTTCAAAGATCTTTTTGTTGCAGTTTTGGACTGCGATCACGGAGTTGCAATTGTAAAGAAAGGTACCCCTGAAAATATGCTCAATCTTACACTGGATGAAGTAAAGAGTATTGATTTTTTCAGGCTTATGGAGAAAAAAGAAGAGCTTCTAAATCTGAAAAGTTGGGAATGGTTTAAAAACTGGTTATATTCCTTTTGATTTGATTTTTGTTCCTCTTTCTCTTCTGTTTTGTTCTTTTTTTCTATTTTATTCTTTTTTGTTTTCATTCTTCAATAGTTTCCCAAAAGTTATTCTTTAAGATGCACTTTGTGATTCCTCCTGTTGGAGATAAAACAGAAAAGGCTATAAAGTCATTTCCGCATTTTAGGTAAATTGTGCCAGATAGGTCTTTTAATCCCTTTGGAGAAAATTTGAAAGTTGTTTTTATTGAGGGTGTTCCGGGAGAATTTGAGCAAGCTCTTACATTCACATCTGGTGCGGAAATTTTTGCGAATATTTTGTATTGCCGAGATCCTTCTCCATAATCTATTATTGCTTTCCCATCTTGAAAAATCACTTTTACCTCGTTGTATTTCAAAGCAAGCATTTTTGCCTCGGAAAATATTTTTTCTACAATAGTATATGTTGATTTTATCCCACATTCCATTTTAGGTTTTATTATGAAAAAGAAAAAAAGAGCTCCTGCCGAAAGCGAAAGAATAAATCTCAAAATAAGCATAAAAATCAATTTAACAAATATTATTCTTTCTCAAAAATTAAAAAAATAGCCTTCCAAAACATAATCTCTCAAAAACTCAATCTATCAGACAGAAAATCTTAAAATTAAAATAAAATAAATCAATTTTGTGTGATTTCAAGTAATGATTAGGGATGACCAACAAATTTTAAACATCTACAAAGGAAAAACCGTTTTAGTGACGGGTGATACCGGGTTTAAAGGTTCATGGCTAGCGATATGGCTTTTTCATCTTGGAGCAAATGTTATTGGTTATGCTCTCCCACCAAAAAATAAAAATGACAACTTCGTAATTTGTGCGTTAGACAAAAAAATAACACATATTGACGGAGACATAAGAGATTATGAATTTTTGCTTGAAGTTTTTTCAAAGTATAAACCTGAAATAGTTTTTCACCTTGCAGCTCAATCGTTGGTTTTAGAGTCTTATAAAGATCCACTTTATACATTCCAGACTAATATTATGGGGACTGTGAATTTGCTTGAAGCAATAAGAAATACTCCATCTGTTAAAGTTGCTGTTATTGCAACAAGTGATAAATGCTATGAAAACCAAGAATGGATTTATGGGTACAGGGAAATTGACCCTCTTGGTGGAAAGGATCCATATAGTGCGTCAAAAGGAGCAGCAGAAATAGTTATTTCATCTTATATTCGTTCGTTTTTTTCTCGTGATGGAACTCCGAATGTAGCATCTGTGAGAGCAGGTAATGTTATAGGTGGAGGCGATTGGGCAGAAAATAGGATTTTCCCTGACTGCATGCGAGCTTTGCTTTCCGGAAAACCTATCGTTGTAAGAAACCCAGATGCCGTAAGACCTTGGCAACATGTTTTGGATCCATTATACGGCTATTTACTTTTGGGAGCGCTTTTGTATACGAAAGGTAAAGAGTTTTCAGGTCCGTGGAATTTTGGGCCACTATCTAAAAACATGGTTTCTGTTCGCAAGCTTGTTGAAGAAGTAATCAAACAGTGGGGTGGGGGGGAGTACATTGTAATGAAAGATGAAAATGCTCCTGAGGAATCCGGAATTTTGCACCTTGACATATCAAAAGCAGTAAATAAATTGAGGTGGTATCCGGTTTTAGATTTTAAGCAAGCCATAAAACTTGCGATAGAAGAGTATAAGGTTGATGGTATGAGTTCTGACAAAATTTTCAATCAAAGAATTGAGCATATAAATAAATATATTGAATTGAGGAGGAAAATTGAAAATGAAATGTAGAATATGTGGAGCTAATTTAGAAGAACCTTTTTTATCTCTTGGGAAGTCTCCAGTTGCCAATTCGCTTCTGACAAGAGAAGATTTACATAAGATGGAACCATATTTCCCTTTGGATTTATATGTATGTCAAAGCTGCTGGTTAGTTCAGCTTGAAGAGTTTGAAGCTCCTGAAAAAATTTTCTCCTCTGACTATCCATATTTTTCATCTTACTCTGAAAGCTGGCTCAAACACTGCAAAAACTACGCTGAAATGATGATAGAAAGGTTTGGATTTGACAAAAATTCTTTCGTCGTAGAAGTGGGGAGTAATGATGGATATCTTCTTCAATACTTCAAAGAGCATAATATTCCGGTTTTGGGAGTTGAACCAGCTGAAAATGTTGCAAGGGCAGCGATAGAAAAGGGCATTCCAACTGATATCACATTTTTCAATACTTCATATGCAAAAAAACTGAGAGAAAAAGGAAAATTGGCACATCTTATTATTGGCAACAATGTTCTGGCGCATAATCCGAATTTGCATGATTTTGTTGAAGCTATGAAAGTTGCATTAAAACCAAATGGGATTATTACTATGGAGTTTCCGCATCTTATGAGACTTATTCAGGAAAACCAATTTGATACAATTTATCATGAGCATTTTTCTTATTTTTCTTTTTATGCAGTTAAAAAACTCTTTTCTTGGCATGAGCTTGAAATTTTTGATGTTGAAGAAATTCCAACTCATGGGGGTTCTCTTCGCATATACGCAAAACACAAAGGAGCAAATAGCAAACTTTTAGCTACTACAAGAAGAGTAGAGGAGTTATTAGAAAAGGAAAAAGATTTTGGTCTTTTTGATCTGCAAACATATTCCAATTTCAAGAAAAAGGTAGAGGCAACAAAAAGGACTTTTTTACTTTTTCTTATACAAGCGAAAAATGAGGGGAAAAAAATAGTAGGGTATGGAGCTCCTGCAAAGGCATCAACACTCCTCAATTACTGCGGAGTAAGAACTGATTTTATTGACTACACCGTAGATAGAAATCCGCACAAGCAAGGAAAATTCATTCCGGGTGTCCATATACCCATAAAACATCCTGATAAAATAAAGGAGGATAGACCAGACTATGTTATAATTTTTCCCTGGAACATAAAAGATGAAATTATGGAGCAACTGAAATACATCAGAGAATGGGGCGGAAAGTTTGTAGTTCCTATACCTGAATTG
>Ga0272445_1000659_pt1 | contig 30722 bp, 28 predicted proteins | sample YNPCB0031_FD_194404 | JGI IMG/M metagenome (GOLD analysis project Ga0272445, IMG submission 194404) | Hot spring sediment microbial communities from Yellowstone National Park, WY, United States - YNP-CB-003-1 | ecosystem: Environmental > Aquatic > Thermal springs > Hot (42-90C) > Sediment... | reverse complement strand
TCCCTTAACCCGATGAGCCTCTCAGAGTGCTCGCCGACGGCTAGCCTGGACACCCAGCGAGCCCTCAACCATAACACCGACAAGCCCCCTAACAGTTAACGCGATAAAACTTACCTCAGGCATAGGTAATTGACGGTAAACCACGTAGAAGGGCTTAACTTGACAGCGTCAGGGGATGGCTTTGGCAACTTAAGCGATCGCTGTTTGACGTTCAAAGGCTCGGCAAGGTTAGACCTACGTGAGGCTGATGGAGAGGGTTAAGCGCAGCCATTGAGCAGTCAATCACCAATAGCTTAAGTCGCCGGGTCTAGGGTATGGCTTATCTTCACTCCTCAGCTGAGGGGCTCAAGCAGGCCATTGAGGCGCTCAGCTTTATATGGAAGGCATGTCTGCTCGGCTGAGCTGCATTGCCCTCCGTGAAAGCGGTCCTCAGGGTGGCTGAGGCTAAGCCGCGCGACGTAGGCAGAGGGATAGTTAGGGTGGACCGAAAGACCATGTCTGAGCTGGGCTTGACGCCCGGAGACTTCGTGGAGGTGTCTAAGGCTAGGAGTACTGTCGCCCTCGTCTGGCCAGCCTACCCGGAGGATGAAGGCTTGGGGGTCATAAGGATGGATGGCGTGGTGAGGCAGAACGCCAAGGCCTCGCTAGGAGACCAGGTGGAGGTCAGGAAGGTCGAGGTCCCGCCGGCCACGAAGGTGGCGATGTCTCCGACCGAGCCCATTAGGTTCAGCCCCGACTTCAACGTCTACGTTAAGAACCAGCTCGTAGGCAAGCCACTCACGAGGGGGGACATCGTCAACGTCCCAGTCCTCGGCGCTCTCCTTAGGCTTGTAGTCTCAGCCACTCAGCCCGCTGCCTCGGTCTACGTCGCTGAAGGCACGGACGTAGTCATACGCGAGGAGCCAGTTAAGGAGGTTGAGCTCGCGGCCCCCCGCGTAACGTATGAGGACATAGGAGACCTTGAGGACGCCAAGGTTAAGATAAGGGAGATGATCGAGCTCCCCCTAAGACACCCTGAGCTCTTTAGGCACCTAGGCATCGAGCCTCCTAAGGGCGTCCTGCTCCACGGCCCACCTGGCTGTGGTAAGACGCTGCTGGCTAAGGCTGTAGCCAGCGAGTCTGGAGCTCACTTCATAACCATCAACGGCCCCGAGGTCATGAGCAAGTTCTACGGTGAGTCTGAGGAGAGGCTGAGGCAGATCTTTAGGGAGGCTGAGGAGAACGCCCCCTCCATCATCTTCATAGACGAGATAGACGCCATAGCCCCAAAGCGCGAGGAGGTGACGGGCGAGGTGGAGCGCCGGGTGGTGGCTCAGCTCCTAGCCTTAATGGATGGCCTCAAGGGGAGGGGCCAGGTGATAGTCATCGGGGCCACCAACAGGCCTGGAGCCCTAGACCCCGCCCTCCGTAGGCCGGGCCGCTTCGACCGTGAGATATCGATAGGCATGCCGGACAAGCGTGGGAGGAAGGAGATACTGCAGATACATACACGCGGCATGCCGCTGGCCGACGACGTAAACCTCGACGAGTTCGCTGAGGTAACCCACGGCTTCTCGGGCGCTGACCTCGCCGCCTTGGCTAGGGAGGCGGCCATGAACGCCCTTCGAGGCTTCCTACCCCAGATAGACCTGAAGACAGGCACCATCCCGGCTGAGCTCTTAGCCAAGCTGAAGGTGTCGCGCCAGAACTTCTACGATGCTCTACGCGACGTCCAGCCCTCAGCCCTCAGAGAAGTATACGTCGAGGTGCCTGAAGTAAGGTGGGATGACGTCGGGGGGCTTCAAGAAGTTAAGAGCCAGCTCATCGAGGCTGTAGAGTGGCCGCTAAAGCACCCTGAATTCTTCGAGCAGATGGGCATCAGGCCCCCTAGGGGCATCCTCCTCTACGGCCCTCCAGGCACTGGCAAGACGCTGCTGGCCAAGGCTGTAGCGACAGAGAGCGAGGCAAACTTCATAAGTGTAAAGGGGCCTGAGGTGCTAAGCAAGTGGGTGGGTGAGTCGGAGAAGGCGATAAGGGAGGTCTTCAGGAAGGCTAGGACGGCAGCTCCCTGCGTGGTGTTCTTCGACGAGATAGACTCGATAGCGCCCATGAGGGGGATGCGCTACGGAGACTCAGGGGTAACGGAGCGTATAGTCAATCAGCTCCTCACGGAGCTCGACGGCATAACGGTCCTCAAGAACGTCGTGGTGCTAGCCGCCACCAACAGGCCCGACCTACTCGACACCGCGCTCATAAGGCCTGGGCGCTTCGATAGGCTCATCTACGTGCCGCCGCCCGACAGAGGGGCTAGGCTTGAGATATTCAAGGTCCACACCCGTAGGGTGCCGCTGGCCGACGACGTAAGGCTAGAGGAGCTAGCTGATCGCACTGAGGGCTACACGGGGGCTGACATAGAGGCTGTGTGCCGCGAGGCTGCCATGATGACGCTGAGGAGGGAGGGGAAGCCGAGCAAGGTGTCGGCGAGGGACTTCGAGGAGGCCTTGAAGGTCGTGCCGCCCAGCGTGACCGCTGAGGACGTCAGGAGGTTTGAGGAGATAACTAGGTCGTTTAAGAAGCTCTTGGGGTGAAGCCTAGATCCCTCAGCATCCTACCTAGCAGCTTGAACCCATCGATGACGCTAGCCCTTAGAACTAGCTCCTCGGTGAAGCTCCTCCTCTGCCCAGCCTTCCAGCTTAGCTTGGCGTAGGCGTAGGGGACAGGCCCCTCCACGTGTGTCTTGAGGGCTATGGGGGTGGCGTGGTCGCATAGGACGGCTATGGCGTGATCCTCGCCCAGCTCGTCGAGGAGCTTCCCCACCAGCCTACGATCCATGTCCTCCACAGCCCTCACCTTCAACTCGAAGTCCCCAGCGTGCCCAGCCTCGTCGGGAGCCTCTATGTGGACGAACACTATGTCGTCCTCCTCCAGGGCCTTAACGGCATGCTCAGCCTTACCTTCATAGTTCGTATCCAAGTAGCCTGTAGCCCCTGGAACCTCTATTGCCCTAAGGCCTGCGCAGAGCCCAAGCCCCTTGACTAAGTCGACAGCCGAGATTACACTGCCCCTCAAGCCGTAGGCGGAGGTGAAGGCGGGCAGGGAGGGCTTCCTACCGTGCCCCCATGGCCATATCATGTTGGCCGGCTTAAGCCCCATGCGTAGGCGCCTATCGTTGATGGGGTGGGCCTCCAGTAGCTGGAGGCTTTTCATCATGAGGCTGTTGAGGAGCTCGGCCGTAGGCCTACCTTCGTCATCCAGCGGCTTGACCATCACCTCAGCCACCCTCCGCCCCACCACTTCATGTGGGGGGAGGCACTTGACGTTGCCTGAGAAGCCCCCCCGAAGGACGAGTAGGTGGCGGTAGCTCACACCAGCATACAGCTCGAGCGAGCTTTGAGGGGCGAGGGTTGAAGATAGGTAGCCGATGAGCTCAGCGGCCTCCTCGCTGCCGATGTGGCCGGCCGCATAGTCGACAAGAACCCCACGCTCCACCGTGACCAGGTTGCAGCGGAAGGCTAGATCCTCGCCGCTTAGCTTCACGCCCATGGCTGCCGCCTCCAGCGGCCCCCTCCCTGTATAGTAGGCTCGTGGGTCGTAGCCCATCAAAGACATGATGGCTACGTCGCTCCCCGGCTCCATCCCCTTCGGTATGGGCTCTACGGCGCCAACTATGCCTCTCGAGGCCACCTCATCCATGTTTGGATGATGAGCCTCGCTCAGCGGAGTCCTGCCCCGCTCGTCAGGCCAGTCTGCCATGCCGTCGCCTATTACGACGACTAGCCCCATGCAGCCCACCTAGGCTTAGAGGTAGCCTTCATGGAGCAGGAGCTCAGCGTTTAGGAGGGCGTTGCCAGCAGCCCCCCTGATGGTGTTGTGGCCGAGCGCCACAAACTTGATGGCGTTGGGCAGCGCTGGATCCTTACGAAGCCTCCCCACGACAACCGACATCCCGCCTCCCTCCATCCTATCGAAGCGGGGCTGAGGCCTATCGGGCTCCGCCCTTACCACTATAGGCCTCTTTGGCGCAGTAGGTAGCTCAAGCTCCTGGGGAACCCCCTTGAACTCCCTCATGGCTGCAGCGGCCTCCTCGACCGTGGCTGGCTTATCTAGCTCCACGAATACAGCCTCAACGTGCCCATCGAGGACGCAGACGCGGTGGCAGCTGGCTGAGACCCTGAAGCCGGCAGGCTTAACGCCCTCCTCCTCCAGCGACCCCATTATCTTGAGGACCTCAGCCTCCACCTTCTCCTCCTCCCTAGCTATGTAGGGTATGAGGTTGTCGACGATGGCCATGGATGGCACCCCTTCCCAGCCAGCCCCTGAGAGGGCTTGCATCGTCGACACCAGCACCCTCCTTATCCCGAAGGAGTCTTGAAGGGGCTTCAGCGCCATCGCTAGGACGGTGGTTGTGCAGTTGGGGTTCGTGACTATGAAGCTCCTCCACCCACGCTTGGCTTGGCGCTTAACGAGGCTTAAGTGGTCTGGGTTGACCTCGCCGATGGATATGGGTACGTCGGGCTCCATTCGATAGCTGCTAGCGTCGCTCACCACAGGTATCCCAGCCTTAGCGAACTCTGCCTCCACCTTCAAAGCCACCTCAGCCGGCAGGGCCGAGAACGCTATGTCGGCTCCTCCTGCCTTCCTCACAGCCTCGACCGTGGCCTCGACCACCTTCAACTCAGCGGCGGCCTCCGGCATCGGCCATTCGATGCACCAGTGGGAGGCCTCGATGTAGCGTTTACCCGCAGATGAAGGCGAGGCGGCTACCACGGCCAGCTCGAAGGATGGGTGGTCGCTAAGAAGCTTAACGAAGCGCTGACCAACCATCCCGGTGGCCCCTAGGACCACTGCCTTCAGCTTAGCCATGCTTCACCGCGCCCCCCTACATGGCTTAGGGCCTTAAAAGCTATCAGGCCAGCTGAAACGGGCTGGCAACTTAAGCGATAGCTGTTAGACTAGTTAAGAGCTCGCAAGGTAAGACTTACGTGAGGCTGAGGGAGAGGGGCTAAGCGCAGCGATTGACGGTCAATTGCACCATAGCTTAAGTTGCTAGGTTCAACTGAAACTCCTCGTGGATGGCTCTCATCGTCTTGATCCCGTCGGCCTCCTTGACGACGAAGGATATGTTGAGCTCCGAGGACCCTTGAGCTATCATGCGTATGTTAACGCCCCTCTCAGCTACAGCCTTAAACACCCTCGCCGCTACGCCCGGCCTCCCCTTCATGCCAGCCCCTATGACAGTTATGATGCACACGTCATCCTCGAAGTCCACTTTGAAGTCCTCGCCGGCCAGCCTTCGCCTCAGGCTCCTCAGCGCCTTGTTTAGGGTGCCGCGTGGAACCGCCAGCGAGATGCTGGCCTGCGAGGAGCCCTGCGACATCATTAACGGTCGGACGCCCACCTCGTCGAGGGCCTTCAACACCTCTAGGCTCATAGTCGGCGCCTCAATCATGCTGGCCCCGCTCACCGTGATGGTTGCTGCCTCCCTAACCATGGTGACTGCCTTCACCACCCCCTCGGCGGCCGCCTTAGTTATTAAGGTGCCTCCGCCATCAGGCTTGAATATGCTCTTCAGCCTTATCGGTATCCCCTCCTTCATGGCGGGGTCCAAGGCCATGGGGTGCACCACCTTGGCGCCGAAGTAGGCAAGCTCCATGACCTCCTCGTAGGACATCAGGGGGATGGATCTAGCCTCCGGGATCAGCTTGGGGTCGGCGGTCATGATGCCCTCCACGTCCTTCCACATCACCACCTCGTCTACCTTAAGCGCCGCCCCTATTATCGTGGCTGTGTAGTCTGAGCCTCCACGGCCCAGCGTGGTGACGACGCCGTCGGGGGTGGCAGCTATGAAGCCGGTAACGACAGGCACTATGCCCTCCGCCAGCAGAGGGCTCAGCTTGGCTTGGAGCCGCTCGTAGGTCAGCGACATGATCGGCCTAGCTGCGCCGAAGCGGTCGTCTGTGACTATGCCAGCCTCCCAGCCTGTAAGGTACTTAGCCTTCAGCCCTAGGTCTATGAGGGAGGCTGTGAAGATTCTAGCCGACAGCCTCTCGCCGAAGGAGAGGACGTGATCCCTAGTCCTCGGCGTGACCTCCTTGAGGAGGCAAGCCGCTGTCAGTAGCTGCTTAAGCCCCTCAACCTCGCCCTTAAGCTCCCCTTCAACCTGAGCCCTAAGCTCAGGCCTCGCCACGGAGTCCTTAAGCGCCTCGAGGTGCCTCTCCCCAAGCCTCTCTATGAAGGTTGCAACGAATCTCGCGTCGCCTGCCTCAGCCCAGCTCAAGGCTTCGAGGAGGGAGTCCGTGACGCCGGCCATGGCTGACACGACAGCCACTACGCTCCAGCCTGCCTTCACGTGGTCCTTCACGACGTTAGCCGACTTCCTTATCATCGCCCCGCTCTCAACGCAGACTCCTCCAAACTTCATCACGTTCTTCAGCTCAACCACCTCGACCGGGCAGGGAGAGGAGGTCGTTGATCATGGCCGATACAGTTTCCTCACCAGCTCCAGGCCCTATCACGATGATCCTCCTCGCTAGGTCGGTCTCGAAGCAGACTGCGTTGAGGGTTCCATGGACGCAGAGGGGGTGGTTCAAGGGGATCAGCCTCGGCTTAACGGTTAGCTCCCCGCCTGCCGAGGCTATGAGCTTGATGGCGTAGCCAGCCTTACGCGCCAGCGCGACGGCCTCCCTCGTCACCTTCGATATCCCCGCCCGCTCCACGTCCTGTATCTTGGCGTCCCTCTTCAGTATGGCGTTGGCTATGATGACCAGCTTGCATGCAGCATCCACGCCCTCGACGTCGTAGCTTGGATCCCTCTCAGCTATGCCGCGCTCCCTAGCTTCGCGTAGCGCCACCTCGAAGCTTACGTTGTCGAAGTGCATCCTCGACAGTATGTAGTTGGTGGTGCTATTGAGTATGCCATACACCCTCTTCACCTCGTCCCCCTTGAGCGATGAGCTGACGAGCGAGAACAAGGGCACGGCGCCCGCGACCGTAGCCTCAAACTTAACCTCCACCTTCCTCTTCGCCGCCAGCTCCATGAGCCTCCTGTACGCTACGACGAGGGGCCCCTTATTGGAGGTGACCACGTGCATCCCAGCCCTTATGGCGGCCTCCATGTGCGCCAGCCCAGGCTGGCCGTCGACCACGTTGGTCGGCGTAGCCTCGAAGAGCACGTCAGCCCCGCTGGCCTCTATCAGCTCGAGGGCGGGGGCTTCATGCAGCCTCCCAGGGTACTCTGATAGCTTAGAGACCTCCTTAAGCACGGCTAAGTCCAAGCTGTCTTCAAGGAGGTAGCCTTGACGCGTCGCCACCCCTATCAGCTTGAAGCCTGGATGGTAGCGCCTGACGAGCTCCAGCTTGCGGGCGAGCGCCTTGACGAGGCTCCTACCTATCAAGCCGAAGCCGACCAGTATGGCCTTCAACCTTCAGCTTCCTCCAACGGAGGTATGAAGAGGCCTCCCCGCTCAACAACCCTCCTCTCAAGCTCCCTCAAGGCCTCATGAACCTCGCTTGGAGACCCCTCAAGCGTCAGCCTGATGGAGACGCCTCCGCGAGGCTCCTCCTCCACCTCAAGCCCAGCCACCCGCGCCTTCAGCCCGGCGAGGTCTGGGGTGGAGGGGAGGTTGGAGGCCAGCGCTGTCACCCTAGCCCTTCTTAAAGCCCCCTCCAGCCTCAGCACCGTCACGCCTCGAGCCTCGAGCCTCTCCTTGACGGCCTCAGGGGCTACGTGGCTTGGGAGGTCGAAGGTTAGGTGGACGGGTACGCCTCCACCTACGGCTGCCTCCCTTTCATGAACTATGGACACTATGTTGCATCCAAGGCTGGCTAGGACCTCGAGCGCCTTCAGCAGCTCCCCAGGCTTATCGGGGAGGGCTACAGTCAGCTCCAGCCTCACTTCAACAGCCTCCTAGCCTCCTCTAAGGCCTCCTCAACGCTCACCTCGAGGGGCCCCTCGTAGAACTTCATTATCACGTCTGGATCCTTTAAGCCGTGGCCTGTAGCTATGCACACCACCTCCTCGCCTCTATCGATCGTCCCCTCCTCAAGCATCTTGGCCAGCCCAGCTATGGAGGCTGCGCTGGCTGGCTCCACGAAGAGGCCCTCCATTCTAGCCAGCGCCCTCTGAGCCTCTATGATCTCAGCGTCGCTTACCACGCTCATCCAGCCCCGGGACTCCTCCACCACCCTCTTAGCCTTAGGCCAGTTGACTGGGAAGCCTATCCTTATCGCTGAGGCCACGGTCTTAGGCTCCTCCACTGGGACAAGCTCGTCGAGGCCTTGAAGGACCATGGAGGCGAGGGGGGAAGCCCCCTCCGCTTGAACCCCCATCATCCTAGGCGGGTGGTCGATGAGGCCCAGCGTAGCTAGCTCCTTGAAGCCCTTCCATACAGCGCTTATGTTACCTGCGTTCCCAACGGGCAGCACGACGCAGTGAGGAGGCCTCCATCCAAGCTGCTCATAGACCTCGTAGGCTAGCGTCTTCTGCCCCTCCAGCCTAAAGGGGTTGACGGAGTTTAAGAGGTAGACCTCGCCGCTTTCAGCTAGCTCCCTGACCTTCCTTAGGGCTTCGTCGAAGCCCCCCTTGATGGCCAAGACCTTAGCCCCGTGAGCTAAAGCCTGTACGAGCTTACCTCTAGCTATCCCCCGGCTGGGAACCAAGACGAGGCAGGGAAGCCCAGCCTTAGCTGAGTAGGCTGCCAGCGAGGCGGAGGTGTTGCCTGTGGAGGCGCAGGCTGTAGCCTTAACCTTCAAGGAGAGGGCCATGGTGACCCCCACCGTCATGCCTCGATCCTTGAAGGACCCAGTTGGGTTCTCACCTTCGTTCTTCACGTAGAGCTCCTTGACACCCAGCTTCTCAGCTAACCTGCGGCACCTATGGAGGCCTGTGCCCCCCTCCCCAAGTGACACCTTTAGCTTGGGGTCGACCGGGAGGAGCTGATGATACTTCCACACCCCCGGCGCCTCTCTTCTCCACTCCTCGAGCAGCCTCTTTGGGTCTAGCTTAGAGTATTCATAGACCACGTCCAGCAGGCCTCCACAGGACCTGCAGGTGTAGACAGCGCGGTATGGTTCATGGTCTTCACCGCACTTAATGCACCTCAAGGACGAAGGTCTCAAGGCCGCCTAGACCAGCTGAATAGCCTTTCTTATAACCAGCGCGCTCGATGACTCCTTACGTGAACCATAGCCATCGGTCTGGGGGCAATAGAGGCTTAATCAACTCCGCCCTAGAGCCTCTTGCCCACAGCTTCGACGTAAGCGTGCGCATGCCTTCAAGCGAGGCCTCCCTCATCAAGGAGCGCCTCAAGAGCCCAAGGAGGCCCCCATGAAAATTTAAGAATTAACGGGTTCCGGGTTTGACCGGTGCTAAAGGTGGCTGCTGAGCCTAAGTATTGGGAGCCCAGCATCGAGACTATGTCGCCTGAGGAGATGCGTAAGCTGCAGCTGAAGAGGTTGAAGGCGCAGCTAAGGTACGTTTATGAGCGCAGCCCCTTCTATAGGCGTAAGTTCGACGAGGCTAAGGTCAAGCCTGACGACCTAAAGACCCTGGAGGACTTAAGGAAGTTCCCCTTCACGACGAAGATGGACATTAGGCAGTACGCATACCCTCATGGAGGAGAGATAATTTGCGTTCCCCGAAGTGAATGTCCATACTTCCACTGCACCTCTGGGACTACCGGTAAGCCCACGGTCATGTACTACACGAGGAAGGATCAAGAAAATTGGACCAACATCATGGCCAGAGCGCTGTACGGAACTGGCGTCCGCAAGGGCGACATAATGATGAATATCTACGGCTACTACCTCTTCACGGGGGGCCTCGGCTTCCACTACGGGGCCGCTAGGGTAGGGGCGACGGTAATCCCATGGGGCATCGGTAGGACGGAGGCCCTCATAGAGGCTTTGAGGGACTACAAGGCGACCGTCATAACTGGAACCCCATCATACGACTACTACATAGGCGAGCTGGTCAAGAAGATGGGGATAGACCCTGAGAAGGAGCTCAGCCTGAGGGTCTCCATCCCGGGGGCTGAGACGTGGACTGAGGAGATGAGGAGGAGGATAGAGGAGTGGCTGGGCTTAAAGGCTCATGGAGGTGGCGCCAGGATGATGTATGGGCTCACGGAGATGTATGGGCCAGGCATGGCGACGGAGTGCGAGTATGAGCGCGGCATGCACGTGTGGGTGGACTACTACTACCCTGAGGTCATCGACCCAGACACCGGTGAGCCCCTGGGCCCTGATGAGCAGGGCGAGCTGGTCCTGACGAACCTCGTGGCTGAGGCCATGCCGCTGATACGGTATAGGACGAGGGACATAACGAGGCTGATATATGATCCATGCGAGTGCGGGCGCAAGGCCTTCCCTAGGATGCCGGGGATACTGGGCAGGGTCGACGACGCCTTCTCCTATAAGGGCACTAAGATCTACCCAAGCGCCATAGCTGAGAGGCTGATGAAGTTCGACGAGGTCCAAGAGTTTCAGATAGTGTTCGATAAGACCGTGATGCCCTACAGGCTCCTAGTTAAGGTTGAGGTGCCAGCCGATAAGAGGTCCCCTCAGCTTAAGGAGGCCATCCTCAATGAGATAGATAAGGCGGTGTTCGTGAGGCCTGAGCTGGAGTTCGTTGACGTCGGCTCGCTGCCCCGCTGGGAGGGTAAGGCTAAGAGGGTTGTGAAGCTAGAGTCAGCCTAACCCTCATTTTTATACTTTAAAGGGCACCATCCTATGGTACTCGTCGAGGGGCCTCACGGTCAGCTCGTTCCACCTCATCCAAGCCAGCGCCTTAACTAGCGCTGCGACCCCCTCGATGGTTGTTATCACTGGGACCCCTCGCTCAACCGCCTTCCTCCTGATTGCGTACTCGTCCTCCAACACGTCCGACCTGCTCAGCTGAGCTGAAGGTATGTTGATGACCAGGCGGATGGCCCCCTCCGCCAGGAGGTCAGCTATGTTGGGCTTGAGGTCTCTCTCCCTGATCTTGTAAACTACGGAAACCCCCTCAACTCCTGCCTTAACTAAGTGCTCAGCTGTATGCTCAGTAGCTAAGATGGAGTAGCCTAGGCTGCTCAAGGTCTTAGCTAGGGGCACGATCTTCTCCTTCTCGTCTCCCCCCACGCTTATCAGCACGCTGTCGCCAGGCTTAGGGACGCTGAAGCCAGCAGCTATCAGGGACTTAAGGTATGAGTCGAAGAAGCTCTCGCCCAGGCAGGCCACCTCACCCGTCGACCTCATCTCAACGCCTAGTATCGGGTCTGCCCCCTCGACCTGCATGAAGGAGAATTGAGGCGTCTTAACGCCTACGCATGGCGCTGGGGGCTCATCGAACGGGAGGGGGTCCATGGGCTTGCCGAGCAGGATGGGCGCCGACACCCTCATCAAGTTGATGCCCTTAACCTTAGACGTGAAGGGCATGGACCTCGAGGCTCTTAGGTTGCATTCTATCACGTAGACGACGCCGTCCTTGACTATGAACTGGATGTTGAAGGGACCTTTGATCCTAAGCGCCCTGGCTATGCGCGCAGCGTAGGTCTTGACCCTCTCGACCACCTCTTCTGGGAGGCGTTGAGGCGGGATGACCATGGTTGCATCCCCTGAATGCACGCCAGCCGGCTCGACGTGCTCTATCACGGCCCCTATCAACACCCTCTCGCCATCCGACACCCCGTCCACCTCCACCTCTAAGGCACCCTCCATGAACTTGCTTATCACGACGGGGTGCTCAGGGCTTACCTTAGCCGCCCTCATCAAGTACTCTTCAAGCTGATCGCTGCTCCAGACTACACTCATCGCTGACCCGCTCAGCACGTATGAGGGCCTCACTAGGACCGGGTAGCCCACCTTCTCAGCGAAGCGTTCAGCCTCCTCTATGGAGGTGAACTTGCTCCATGGAGGCTGAGGTATGCCCAGCTCGTCGAGGAGCTTGCTGAACTTAGATCTATCCTCAGCCCTATCGACGTCCTCACCTGCGGTCCCCAGTATCTTAACTCCGCGAGCGGCAAGCTTAGGGGCTAGGTTGTTGGGGATCTGGCCTCCAACGCAGGTTACGATGCCGAGCGGCCTCTCCTTCTCGTAGATGTCCATGACCCTCTCGTAGGTGAGCTCATCGAAGTATAGTTTGTCGCTCATGTCGTAGTCTGTGGACACGGTCTCAGGGTTGCAGTTGACTACTATCACCTGGTCTATGCCCTGCTCCTTCAGGGACCAGACCATGTTCATGGTGCACCAGTCGAACTCTACGGAGCTGCCTATCCTGTAGGTGCCTGAGCCGAGCACCATCACCTTGAGCTGGCCCGTGGAGAAGTCTACATCGTCCTCATCGCCGCCGTAGGTCACGTATAGGTAGTTGGTCCTCGCTGGCCACTCAGCCGCCAGCGTGTCTATCTGCTTGACGACCGGGACTATGCCCAGCCTCTTCCTAAGCTCCCTAACTTCATCTTCATCAACCCCCCAGAGGTAGGCTATCTGCCTGTCTGAGAAGCCCAGCCTCTTAGCTTCCTTCAATAAGCCTCTAAGCTCGTCCCCGCTCACGCCCTTGGCTCTACGCAGCCTTTCCTCCATGTGTAGGAGGTTGGCTATCTTCTCGATGAACCAAGGGTCTATGTTGGAGAGCTCACTCACCCTCTCAATCGACATGCCGGCCCTCAAGGCCTTGACCACGTTGAAGAGGTGCTCGTCTGTCGTCATGAGGAGCAGATGCTCAAGCTCCTCGATGCTTCCAGGGACCTCGTCGCCTGGGTTGGCTACGAGCCCAAGCTTACCCTTATCAAGCATCCTACACGCCTTCTGAAGCGCCTCCTCGAAGCACCTGCCTATCGCCATGACCTCGCCTACGGACTTCATCTGGGTCCCTATCCTCTTGGTTGCCCTCTCGAACTTGTCTAAGTCCCAGCGGGGCATCTTCAAGACCACGTAGTCGAGGGCTGGCTCGAAGCAGGCCGTAGTCATGCCCGTGACCTTGTTGATGAGCTCGGGCAGCGTGTAGCCTAGCGCTAGCTTAGCAGCCATGTAGGCTAGAGGGTATCCTGTAGCCTTAGAGGCTAGCGCTGAGGACCTTGAGAGCCTCGGGTTGATCTCGATGGCGTAAAACCTCTCGGAGCGTGGGTCGAGGGCGAGCTGAATGTTGCACTCGCCCACTATGCCGCAGGCCCTCACCGCCTTGATCGCGGCCGCCCTCAAGAGATGGTACTCCCTGTTCGTCAGTGTCTGCGATGGGGCGACCACCACGTTGTCGCCCGTATGCACCCTCATGCCGAACAGGTTCTCCATGTTGCAGACGGTGATGCAGTTGTCCTCGTAGTCCCTCATCACCTCGTACTCGATCTGCTTCCAATGGCCCACGTACTCCTCGACGAGCACCTGGCCTATCATGCTGTTGGCTATACCGCGCCTAACAATCTCGTCGAGCTCATACTCGTTATATGCTACGCCCGAGCCCCTACCCCCAAGGTTGTAGGCCACCCTGATGATGACTGGGTAGCCTAGCTCCTCAGCGACCTCCCTTGCCTCCTCAACCGAGGTGACAGCCCTGCTCCTAGGCGTCGGTATCCCCGCCTCCTTCATCGCTAAGGCGAATAGGCCGCGGTCCTCCGTAACCTCTATGGCGCGCAGCGAGGTGCCTATGATCTTCACTCCATGCTTGTCGAGGATCCCCTGCTTAGCTAGCTGGACGCCGCAGTTGATCGCGGTTTGGCCGCCGAAGCCCAGTAGGATGCTGTCCGGCCTCTCCCTCTCAATCACCCTCTCCACCATGCTGGGGACGACGGGGATGAGGTAGACCTTGTCAGCCAGCTTAGGGTCGGTCTGGATGGTAGCTACGTTTGGGTTGACCAAGACCGTCTCCACGCCTTCCTCCTTCAGCGCCTTAATGGCTTGAGAGCCGCTGTAGTCGAACTCGCCCGCCTCAGCTATCTTAATGGCCCCCGAGCCGAGGATGAGCGTCTTCTTGATCCACTCAAGCTTAGGCATGTCCTTCAGCCTCCATGACCTTCAAGAACAGGTCGAACACCCACCCCGTGTCGTAAGGCCCGGGCCTAGCCTCAGGGTGGAATTGGACTGCTAAGCAGGGCCTCGACTCATGCTTAACGCCCTCCACGGTCTTGTCGTCCGCGTTGATGAACCACACGTGGAGCCCCGTCCCCTCGAGGGAGGATGGGTCGACGGCGTAGCCGTGGTTCTGGCTCGTCACGTAGCATAGCCCCGTGTTCAAGTCGATGCATGGCTTGTTCTGTCCTCGATGCCCGTACTTCAGCTTGTAGGTCCTGCCCCCCAAGGCCAACGACAGTATCTGGTTGCCCAAGCATATCCCGAAGAGAGGTACCCCCGCCTCGAAGAGGTGCCGCGAAGCTTTGATGGCTGCCTCGCACTTCATAGGGTCCCCAGGGCCGTTGCTTATCAACACCCCTGAGGGGTTGTAGCTCAACACTTCATCCGCTGAGGCGTCGAAGGATAGCCTCACCACTGAAACCCCTCTATCCAGCAGCTCCCTAAGTATCCCAGCCTTGACCCCGCAGTCTATCAACGCCACCCTCACCCTCCCTCGGCCGAGCAGCTCGGGCTCCTTGATAGTGACCTCCTCAACGTAGCTTACCTCATCGTACCTAGGGGCTCTCTCCAGCGCCTTAAAGGCCTCCTCGAGGGAGGCCTCCTCAGCTACGTGGAGCGCCCCCATCATTACGCCGCGCTCCCTAAGCCTCTTGGTGAGACTCCTGGTATCGACGCCAGCTATACCCGGCACGCCCTCCTCCGCCAGCCAGTCGTGAAGGGTCCTCTTCATCGACCAATGGTGCGGCTTCGAGCATAGCTCATGCACTATGAGGCCAGCCACCTGTATCTTAGTCGACTCGAAGTGGAGGGGGAGCCCATGCTCATCGACGTCCTCGTAGGAGGGGACTCCATAGTTGCCCACCAGCGGGTAGGTCAGGCATAAGATCTGCCCCCTATACGATGGATCGGTCAGGGCTTCAGGGTAGCCAACCATCCCTGTGTTGAAAACTACCTCGCCCACCTTGAGGCCGGGCGAGCCGAAGCCCCACCCCCTGAAGAAGGCGCCATCCTCAAGAACTAAGACGGCCTCTAAGCCCCACGGGCCCCTCTCCTTAGCGATAGCGAACCCAGCTGCGCTGCGAGCTCATCCCTTTAATAAGGCTTTTGCCGCTTACGCCACGTCGATCATAGCGTCGAGCGGCGCAGCAAAGAAATATTTACCTTAAACGCTGGGTTGGTTGAGTAAGCGGTGAGGAGCTGTGGAGGTAGCACCCTCAACTGCGGAGCGAAGGATTCGAGACTTGATCCTAGAGCATGCAAGGAGGGTGTCTGAAGCCGTCAGAGGTATGGTGCTGACCATCGAGAGCTACACCTCCATAGATTCAGGCGGCGTGACTCTTCACGTATCGCAGACGAAGCTGATGGAGGATGAAGCTGAAAGCTGTAGGCGTAACGTCTACGAGTACATAGCTAAGTCGTCGCCAGCCCTCCTCAATCGAGAGGACTGGCTTAGGCTCTCCATCGACCTTGATGAGGTGGCAGACCTAGCCTATAGCGTAGCCTATAGGGTCTCAATAGCATGTGAAAAAGGCTGGTTCCCGCCTAAAGACGTCGGGTTGAGGATGAGGGAGCTGGCTGAAAGCACGCTTCAGCTCTGCGAGAAGCTTAAGGAGGCCTTATTCACCTACACCTTCAACGTCGAGAGGGCCCTAGCGATATGCGAGGAGGCGGAGAGGGGGGAGGTGGAGGTAGATAGGGTGCATCGAGACCTAGAGATGAAGATACTCGAGGTGGCCGCCCCCCTCCCCTTGACCCTCCTACTTAGAGACGTGTGCGAGCGCATGGAGAGTGCGTCAGACCGCATCATAGACGCAGTCCAGGACCTTAAGCTCCTAGCCCTCTACAGGGCCAGCTAGGCCTTTTAAGCGAGGCGGACTCAGCCTAGCTGAGAGGCATGGAGGGGAGGCCTGAGGCCGTCTTAGCTGGAGGTAGAGTGGTGGTATGGGATGTTCAGCAAGCAGCTAAGCTATACAAGGAGGGCTTCTACGGCAAGTTCGTGGGGGTCAGCAAGCCCAAGACGCTCGACGTTGAGAGGCCCCTCGAGCTATCGCTGATAGAAGCTCTCTACCTCCTTGAGAAGGGTCGCCTCAAGCTTCTTGACGCTGAGGGCAGGGAGCTGAGCCCCGAAGAGGTTAAGGAGCTGGGTGAGCGGAGCGAGGAGGTCTTCCTAGACCGCTATAGGGTGTATAGAGATCTAAGGGAGCGAGGCTACGTCGTGCGGCCTGGGTTGAAGTTTGGAGCCACCTTCGCCGTCTACAAGTACGGCCCAGGTATAGACCACGCTCCCTTCCTCGTCCTCGTCGTACCCTCGAGCGTTAAGCTGAGCACCATAGACGTAGTTAGGGCGGGCAGGCTTTCGCACAGCGTGAGGAAGAGGTTCATCTTGGCAACCATCAACCCGACCACGAGGGAGCTAAACTATTACATGTTCACCTGGTTTAAGGCCTAAATGTAAGCCTCCATGGGCTGAAGGCTGGCGAGCCTCAGCGCCCGTGGAGAAGCTTGATTGAAGCCTCCGCTAAGCCTTAATCAAGCCCTCGAGGGCTGCTGTGACGTCCTCCACGGCGAGGACGTCCACCCCCCTCCTAAGCTTCAAGGCCCTCACCTTCCTAGGCTTAAGCCCTTCAACTATCACCTCTAAGGCCCTCAAGGGGTCTCTGTCTCCGCACACGAAGATGTCGACGGCTGCGTAGCCATATTCAGGCCAGGTGTGGATGGTTAGGTGCGACTCCCCAACGATCACCACGGAGGTCGCGCCGGGGTTGAAGAAGTGGGACTTAACACCCATGATGGTTAGCCCGGACCTCTTAGCTGCCTCAACGAGCAGCCTCTCGACTTCCTCTGCGCACTCCAGTTTCCTGGAGTCGCAGCCTTGAAGCTCCACTATGAGGTGCTTGCCTAGTTCCACCCCACACCCCCAGCCAGCTTAGAGTGAAGGCCGGAGGAGCCCGAAGGGGGCGGGGATCATGCCTCCTAAATAAACGTTTCGGAGCTCGCTACGTCGCTCACGACCTCTCCCCGCCTCTAACTCCAGCGACAGCGTGAAGAGCCTCAGGGCTTCAAGCTCGTCAGGCCTTAGTGAAGCCGACCAGCCTTGGAAGCCTCCCTGAGAGGCCTACAACCCCTCCCTTCACCACAAGGGCCCCTCTAATGTAGGGCTTAAGGCTGTCAGCCGCCTCCAACCCCCTAGAGACCGCCTCCTCCTCTTCCATCCCAACCGTTGCGTTGCATATAGCCTTGGCTGCGGCGTCCGCCATGGAAGCCTCATCAGCCACTACCACTGCCGCGTCTGCCTCGCCGAAGTTAATGGCCCTGCTGACGCTGGCTGAGCTGGTAGCTATGCCTACAGGGTAGTCGACCTCAGCCAGCTCGAAGCCGACCTTCATGGAGAGGGTTGAGGGGCCCGCGTAGACTGCTACGTTAAGCTTATCGTTAGATACAGCTGAGATCTCGCCGCCGTTCTCCACCACCGCGACCCTGGCTCCAGCCTGGATGAGGTCGTTCATCACCACCTGAGCTATGGCTCCAGCCACCGCAGCCATAGGCCCCACTCCAGCTATTTCAGCCGCCTCAGCTGCAAGCCTAGCTACCAGGGGTGACCAAGGATACACCTTGACCGGGGTTAGAGACAGCTTAAAGTCTGGGTGAGCCTTCACGTACTCATCCAGCTGAAGCCTATGTGTTAGCAGTGAGGCGTAGGCTATGTCTAGAAGCTTTGGCTCATTCACCATCAACCTAAGCCTACTCTGCCTATATACAACCTCGCCTCTGTAAGCTGCCTTCATGAGGGCACCCTAAAGTAGCCTTATCGCCCTCATCGGGCACGCCCAAACACATGCCTGACACCTTACGCACCTAGCTTCATCGACCTCAACAGTGGAGCCCTCAACCTTAATTGCCCTCACCGGGCAGGGGGAGACGCATGCTCCGCACGCTATACACCTATTTAGGTCGATGAGTATGTGCTGCTTAAGCTCCTCGACGGCCACCCCTTCCTCCCTGAACGCCTCCACGACGCTAGCTGCTCGATGGTCGTCGGGCACGTCGACCACCACCTCTCCTCCTTTAGGGCTCACCTTGGCCTCTAGGATGTTCACAAGTACCTTAGTCCTAGCCACTACGCTCGCCAGCACGGGGCGGCCTACATGAACCTTGTCGTAAACTACCCTCAGCTTCAAGCAGCCCTCACCCTCCACAGCCTAGCTATATCGTCGCTGGTTACGATGCCGACCACCCTCCCAGCCTCGTCTACGACAGGCATGCCTGAGATCCTATGCTCCTCAAGCCTTGCGACCACTAGGTCCAGCGCCTCGTGAGGCCTAGCTACCACCACCCTCGTGGTCATGACCTCCCTGAGGCTCCGCTTATCGTTGGCCAGCGCCCTGGCAAGGTCCCATGAGGTGACTATGCCTACAAGCCTCCCATCGCGGTCGACTATAGGGATGTGGTCTACACCGTGGCTCACTATGAGCTTAGCCACCTCCCTGACGTCGTCGTCTGGGCCTGCGCTCACCACCTTAGTAGTCATGACGTCCTTAACCCTCGGCTCATACCCCCTAACCTCCAACCCCTTGAACTCCCTATAGGTCGGTAGGGGCTCTACAGGCCTAGTTAACGTAAACTCCCCCCTTAAGATCAGCTTCTTCAGCTCCTCAGCGACCTCCCTAGCCTTAGTTAAGCTGGACATGGATGAAGCGGGGGCCTCGCGGTCGCCGATCAACACCTTCCCCGACTTCAGCTCGGCGTAGCTGACCCTCCTAACGACCGGCCTGCTCCTTGAAGGCACGCCGTAGTCCACCACCTCGGTGAAGATCTCCTCATCGGGCGTGGACGCGGTGGCGGCGACCCTCTCGTTGATGATGGGTATGGGGATTCCAAGGCCCACGTACAGCGTGGCTCCATAGCGGTGGACCGTAGCCCCCTTGAGGAACCTAGGGGACATCTTCTTCAAGTCCCCCTCGACCATGATGGTCGCTAAGAGGTCTTGCGGCTTGCTCTGGGTCCCTTCACCTATCACGTAGCCTATGCCTCCCCCCAGGAAGATCCTCGTGCCCACCCCTATGACCTCGAAGCCTCGATCCTTGTAAAGCGGGCTTAGCTGCCCCGCTCCACTGTACATGACGTTGCCGTACCTAGGGAGGAGGGTGCCCATGTAGGTGTACAGCACACGGTCGGTGCTGTTGGTGGCGGCTAGGTAGCGCTGATAGGCGTTCCTAGGGTTTAAAAGGACAGCCTGGTTTAGGTCATCGACGGTCACCACGGTCCTCAGGAACCTCCTAGGGTAGCAGTCAGTGGGGTAGCCTTCAGCCCTCAGCTCCACCTCCTTGCGGCTTACAAGGTCCTCTATGACGTGGCCCCCACCGTACTCGATGCCTCTATCCTCACTTATCGCGGTGGCTCCTATGTATGCGTCGACTGCAGCCAAGCCCTTGTAGGCTGGCACGTTGTTCAGCCAGCACCTATACATCTTGATGGGGGGGTCGCTATGGCCGAAGTTTAAGAAGGCCCCTGAGCTGCACATAGCCCCGAAGGTGCCCGTGGTGACCACGTCTACCTCCTTAGCGGCCTTCTCGACGCCGTAGCGCTTCACGTACTCTACGTACTCGTCAGCCGTCATCACTACGGCGTCCCCCCTCTTGATCCTCTCGTTAACCTCCTCGTAGGTCCTTAGGGTCTCAGCCCCTCGAGGCTCCAAGGAGAGGTCGCTTAGCCCAATACCTTATTCTTAAAAACTTTTCCCTTCATTTTATTACTATTAGTAATTAGACGGATGCATCTTAGCCTTCCTACACCGCGGGCAGACTATGCCTCCAGCCTCCTCCAGCTCAAGCATCCAGTCGTAGGGCCCCGTGGGCAGGGTGAAGCCGCAGACGGGGCACCTATAGGCCTTCATCGTTGACGCCTACAGGGTTGAGCGCTGAAGGCTTATGAAAGCGGGAGCCTGAAGTCCTCCTTGACCACGTTGAGCACCATGCTCGTCGAGGTGCGCTTGACGAAGGGGATCTTCAGTATCCTCTTGATGAAGCGGTTTAGAGCCTCGCGGCTCTTAAACCTAGCTACAACCGCGACGTCGAACTCCCCAGTGACGTCGTAGACCGCGCAAGCCTCCTTCAGCTTAGCGACCTCCTCCTCAACCTCAACTAAGTGAGCCCCCTCCGCTTGGAGGAGGATGAGGGCAGTCAGGTCGAAGCCCAGCCTGGAGTAGTCCATGATGGGGGCGAAGCCCTTTATGACGCCCTCGGCCTGAAGCCTCTTGACCCTGTTGTGGACGGTGGCCACGGAGAGGCCCAGCTCTCTAGCTATCTCCCTGTAGCTTTTACGGCCATCCTTCAGGAGCTGCTCGATTATCCTTAAGTCGACCTCATCCAAGGGACCTCACCTCTATGCCTCCACCCTGAGCCTTAAAAGCAACCCTTAAGGTGGGTGCTCAGCTAAGGCCTTGGCTATGGCTTCATCCAGCCTTGCAAACCTTCTCCTCCTCGCTCTACGAGGCCTAAGCGGGTAGCCTCCAACCACCTCATGTGCTTTTAGCGCCAGCTCGTCGGCCTCCCCCTCCTCAAACCTCCTCCACTCACCGCTATGCCTGTAGGCGCTGGGTGAGGTCCAGCTGGGGTCGAAGCCCCATAGCTTGTTTAGAGGCACGCATACGCATACAGCGTCGAGCTCGCGATGCAGGCTTAGGGGGCAGGTGAACACCCTCTGAGGGTCCATCTTGTTCTCAACGCGAGGCCCTCTTGAAGTGGGCTGGCCGACGTGGATGGCCGATAGCTTGCGGGCTACATACTCGACTACGGCGTAGGATGCGTCGAAGGGATGTATCCTCGACCTAAGCTCAGGGCTTAAAGCTAGATGGTGAACCCTAACGTGAGCCCCCCTACCACTCCAGAAGATCGACACGGACTTAGACACCCCCTCCTTCTCCAGGAGGGATACTAGCTCCTCGCAGAGCCTTAAGGTGTCCCTCCACCCTTGAAGCTCGTTGTCTACATCCCAGCAGGGGGTGCAGGCATAGACGTTAGCTGGGTGGTGGACATCCAGCTCAGACTCGAGCTTGAGGTAGAGGTTGGAGGAGGCATAGAAGGTGCGAGGCCTCAACCTTCGCAGGGAGGCGAGGAGGGCACCTACGTCGCTCGGCGCCTCAACCTTAAGCGGCCTCCCGCGTCCATACCTAACGAGCAGCCTCCTCCCCCGCTCATGCATGAGCTCGCAGTGGATGGCTACCCAGCGGTCCTTCGCGTAGCTAGCTACCTCCTCCTCAACCTCAGGCCTCGAGTAATGTTGAGCGGCCAAGCCCCCCTCCATGGCTGAAGCCCTAATAGATGTAGCCCAGCCCCTTCTCTACTTCCCTAGCCCTCCTCATCTGCTCGTACTGCCTATGAAGGTCCTCGTCGAACCTCTCAGCCATCTCCTCAATCTTGGAGGTGTCCACGCCCAGCTTGAGCCCCGCGTTCAAGGATTTTACCAGCGCCGCTGCCGCCTTGACGTCAGGGGCGTCTATGATGAAGGTCTCGCTCAGCAAGCAGGCCCCCTCCATACCTCGCTGAGCGACGTACTCTAGGAGGAGGCCGTTCACCCCACTTATGCTGCTCCTACCCGGCATGGCAGTTAAGCCCCAGCCCACCAACTCATTTAGGAGGGAGCCGCTGGTGGCCACAACGTAGACTCGAGGCTCCTCGACGTGCCCAAGCACCGGGTAGGCTGCCATAGTGAACACCCTCTTAACGCCCGCCTCAGCAGCTGCCCTAGCCACCTCGTCGGCGAGCATCCTCTGAGCCTCAGCTGAGGAGGGCTGAGCCTCACCAGTGAAGAGGAGGAGGTTGAGGTTGGGCAGCTTAGCTAGGTAGAAGCGATAGAGCTTCTTATCTAGGAGGCTCTCCATCACCCCCTCGTTGAAGACCACGACTGAAGGGTATAGGTGGCGCGAGTAGACTTCGCCGAATGGGATGGCCTTGACCTCCCCTATGAAGTAGTCCACCACCTGCTTAGCTACATACCCCATGCCTGGCAGGCCAGCCAGCATCACCGCCTCGCGGCCCTCAAGCCTACCGTAAAGCCTAGCTTCCAAGGCTCCCGCCTCAGCCATCTTGAGGAGGCCTCCCTAAAAACTAGCCTAGGCCCTCAAGCTTCGAGGCCCTCTTAGCCTCCACGACCTTCCTCACGACGCTCGGCGGGAGCGCTACATCCTCCTTCCTAGCCTCCACGGGGCCCAGCACGACGAGCCCCACCCCATCCCTTATGTCTATCTCGTAGAGCCTTAAGTCGTGAGGCGTCTGCCTCATCTTCTCGATTAAGATGTACCGCCTAAGCCTACCATCCCTAACCGCCCTGCGGAACCTTATGATGCCGTCGCTTATGTGCTCTAAGCCGAACCCGAAGGCCTCGCTGGTGGTTATAGCGTACTGAGAGGTTAACAGCATGGTGAAGCCCCACTGGGAGAGCACCTTCTTAACGTAGTAGGAGTGCCTCCTGGCCATGGCTGGAGCGTCCAGCCAGAAGGCAGACATGCTGTCCACGACCAGCCTGCCCTCACCGTAGCCTAAGTGCTTCTTAGCCTCGATCACCCTGTTTACAAGCTCCTCCAAGCTTAAGGATTGAAGGGACCAAGGCTCCCCTCCAGGCCTCATGAGGGCGTCGATGATTATCAGCTTGCGGCTCGCTACAGCCTCCTCGAAGCGGAAGCCGAACTGAGAGGCCTGCTTGATGATGGACTCTCGGCTCTCCTCGGTCGTGACGTAGATGCACTTAGCCCCCTCCTCCACGCCTCTAGCCATGAAGTGTATGCAGAGCACGGTCTTCCCCGTCCCCGGCTCACCGGTCACGGCGACCACGAAGCCCTTCGGAACCCCTCCACTAAGCATCTCATCTAGCTTAGCGACTCCAGTAGACACCCTCTCAACGCTCAACGCGCACTCAACTTAGTTGAGGCCTAGCTAAAGATAAGCCTTGATTATCTCCTCCAGCTCGTGGAGCGGCCTCAACCCCACTAGGCTGTCGACCAGCCTCCCCTCCTTGAAGATGAGGAGGGTTGGAATCGCCTCTATCGAGAACCTGGCGGCTGTAGCTGGGTTGTGGTCGACGTTAAGCTTGCCGAAGAGGACCCTGCCGCTGAAGCGCCTAGCCAGCTCATCTATGGCTGGAGCCATAAGCCTGCAGGGCATACACCACTCAGCCCAGCAGTCTACGACGACCAAGCCGGCCTTCCTAATGAAGTCCTCGAAGTTCGCATCCGTCACCTCCAGCGGCTTATCTATGGGCTTGCCGGCCTGCTCCATCCTCCTGCCCTCCTCCATGTACTTCTTTAGGAGGCGCCGCTTAATGGCCTCCAGCTCCTCATCCTCCGCCGTCGCCCTCACCCCTTGACGAAGAGGCCGCAGTGGCAGCGGCCCTTCCTCTCTATGTCCTCCATCATCCAGGCGCAGGGGCAGACCTTAGGCTCATCCTTCTCAGGGATGCCCGTCACAACCCTACATGGACAGTAGGGCTTCCCAAACCTCTCCTTGTTCCTTAGGAGGCCCTTGAGTATGGCCTCTACGATCCTTCCGTCGGGGTTGAGCTTGACGCCCCTCTCGAGGGCCACTCGCTCAGCCACCTTCCTAAGCTCAGCCAGCCCCCCTTCAGGCATGGACATGAGCGGCCTTAAGCGAGCGGACCCTCTAAAAAGCTTAGCCTCCTCCTTCAGGGACTTGGCAACTTAGGATATCGAGCGCGACACGTCAAGTTGCCAAGCCCTCCTTCAGCTGAGCTGGGCGGCTGGGTTGACGACGCGGAAGCCTCCACCCACCTTAAGCCCAGCCCTCATGGCTTCAAGCGTGAACCTCCTAGCCTCACTTACGGCCTCCAGCGGCTTCAAGCCCCTCGCGAGGTAGGCGGCTAGAGCGGATGAGAAGGCGCAGCCTGAGCCCTTAACCTCCCCCACTCCAACGCCCTCGAGGAATAGGACTCTGCCCTCAAAGAGGACGGCGTCGACCACCTTGCCTCCCCTCACCCACCCCTTTATGACTGGCACCTCCACCCCAATCCTCCTCAAGGACCGTAAAGCCTCCTCCACATCTCCAGCCGACTTAACCTCAAGCCCGGTGAGCTTTGAAGCCTCCTCCACGTTTGGGGTGGCTGAGGTGGCTAAAGGTAGCAGCTTACTTATCAGCTCCGCTGCAGCCTCCTCCTCAAGCAGCTCCTCCCCTCCCTTAGCCTTCACCACCGGGTCCACGACCCGCGGTATGTCGAGGTGGGCTTGAAGGAGCCCAGCTACAGCCCCCACGTTCTCCCTCGACCAGAGGGCTCCAACCTTCACGGCCGCCACGTCTAAGTCTTTAAAGACGGCTTCAGCTTGGCTCTTAACCAAGCCTGGGTCGACGCCCACCACCTTCTCAACCCTGCTCGTATCCTGAACCGTCAGCGCGGCCACCACGCAGGCTGGATGGAAGCCGAGCGCCCGGAAGACAGCTACGTCAACCAGGACTCCAGCTCCACCCGAGGGGTCGAGGCCAGCTATGGTTAGGCAGGATTTACGCCTACTCATAGCGGCTTCCCGGCATGCACCGAGCTTCAAGGCTTGCTAATACCACCAGGTGGAGATAAGGGGCTCCCTCAACCTCCTCCACCTCTGCTCCTTAAACCCCCTGCAGGCCTCCTCGAGGGGGCACCTCCTCCAAGCCCAAGGAGCTAGCTCTACGAGCTCCCTCGGTCTAGCCTCCTCGACCGCGCATCCAGCCACCTCACGCCTACAGACCGTCCTGCCGAGGGCCCAGAGGAGGTCGTCGAGGACTAAGGGGTTGAGGCTGGCCCGAGCCGTCACAGCCCTCCAAGCCTCCCTAACCATCATCCTAAGCCTCACGTCTAAGCCCAGCCGAGGGACTTCATGAGGCTTAAGCGGAGCCTCGATTAAGCCTAGCCTAAGCGCCACCCTCATGACGTGGTTATCCACAGGGACCCTAAGCTCCTCCCCGTCGACCACCTTCAGGAGGCGAGCCCTCTCAAGCAGCTTGATTAGCAGGTAGGCTTTCTTAGCCACGGGGTCGTTGAAGGCCTTGATGGGGCGGATGAGCTCGATGAGCCTCCTGGAGCTTCCTTGAGCCTCCTCAGCCAGCTCGAGGACGCTTCCACGCCAGAGCTTCATCAACCACCCGGCGGCATCCCTCAACAGCGCAGCTCTCAACGCAGGGCCCTTGATAACGGCCCCGCTGGGCGCTTTAAGCCATCCCTTAACCTCCGACGCGCTCACCTTAGCCATCCGCTGGGGGTTGAAGAAGGCCTTATCCACCCTCCACTTAAGCTCCCCCAACTTCCATAGCAGCTCAGCCCCCTCGAAGGCCACACCCCCTATCGTCGACGAGAAGCCCCGCCCGGTTCGATGGTCTATGGAGACCATGAAGAATATGTAGCGAGCCGACCCCTCTGCGTCCTCAGGCTCAGGTAGGTAGTGGCTGGGCAGCGGGGCGGGGATGGGCTTGAACCTAGCGAGGAGGCTAGAGACGCTCTCAACAACCTCAGCGTTCAAGCTGACTGAAGCCTTATCTACTTAGGGATAAGGCTTCTCCCTCGACGCGTAGGGAGCCAGAGTGATGAGGGCTTGGGCACCCTTAAGGCTGTGCTCTTCGATTTAGGCGGCACGCTTGTTGGAGGCTCCGACACCTACGAGGCCTTCAAGTCTTCAGTAGCCTCCTTACTTAAGCTCCTCAGGGAGCTAGGGTTTCAGGTAGACGAGCGTAGGGTGGTGGAGGTCAGGCTGAGGAACAGAGAGGTCTTCAAGGAGGTGAGGAGGGCCTCGATGAGGGAGGTCGTGGGCGAGGTCTGGATGGCTAAGGACCTGAGGGACCTAGGCATCGAGCCCTCGGAGGAGGTGGTGGCGAGAGCCCTCAAGGCCCACTGTGAAGCCATCCTAAGCCATCGCTTCGCTTACGAGGATGCTGTGGAGGCACTCGAGGAGCTCAAGGGGGCTGGCGTAGGCGTGGCGGTGGTGTCCAACGTAAGCGTCCACTGGCTAGCTGAAGAGTCCCTTAGGAGGCTGGGCCTCTTAAGCTTCTTCAAGGCTGTGGTTACGTCAGCTCAAGTGGGCTGGAGGAAGCCTCATCCATCCATCTTCCTCGAGGCCTTGAGGAGGGTCGGCTGCAAGCCAGGTGAGGCCGCGTTTGTAGGCGACGACCCCGTGGCCGACGTGGGGGGAGCTAAGCGGGTAGGCATGAAGGCTGTGCTGGTCGAGCGGAGGGCTGCTGGATCCAAGCTTAGAGAGGCCCCCGACCTTGAATTATCCACGCTTCGAGGCCTTTACCCAGCGCTTAAACAACTTTGGCGATGAAAGCCTTTATCCAGGCCGCCCCGCTGAGCGGCTCGGCGTCCTAGATGAGTAGGGTTGTGGAGGTTAGGAGGTTCGAGCGGGTAGGGGCTCATAGCCACATCAAGAGCCTCGGGCTTAAGGACGGCAAGGCGCTGCCCGTCGCGGCCGGCATGGTGGGCCAGCTGAAAGCTAGGGAGGCTGCGGGGGTCGTGGTTCGGATGGTGAGGGAGGGAAAGATGGCTGGAAGGGCTGTCCTGCTGGCCGGCCCTCCAGGCACGGGTAAGACGGCGCTGGCCTCGGCGATAGCTAAGGAGCTCGGTGAGGATGTGCCATTCATGATGATAACTGCGTCCGAGGTATACTCGGCTGAGATGAAGAAGACTGAGGTGCTCATGCAGGCTATGAGGAAGGCCATAGGGGTTAGGATAAGGGAGGTCAGGAAGATCTACGAGGGCATGGTGACGGAGCTTGAGGTAAGGACGGGCAGGCATCCATACAACCCATATCAGCAGGTGCCTGTTGGAGCTAGGCTTAGGCTCAAGACTAGGAGCGAGGAGAGGTCTCTCAGCGTGGATGAGGCTGTAGCGGCTGAGCTGATAGCGAGAGGCATCTCCAAGGGGGACGTAGTGTGGCTTGACGCTGAGACGGGCAGGGTGACTAAGGTTGGCAGGTGCGTTGAGGCCCCTGAGGAGGTACGCTACGACGTTGAGTCAGCTCCACGAGTCCCCATGCCATCGGGCCCCATAGCTAAGGAAAGGGAGTTCATACACACCGTAACCCTCCACGACCTAGACGAGATGAACGCTAGACGTGGAAGCGTGTTCACCCTCTTCTTCGGCGGCCGCGAGGAGCGTGAGATACCGCCTGACGTTAGGCAGAGCGTCGATGAGACCGTCAAGCGATGGGTAGATGAGGGCCGAGCTGAGGTCATACCGGGCGTGCTCTTCATAGATGAGGTGTCAGCCCTAGACATAGAGGCCTTCTCATTCTTGGGTAGAGCCATGGAGGGGGAGCTGGCGCCCGTGATAATCCTGGCTACGAACAGAGGGGTGACTAAGGTGAGGGGAACGGACATGGTTGCGCCCCACGGCATGCCCCTAGACCTGCTCGACAGGCTCTTGATTATAACCACGGAGGAGTACACGGCGGATGAAATCAGGGAGATCTTGAAGATTAGGGCGGCCGAGGAGAAGGTGGAGCTCGACGAGGACGCCTTAAACAAGCTGGTCGATGTAGGCGTTAAAGGCTCACTGCGCTACGCCGTCCAGCTTCTATCGCCCTCGCTCGAGCTGGCAAAGCAGAAGGGTAGGTCCAAGGTGACGGGGGAGGACGTAGAGCTGGCCAAGGAGCTCTTCGTGGACGTCAAGCAGTCCATGGCCTACCTCAAGGCATACGAGGATAAGCTGTTAAAGTGAGCCCATACCTCTTCGACATGTCCAACTCCACTTAGCCCTCATCAAGCCCCTCAACATTAACGCCTTCATGTCCCTCCAAGTGTCGATGCAAAAGCCCCTCTCAGGCATGGTAATTGACGGTCAATTAAGCTGAAGAATTATATGGCTTCGTTGATGATATCCCAACCTTTAAAGAAAGCCCTAAGAGCGGCTGGACGCGCCACATTCTTAGAAAGCTTTTTATAGAAGCACACACCTCCCCCGCCTGAGGTGTTAATGGATGGCGGTTTCTGGAGCCTCGGCGGTTCCCGTCCTCATCTTGAAGGAGGGTACGTCTAGGACGGTAGGTAGGGATGCGCAGCGAGCCAACATTATGGCTGTGAGAACCATAGCTGAGGCCGTCAAGAGCTCGCTGGGGCCGATGGGCATGGATAAGATGCTCGTCAGCAGCTTCGGCGATGTAACCATCACCAACGACGGCGCCACGGTCCTCAAGGAGATGGACGTTCAGCACCCAGCCGCCAAGATGATGGTGGAGGTCGCTAAGGCTCAGGACAGCGAGGTGGGCGATGGAACCACCACCGCGGTGGTCCTCGCTGGGGAGCTCCTGAAGAACAGCGAAGAGCTCCTCGACCAGGACGTGCACGCCACGATCATCATGGATGGCTACAGGAAGGCCATGAACAAGGCCCTCGAGCTGCTCGACCAGATAGCCAAGCCTGTTGACCCCATGGATAGGGACATACTGAAGCAGGCGGCGTTAACGACCCTATCAGGCAAGGCCGCGGTGGCAGCCAGCAGGGAGCTGCTCGCCGACTTGAGCGTGAAAGCGATACTGGAGGTGGCTGGAAAGGTCGGCGATAAGTACGTGGTCGACGTCGACGACGTTAAGGTGGAGAAGAAGAGGGGCGAGTCCCTAGCGGAGACGCAGCTCATCAAGGGCTTAGTCATAGACAAGGAGGTGGTCCACCCAGGCATGCCCAAGCGGGTGGAGAAGGCCAAGATAGCCCTGCTAGAGTGCCCACTGGAGATAGAGAAGACCGAGATGACGGCTAAGATCAACATAACTAACCCTGAGCAGATGAAGGCATTCCTAGATGAGGAGGTCAGGATGCTAAGGAACATGGTTGAAAAGATAGCTTCCGTGGGCGCCAACGTGGTTCTCTGCGAGAAGGGGATCGACGACGCTGCTCAGCACTTCTTAGCTAAGAAGGGCATCTTGGCTGCCCGAAGGATAAAGCACTCAGACATGGAGAAGCTCGCTAAAGCGACCGGCGGTAAGGCTGTGACGAGCATCGAGGACCTCTCGCCCAACGACCTCGGCGAAGCTGAGCTGGTTGAGGAGCGTAAGGTCGGCGACGAGAAGATGATATTCATCGAGGGCTGCAAGAACCCGAAGGCAGTAGCCATCTTGATAAGGGGTAGCAGCGACATGTCCATTAAGGAGGCTGAGCGCTCAGTGCACGACGCCCTCTGCGTCGTGAGGAACATAGTGCAGGAGCCCAAGATAGTGCCTGGAGGTGGAGCCATCGAGACGGAGCTGGCGCTCAGGCTCAAGGACTGGGCTAGGTCGCTAGCCGGTAGGGAGCAGCTGGCAGCCCTCAAGTTCGCTGAGGCCCTCGAGGCCATACCCAGTATCCTGGCTGAGAACTCAGGCTTAAGCCCCATCGACATCATGGTCAAGCTGAGGGCTGAGCATGAGAAGGGCAACGTAAGCGCCGGCATCAACCTCAAGGATGGCACCATAGCCGACATGTACGCGCTCAACGTCGTGGAGCCCGTATCGGTTAAGAAGCAGGCCATCAAGTCCGCGACCGAGGCGGCGTTGATGATCCTTAAGATAGACGACGTCATAGCCGCTTCAGCGCTGAAGAAGGAGAAGGAGAAGGAGGAGAAGAAGGGAGAAACCCCCAAGTTCAGTGAGTTCTAGCTCTACCGGAAGCTAAGCAGCGTTCCTAATCTTTCTTCATTACATAATACCCAGGCTTTTTATTTTTAGCTCCAGCCTCCCTAGGGCCCCATCAAAGGACAGCTAGCAGGAGGATTCCCACCATGACTGCCAGCGTGATCAAGGTGGCAATAAGCAGGGCGACCTCGTAGACTCCGCTTGAAGTCTCGACGCGCTTAGCTTCTTCAGGCAGCCTCTCAAGCTCCTCCTTAGGCCTCTGGGTTAAGCCAAGCCACATCAAGAAGGCACCAGCGAGGCCTAAGGAGCCCGCCAGCCCTAGGAGGGGCATGGCTAGGGGGCCTGTATATACTCTAAAGATGCCCACGAGCACCGATAGGCATAGGAGGATGAGCGCGCTGTTAACCATGCCTGCGCGCATCCTGAAGCACCAGCCAGCCATGGTACCTGAGGGGATTAATAATTTGCGGCCCGCAGAGCGGACCTGGCAACTTAAGCTATGGTGTGGTTGACTGGTCAATCGCGATGCTAACCTCTCTCCCTGAGCCTCATGTAGGCCTGGCTCCCGCCGAGCTTCGATCATCAATGCCCCTGCGCGTATCAGGCGTGCCTCAACCATACGTTGATGCTTTTCGGTTTAGCTTTAGCCCCACTTAGGCTGCGGCGTCATCCACCATTCCAACACTCAAGGTGGCCCGACCCCCTTCGGGTGATTGACCAGTCAATCACACCATAACTTAAGTTGGCACGTCCCGCAGAGCGCGCTGCTTCTACGCCACGATAAGTCTTTTATAAAGAACCGAGTTAGCGGGCAGGGGGTTGAGATGGTCTCTGAAGCCGTTGCTCAGAGCGTAGCCCTCGCTCTCTACGTCGTGCTCGCCTTCGCCTTCTGCATCCTCTCGCTTCTCCTCGCTAAGATAGTCTCGCCCAGCAGGCCTAACCCTAGGAAGCCTCTAACCTATGAGTGCGGCCAAGTGCCTACAGGGCCGGTCAAGAGTAGGTTCACCGTTCAGTACTACCCGTACGCGGTGGTCTACGCCATCTATGGGGCCCTTGCCATAATACTCCTCCTCGCCGCTCCATCGGTTGGAGCCATGCCTCTCAGCGAGTCGTGGCTCCTCCT
>Ga0272445_1000656_pt1 | contig 30854 bp, 32 predicted proteins | sample YNPCB0031_FD_194404 | JGI IMG/M metagenome (GOLD analysis project Ga0272445, IMG submission 194404) | Hot spring sediment microbial communities from Yellowstone National Park, WY, United States - YNP-CB-003-1 | ecosystem: Environmental > Aquatic > Thermal springs > Hot (42-90C) > Sediment... | reverse complement strand
TCTATAATCTGTAGAAGCATCGTCTATAACTATAAGCCTGTAAGGAGGGTTTGTATTCTTTAAAATACTATCAAAGAGCTTTGTAATATGGGTATATCCATTAAATACCGGAATGATTATATCTACTAGTTCTGGTAAAGTTTTATCTGAATAATCGTCTTGAGTATCTTTAAAAATTGGTAAAATTTCTTCAATTTTATTTACTAAAGGGAAATTAGCATTATTTAACCATTTACTTTGATACAGGCTTTTAATTTTTAAGCTTCCTATGTCAATAATCATTTTTTGTTGATTGTCTAACTCCAGTTCAAACTTTAAAGAAAATAGACCTTCTTTGAAAAGAGGGATGTTTACCAAAAAACCTGATTTCATAGAATTTTCTATCTTATGAACCTCATACACATCATCTCTTCCCAAACCATATATAACTGGAATAGAAAGCTTTGATGAGTCCATTAAAAGCTTTATCTCCTTTATTCTTTCTCTCTCATGAAAAATCCATCCAGAAATTTTTAAATACTTAAAATCTTGCAATTCATTATAGTCAATATAACCTTTTAGTCCATCTATTTGTAGTAATTTTAAATCGCAAGAGATTTTATTATAACTTCTTTTTACTATCTCTATAATATCAGTTCCAATTTGTTTCCCACCTACTAATGGTTTGTTTACTTTTTTATAAAAAACCTCAACATTCCATGCTTGTTCATCAAAGAGTTTTTCTGGAATATCCAGCTCATACCATGATACTTTAAACCCTGAAAGATAATATCTTTCTAATATCATTGCTATATCTTGTCTGTAATGAAATTGCGATATCTTTCCAACCGGAACACTGTTTATAAGAATTGTTAGTTCAGGCGGGTTTTCAGAAGAAAGGTCAACGAACCAACCATAAATACCAGTCTCATCTATTTTATCTACATGTCCATAAATACCTTCTTTGGCACCTCTTTTAAGGTTTGGGCGTATTTTTTGAGCTGATGCTTTCTTAAATTTATAAGGAAAAAGACTAAATAATTGGTTCACAAATTTATATATATCAACTCTCATAAACTACTCCTTCTTAAATTAACAAAGGTTTCACAAACTTTACTCCACTCCTCAAATTCTTCTCCAAGCTCTTTTTCTATTTTACCACAACTCATGGCTGAGAAATCAGGTCGCTTAGCAGGTAGGTTAAAAATTTCCTTTTGGACAGGTATTAAAATCTTATTTATTCCAAAAAGCTTTAAGGCTAACTTTGCCCATTCATACCTTGAAGCGTAGCCCCATGGCACAAGGTGGTAAAGCCCTGTTAAGCCTTTTTCCAATGCCTTTAGCGTTTTCTCCACTATAAAGCCCGTGTAGGTGGGAATGGAAATTTCGTTAAAGGCTATCTGCAGGACTTCTTTCTCCCTTGCCCACTGAAGTAGCTTGTAGATAAAGTTTTGTTTCCCTTCTCCATATACCCAGCTTACGCGAAAAATTAGATGGTCTTCAAGCACTTGTTTTACAAGCTCTTCTCCCAGAAGTTTGCTCCTTGCATACTGGCTTAGTGGGTTAGGCTTGTCTTCTTCTGTGTATAGCCCTTTTTTTTATGCCGTCAAAAACATAATCTGTTGAGTAGTGTATAAGTTTGGCGTTTATCTCTTTGCAGGCTATGGCTAAGTTGTATAGTCCTATGGCGTTGGTGCTAAAGGCTTGTAATATTTCAGTTTCTGCTAAATCTACTTGATTGTAGGCAGAGCAGTTTATAACTACGGAAGACTTTATTTCTTTTAATGTCTTATAGACTTTCTCGAAGTTAGTAATGTCTAAGTCCTTTCTTTCTAAGGCTACAAAGTCTATGCCCTTTGAAGAAAGGACCTTTACGAACTCCTTTCCGAGCTGTCCGCCCGCTCCTGTTATAAGGACATTTCTCATATTTGATAAACCAGTTGCCAGTACTTATGAAGCTCCTCTTCTTTTTTACTAACCCAGTCAAGATGGCTCAAATACCACTCTACGGTTTGCTTTATGCCTTCATCAAAGCCAACCTTTGGCTCCCACCCAAGCTCTCTTTTTATTTTTTCAGCCTTCATGGCGTATCTGAAGTCGTGTCCTGGTCTGTCCTTTACAAACTTTATTAGACTTTCTGGTTTTTCCATAAGCCTTAGTATTGTCTTTACCACTTCAAGGTTCCTTTTTTCCTCTGGACCTGCCACGTTGTAAATTTCTCCCTCTTTGCCTTCTTTGACTATTTTTATAACCGCCTCTGCACAGTCTTCCACATAGAGCCACTGTCTTACGTTCGTGCCTGCTCCGTAAATCGGGATTGGTTCATCCCTTAGGGCTTTTAGTATGATAACCGGGATCAGCTTTTCCGGGTACTGCCAGGGTCCGTAGTTGTTGGAGGGTCTGACGGTTATTACTGGTAGTCTGTAGGTTCTGTGGTAGGCTCTACCTAACATATCAGCGCTGGCTTTGCTAACAGAATAGGGTGAGTTAGGATTTAAAGGAGTTTCTTCTGTAAATTGTCCATCTTCTCCAAGCTCTCCATAGACTTCGTCGGTGGATATGTTGATAAACCTTTCAACTTTAAACTCCTTTGAGGCGTCCAAGAGGTTTAAAGTGCCTTCCATGTTGGACCTTATGAATCTCAGAGGTTCAAGGATGCTTCTATCTACGTGGCTCTCCGCAGCAAAATGCACCACCACTTCTGGACGAAATTCATCAAGAACTTCGAAAACGGCTTTCCTGACATGTAGATCCACATGGTAGAACTTATATCTTCCTTCTACCTTTTTTAGTCTTTCCAAATCTCCTGCGTAGGTCAGGGCATCCAGAACAGCCATGTTCCAGCCTTCTTTTACCGCCTGCCTCACAAAAGCACAGCCTATGAAACCTGCTCCTCCTGTCACCAAAACCTTCAAAGCAAATCCTCCTGAGAGAGTTCTTTTAGTCTTGGTAAGTTTTTGTCTTTGTTGGAGAGTATAACCTCATCCACCAGATGAAGGGGCCACTCTGTGCCCATGTCCGGGTCGTTCCAGATTATGCCTGCGTCGTAGGTGGATGAATACTCGCAGTGGGATACCTTGTAAATCATCTCTGCGTAGTCGGACACTACCAAAAATCCATGGGCAAAGCCTGGAGGGATCCAGAGCATGTGTTTGTTTTCTTCTGAGAGGAAAACTCCCACCCACTTGCCAAAGGTGGGACTTCCAACCCTTATATCTACCGCCATGTCAAATATTTTACCCCTTATACATCTAATAAGCTTTCCTTGAACCGCAGGCTTCTTTTGGTAGTGTAGTCCCCTCAACACGCCCTTCTTTGATGCAGAGTGGTTGTCCTGTATAAACTCGTAGGGTATCCCCGCCTTTTCAAACTCGGACTTTTTGTAGCTTTCCAAGAAAAAACCCCTCTCGTCAGAAAAGACTCTTGGCTTTACCAGGATAACCTCAGGAATAGCTAAAGGTTCAAACTCAAAGGGCATGGACTGGCTCCCCCACAATGCTTTTTAGATATTTGCCATAATCTGTTTTTGAATACTTTTTCGCATACTCTAAAAGTTGTTCCTTGCTGATCCAACCGTTTCTGTAGGACATCTCTTCCACACTGCCTATCATCAGTCCTGTTCTTTTTTCTACAGTAGCCACAAACTCTCCTGCTTCCAAAAAGCTGTCGTGAGTTCCTGCATCAAACCAAGCATAACCTCTTCCCAAGAGTTTTACTCTTAGGCTGCCCTCTTTTAAATACTCCTCAAGAAGAGATGTAATTTCGTACTCACCCCTTACAGAGGGCTTTACCTTAAGAACTTTTTCCGATACCGCTGTGTCAAACATATAAACTCCTATTACCGCATAGTTGGATTTGGGGTGTTTTGGTTTTTCCTCTATGCTTATAACCCTTCCTTGGTCGTCAAACTCAACGATGCCAAACCTGTGCGGGTCAGGCACATGATAGGCGAACACGTAAGCACCTCCTTCGCTTATAACTTGAGTTTTGGCATTTTCCAAGACTTCATGAAGTCCATGTCCGTAAAGTATGTTGTCTCCCAAAACTACCATTACAGAACAGTCTTTTTCCAGGGCGTCGCAAGCAGTCCTTACTGCATGGGAAAGCCCTAAAGGTTTTTCCTGTTTTACATAGCTTATGTTCATTCCAAGGGAGCTTCCATCTCCCAGAAGTTTTTTAAATATTTCTCCATCCTGAGGGTTAACAATAACTACCACCTCTCTCACTCTTGCCAATACAAATAGAGAAAGGGGATAATAAATCATTGGTTTGTTATAAATGGGTAAAAAGTGTTTATTTATGCTTAGTGTTACTGGATAAAGCCTCGTTCCAGAACCACCAGCAAGAAGTATTCCCTTCATCGCTTTAAGCTCCTTTTATTTTGATAACACCTTTATCATAAATATAGGCTGGATTACCTCTGAAACTGTACTTAAGAATTTTTTCAAGTCAACGGCTGGTGCTGTTGAAACATAGATAATATCTTTATTTTTAATCGGAAAATCCCTAAAAAGCAAAACAGTTTCAGCACGAGAAAGATCAAAATTGTATACCATAGGGACTTTACCATCCTTTGTATAAGCTTTATAAGAAATTTTAAATTTATCCAGCAACTCTTTATCTTCATAGCGAAAAACAAAAACTCCTTTAGCATGAGCTATTTCATCCCTTAAACCACCAGCCCGGGCTAAGGCTTGAGAAAGTGTTATACCAGTTGCCTCAAAATCAAGCTCCATGTTTTTACCCGTTGCTCCAAGAATAGTAGCTGATTGATCTTGATATATTACTGTAATAATATCCCCGGGTTTAAGATTTATGTTTAATTCAGGAAGTTTTATCAACTCTTCGAGAGGAAAGGTTATTTCCTTTGAGCCTCTTGATACTTTTATTAATGTTTTATGAACAGGAGAAGTAGGTCCTCCAACTACTCCTAAAACATCCAATAGGGTGGAAATGTTATAGGTTAAAGGAATAGTCCTACTTTCTTTTACATGCCCAAGAACAGTTACGGTAGAGGAATGAAACGAACTTAAAGATACGATAACTTGGGGTTTATTAGCTTTCCCTTCAAGCTTTTTCTCAATTTCTTTAGCCACTTGCTCTGGGGTTTTGCCTTTTACAAATACCCTTCCAACAAAAGGAACGGTAATGTAGCCTTCATCATCAACAATCTGTTGTGGAAGAACAAAAGTTGAATGACCTTGAGTCTGAAATGGCGCTATGGATGTTACCGTTGAAGAAGAAAAAAGCACAGCAGGAGGAGTCTCATAAATAATCACTTCTAAAACATCACCTTTATCTATTCTCGGAGAATATCTTTCACTCTCAAAATCTTTAAAAAGAGAGCTAAAGTCGCTTTTATAAACAATAAAATTTGGAATTAGTGAAGGAGTAACTTCTACCACTGTAAGATATTCGCTATCTGCACCTTTAATAGGTTGTGTGGAGGGACCAGCCTGAGGAATTAAATAAGAAAGCTGAGCACAACCCATAATGAAGAAAGTAATCAGGATAGGTATAAATACTCTTTTCAACCACACCTGTCCAAAATAAAGTTTTGAATGGACATAAGTAAGCTGAAAGCCATAAACTGAAGGCTGAAGTTTTTTAAAGATATTTAATTTATTTTTCGTCATCCTTAATCCTAATGTTCAGCCTAAAGCCTTATGCCTATTTTAAAGATCTCTGCCAACTTGTTTTGGATAGTAGTGCTTTTCAACATTGTTTTAATATTACAAAAATTTTTTTTATTTTGCAAGTCATCGCGCTTCCTCAAAAATAATCTCTTCGAAAGAGTCTTGTTTCCTCACAATTGACAAAAAAGGCAACCATCCTTTTAACCTATATAGCTTTACCCTTAAAACTATAAAAAGGAGGTTATCAGGATGGTTGCCTCAATCCCTAAAGGGGTATACACCATGAAAACTCGTTATGTCATCATCAAACACAATCAAGAGGCCTATAAGAAGGCTCCTAAAAAGGAGAAGTCTGAGATGATTAATGAGCTTTCAGAAATCCTCAACATGAACAGACAGTATGTAGGATATCTACTGAGGGCTTCTGGCAAGGAGATAATTAGAAAAGGTAACATAGTTGTTGTAGCTGATCCAGCGAAGCATAACCTTTCCAGAAGAGGTCGCAAGAGGATTTACAATCAAGGAGTTGTGAAGGTTTTAAAAGTATTATGGGAAGCTTCAGGGTATGCATCCTCAAAACATCTTGTAGGATTTATTAGACTTAACCCTGACAAAATTTTTGAAAATCCAATGATAGCGAAAATTCTTACGGATGAGATAAAGGAAGAACTCATTTAGCCTATGAACGGAAGCTCAAGAGGATAAATAACCATGCTTAAGCCATTACTTATTTCAGAGAGATTTTATTTTGAGGAAAGACGGGGGATCGTTTTTTCTCCAGTCTAAATCCTCTTTTCGTATATCCTGAACTTCTTGTAGAGTTTTGCTCCTGAAAGTTCCACAAGTCTCTGGACCTGCAAGTTGTCTTCAAGGATCCAGGAAAACTCCACTTTCTTAAATCCTCTTTTTTTCACTTCCTTAAATCCCTCTCTGAAAAGAAGGGCATCGACTCCCCTGTTTCTGAATTTAGGCACTATGCCGAGGAGGAGCAACCTGAGGGACTTTACCTTTCTCATAGCAAAAAGGGCCTTAAGAAGGGTTAAGGGATTCAGTCTTCCCTTCATTACCCTCAGGACGACATTGTAATCAGGTATGAGTCCAAGGAATCCAACAGGTTCATCTTTGTATTCAGCAATAAGCATGAGTTCTGGAACTATTATGCTCTTTAATTGATGGGCCATGTATCTAATCTCATCATCAAGGAAAGGTATAAAACCCCAGTTATTCTTCCATGCCTCATTGTAGATAAGCTTGAAGCTCAGGAGGTCATCTTCGAGTCTGTCCATATTTACCTTTCTTACAGTGACTCCTTTTTTTTCAGCAATCTCAGCTACCCTGTTGATCTTTTGATTAAGGCTTGAAGGCACATCTGTTATATAGGCAAGAAGGTCTTTTGATTTGTTCAATCCTCCTGCCTTCATCAGGTCATTGTAATAAGGAGGATTATAAGGTGTAAGGAGCATGGGAGGCTCCTCAAAACCTTCAATCAGAAAACCGCACTCTTCGTTTGTGGAAAGATTCATGGGTCCTCGCATCACCTCGAGGCCAGCCTCTTTGAGGTCATCGGCAACCCTCCTTAGAAGGGCCTCTGATACCTCTGGGTCATTTATGGACTCAAAAAAACCAAAGAATCCTGCCTTATCATTATGTATGGAGAGATGTCTGTAATTGATAATGGAGGCAATTCTTCCGCATACCCTGCCATCTTTCAGGGCAATGTAGAGTCTTACCTTTTCATGCCTGAAGAAGGGATTCTCATGAGAAAAATAAATCTTTTGGTCTTTTATAAGAAGGGGGGAATAAAAAGGGTCATTTTTATAAAGCTCAAAAGGGAAAAGTATAAAGGAGTTTAGAAGTTCTCCCTTTTGAGCCTCTATGACTTCTATCATCTAATCAGACCGAGAGCCCTTCCTACTTTTTTAAAGGCCTCAAGGACAATATCGAGATGTTCGTCTGTATGGGTAGCCATGTAGGATGTCCTTATAAGGGCCTTTCCAGGAGGGACTGCAGGACTTACTGCGACATTTGCAAATACTCCCTCAGCCTCGAGCATCTTCACAAATTTAAAGGCCACTGCATCCTCACCAACTATTACAGGCACTATGGGTGTCTGGGTGGGTCCTATCTCGAAGCCGAGGTTTTTGAATCCCTCTATCATCTTCCTTGTATTCCTCCAGAGCTGCTCTCGCCTTTCTGGTTCATTCTCAATAATATCTATGGCAGCACTAACTGCTGCAATTGATGCCGGTGGAGGACTTGCACTGAATATAAGAGAACGGGCAAAGTGTTTTATGTAGTTTATTACCTCTTTTGAACCTGCGATAAATCCACCTATGGATGCAAGACTTTTGCTATAAGTCCCCATTATAAGGTCAACCTCCTGTTCAAGGCCAAAATATTCGGCCGTTCCTCTTCCTGTTGCACCGAGGACTCCAATGCCATGGGCATCATCAACCATCAGCCTTGCACCATGCTTTTTGGTAATCTCATAAACAGCAGGTAGATCAACAATATCTCCTTCCATACTGAATACTCCATCAACAACAACAAGGCAGGCCCTTCCGTTATTTTCTGTTAAAACCCTGTCAAGGTCCTGGGGACTGTTATGTTTAAACTTCTTAACCTCTCCAAAAGAAAGCCTGCAACCATCGATTATACTTGCATGGTCCATCTTGTCTATAACCACAACATCATCCTTACCAACCAGAGCAGATATAACACCAAGGTTTACCTGAAAGCCTGTTGAAAATACCAGAGCGGCCTCTTTCCTCATAAATCTTGCAAGTTTCTCTTCAAGCTGGACATGGATGTCGAGGGTTCCATTGAGAAATCTTGAGCCAGCACATCCTGTTCCGTATTTTTTAATAGCCTCAATTGCAGCCTCTTTTACCTTTGGGTGATTCGTAAGACCGAGATAGTTGTTAGAACCCACCATAATCATCTTCCTGCCGTTCATAATGACAACGGGGTCCTGTGCAGACTCAATCATCCTGAAGAAAGGATAAAGACCTTTCTCCATTAGTTCACTGGCTGCAGTAAACTTATAGCATTTTTCAAAAAGGTCTTTTTTTGTCACAGCCACTTGTGAATTCTGTACCAGTTTGCCGTCCATTTCATACCTTCCCTTATATTTACTTTTGGAGAAAAGCCCAGTTCATTACAGGCTTTCGATATATCACATATCCAGTGTGTGTATTTTAACTCAATCAATTTATCGTTGTTTATTATACTATTTTTTGCAATCTTCGATGCAAGTCCTCCAATTAATGACATCAGGTTTCTCGGGATTCTTATTTTTATGGTTTTTTTCCCAAGCACTTCAGCAATTATAGAAGAAATCTCATCACTCGAGACTATCTCCCTGTTAGCAAGAAAATATATATTGCCCTGGGCAATCTCTGATTTTGCTGCAAGGATAATTCCCTTAATAAGGTCATCAATATAGATAAGACTGTAGTAAGATTTTCCAAAATATGGAACTATCCCGGCATTGACCATTTTAAAGAAGAGATAAAAATCCCTGTCTCGCGGGCCATAAACTGCTGTGGGCCTCAATATTGTAAATGGTAATTTATCTCTGAATTTTTCAACAAGCTTCTCACTTAATAATTTACTCTTACCATAGGCTGAAACAGGGTTAACAGGTGAGTTTTCACATTTTGGTTTTCCATCATCACAGGGTCCAGCTGCAGCAAGGCTGCTGATATGAATGAATCTTTTCAGGTCAGGATTGTTTTTTAATGCTACATCAACGATATTCTCTGTCCCGATTACATTAGCAGTATAGAATTCCTGCCATGAAGAGGCCTTTGTAAGACCTGCAAGGTGGAAGATATAGTCGAAATTTTTTATCTTTTCAAGAGATTCTCGATTAGAACAATCACCCTCAATAAAATTTATATCAAGTCCATCAAGCCACTTCTTATTTGATAGATTTCTTATAAGGCAATGGACCTCAAAACCTTCTTTTAATAATGCCTCTACAAGATGACTACCAACAAAACCTGTGCCCCCGGTAACAAGTGCTTTCATATTATATATTGTCCTCTCAATTACTTACTATAGTCAAGTTATTTATTCAGCAATCTCTTTATTGTTTCCTTCAGCTCTTTAAGGTCAGAGGACTTCACTACATAGGCCTCCGCTGCCCATACTCCAAAGTCATCTCTGTAATCGTAGGCTGTTGACATAATTACAGGTACATTGGGATTTCTGTTCTTCAGGGCCCTTAGCACAGCTATTCCATCCATATCAGGCATAAGGATGTCGAGGGTGACTATGTCTGGAGATACCTTTTCAAATAATTCTATTGCCTCTTTACCTGAGGATGCCGGGATAACCTCGTATCCTTCATCTTCGAGCTCTTCTTTATAAAGCCTCAGGATGCTTTCGTCATCATCAACTACAAGTATCCTCATTTTACTCCTCCTGCTCAGGCTATAAGCCAGATTATCTTACTGACGGAAGGATAATAATAAAACTTGTTCCCTTCCCCACAGATGTCTCTACCTCTATCCTTCCGCCATGTTCTTCAATAATCTTCTTTGTTATTGCGAGGCCAAGGCCTGTACCCCCTGGCTTTGTTGTAAAAAATGGGTTAAAGATATTAGGTAGATCTTTTTCATCAATGCCCGCTCCTGTATCCTTTATAATTATAACACCATCTGAATTATTTTTTTCAGTTTTGACTGTTATAGTCCCGTCTCTTTCTATCGCCTGTATGGCATTTGTTAAGATATTGATAATCGCCTCCTTTATTCTTGCAGGGTCAATGGGTAGTCTGAGATATTCCCTGTATTCTTTCTTGACCTCTATTTTTCTATTTTTCAGTTCATCTCTGTAAAGGGAGAGGACCTCGTCAAGGAGGTTATTGACCTCTGTCTCTTCTATAGCAAGACCCATTCCTCTCACAAAGCTTAATATTTCTTTTAATATATCCTCAAGTCTCATAACCTCTTTTGTTATTATTGCTGCGTATTCCTTGAGCTTTCCATCAAGTCTTGCCTCGAGTCTTCTGGCAAAACCGCCAACAGATACAAGGGGATTCCTGATCTCATGGGCAACCTTTGCAGCAACCTCTCCAAGGGCAGCCATCTTCTCAGAGGCCTGCAACTGTTCTCTCAGTTTCTTAAGCTCACTTATATCTCTAACTACATGAACCGTTCCGATGAATTCTCCATTCTGGTCAAAAACTGGAGATGTGGATGAAAAACTTGTTATTCCTAAATAAGGGTCTTCGAACTCTTCATAAAAGGCCTTCTTCTCACCGACAGTTTTATGGTGAGGACACTTCTCATAAGGTCTATCCATGCCATGAAATATCTCATAGCATTTCTTACCTATTACTGATTCCTTTGTCCAGGTTCTATCAATACCCTGCTCCATAGATTTTTTATTAAGCCTCTCAAGGACTGCCCTGTTTATGTTTCTTATGGTGTAGTCAGCCGTGGTTATATAAACCATGTCGGATATGGATTCAAAGATGTTTTCAAGCTCTGCTTCTGCCAGTCTCACCCTTTCAAAGAGCCTTGCATTCTCTATCGCCTGAGCCACCTGATTGGAAAATCCTGTAAGGAATCTAATATCATCCTCAGTAATGGGTTTCTTGTTAAAGAGATTATCAACCCATAATAGACCTATAACCCTATCTCTTGATATAAGTGGTACCACTGCATAGGCCTCTGTACCAAGCTGCTGGACAAGGACAGGGTCAGAAAGGGGTTCTTCCTTTACATCTTTTACATTTATAATCCTCTTTTCCTTAACAGCCCTTGTCAGGACGGTGTCCTCATGAAGAGGAATCTCTATATTTAAGGAGAGCCTGTCAAGAAGGGAATCCTTCCTCAATGGACCTGATTCTATTTCCTTCATCAGGTCTTCCAGAGTCTTCTTTTCCATAGAAAGACTGCTCCAGACCCTCCAGGCCTCTTCAGGACTCGATGGCCCTACACCCATTGCACCTTTGATAACTCCCTTTGTCTCATCCACAAGAAAAAGTATGGCCCTGTTAAATCCAAGCCCATCGCTCATGGTAACTGCTGTGAGAATCATCCGTAAAAGCCTATCAAGTTCAAGGGTGCTTCTCATGGCAGAACTAATAAAGAAGAGCCTTGAAAGCTCCTGATTCCTCTTTGCAAGCTCTCTCTCGTATCTCTTCTTTTCAGTAATATCCCTTGATATACCGCTTATTCCAATAACATTTCCAAAGGCATCCTTTATGGGTGAAAGGGTAAGGCTTACCTCTATCACGGTGCCATCCTTTCTTATCCTGTAGGTCTCTATATCCTTTAAGACCTCACCTCTTTTTATCCTTTCAGTGTATTCTCTCTCTATATCATAGAGTCCTTGCGGGATAAAGGGTAGATATTTACCAAGGACCTCCTCTTCAGTAAATCCGTATATCCTTTCAGCACCCTTATTCCAGGAAGTAATGATACCATTCAGGTCTGATGTTACAATAGCATCAGCAGTATTATCAATGACGCTCTCAAGATATTCCTTGGTCTGCATTACCTCTCTGTAAAGTCCTAAGAGCTCTTCCTGATATAAAACCCTCTCTGAAACATCCTGTATAAAGACAATTACCTCCCTAACTATTCCATCAGGTCCTTTAATAGGATAAGATGTGAGTTCGCTATAAAATATGACGTCTCCTCTTTTGCCTTTCTGTGACATAAAATTTATTTCTCCGGTCTCGAAGGTTGCCTGGGCAGGGCAGTGAGGACAGAGGGCTTGTCCTTCATGAAAGACTTCTATGCAATTTTTTCCTATAAGACTCTCAGGTTGAGGTATCCAGTGTTCCATAAATCGGTTTATTGAAGTGATCTTATAATCCCTGTCAAGGATCACTATCCCTCCCCTCACACTATCAAAGAGTAGTTCTATACGCCTCTTTGACTCTTCTGTCTCTCTTTCCCTTTCGATGACCTGTTCGAAGGCCCTTGCCTTATCTATATCTATTAGGAGAAAAGATACAATACCTTTTAAAAGCTCTATATCATTCTGACTGAAGACCCCGGATCGTCTTTTTATTGCTATGAATCCTCTATATCTATCTCCAGAAAATGAGATGCCCATACAATTATTCAGACCCTCCTCATCTATCAAAAAGGGGCCTGTAGATATACTGGTCTTATTATTTATAATGAGTAAGTCCTTTTCAGAAAAGGAATCCCGCGGATGGTCCGCTAATACTGTTCTACCATCTATCTCAATCTTTATGACTACAGGGTCGTTATAAAATAACCTTGATATTTCATAACAGGACCTGTTGATAAGGGTTGCCATTTCTACATCAGCGGATATGGCCTTCCCAAATTCATAAAGCATTCTGAATCTCTCATACCCTGACTGAAGTTCTGAATAGAGTTCAGTATTGCGGATACCTGCACTGATGATATGTGCCAGAACCTCAGCTGTGTAAAGGTCATCCTTTACAAAGGAATTTATCCCTGGTCTCTTGAATACCAGCAGGCCTTTTAACTTTCCATCATAGGATAAAGGGGCAATAATAATTGACCTGTGAATCCCGTCATAAAATGGTTTTAATTCTTCCGATAATTCAAGATCGTTGCACCAGACAATGCCTGAATCCCTGATAAAGGAAAGATCAGGATAATTAATTATCCTTTCTTTGCCTTCCTTATCACTTGTTGTAAATAATTCGAAACCTCCATCCCCTATAAGGTATATTTCACAGACAAGGGCGAGTCTCTCCGAGATCCTTTTGACCTTTTCATCAAGTAATTCCTTAAGTCCAGCTCCTCCTTGACCTGTCCTTGAAATATCAAGAAAGAGTTCTGTAATCTGAAGTTTTAATCTAAGCCTGTCAACTATCTCATAAAATCTTTCAGCAAGTATGCCGAATTCGTCTTTCCCGATATCAATCCTGTAAGTAAGGTCACCCCCTGATATCCTTTCTGTTGCATCAAGGAGCTTAATAAAGGGTCTATCAATGGAGACCTTTAACATCAGAAGAAGGAATGAGGCAACTATAAGGCTTGCAATAAAAAGGGCGATAATATTGATAAATATCCTCTTCTGAAGACCCATTCCTTTATGAATCGCATCATCTATTAACCTTATTGATTCTGAATGGAGTCTATCAAGGTCATCCTGAATGGAACTGTAAAGTTTTATAACCTTTTTGTAAACCTCTTCCCTTACCTTCTTATCTTCTCCGAAGAGCAAGGCAAGATAGCCAGATATGAGGTGGAGATTATGTTTCAGCCTCTGAACTGTCTCACGGGACCTGCCAGTCTTTTCTATATCAGAAAGAAGGGCCTTAACATTTTCCTCTCTCTTGAGGATCACTCCTTTAAGATTTTCAGCATCTGTGGATATATATCTTGATATAGCAGAAACATAAGCAGTAACAGCATCTTTTAATTCTTCATCCTGTTGGTGGAATCTATTAAGGTTGTGGAGTATTACTATCTCTTCTTTAAGTGTAAAGGAGAGGGAAATAAAACCTATGCCAGTAATAATGGCAAGGCCAAGAAATCCAATCAGGAAGAGTATGAGTCTTGTCTTAAGTTTCATAGAGGCTCCTGAGCCTTAAGGATTCTGAAAAGGGATAGATATTTAAGGGCAGAATTGCCCCAGGAAAAGTCCTTTTTCATGGCAACCTTTATTATTTTATTCCATTCGTAAGTCCTGCTGTACACACAGAGGGCCCTCTTGAGGCACTCTATCATTGCTGAAGGAGAATATTCCCTGAAGAGGAAGCCAGTTCCTGCTCTCCTTAGATGGTCATAATCCTGAATCGTGTCTATGAGACCACCTGTTGCCCTTCCAACAGGGATTGTGCCATATCGCATGGCAATCATCTGAGTAAGTCCACAGGGCTCGTATCTTGAAGGCATAATAAATATGTCAGAACCTCCATATATATTCCTTGCAAGGTCCTCATCATAGCCTATTTTGACATAAAGATAATCTCTGAATCTTGAATAGAGATTTAGCATCGCTTCTTCATAAGTCCTTTCCCCACTGCCAAGTATTATAAGACCAAAACCAGATTTTATAATTTCAGGAACAGCCTTTTCGATCAGGTCAATACCCTTCTGAGAAACGAATCTACCGATAAAACAAGCAAGGGGCTGGAGCTCTTTTATCTTGAGGGCAGATTTTTTTATTAAATCTCTTTTACAGGCCTTTTTCCCTCTCAGGTCTCTAAGGCTAAACCTTCTGTGAATGGACCTGTCTGTCTCAGGGTCCCATTGAGTATAATCAATACCATTAAGTATTCCGTAAAGTCTTGATGCCCTCTCTCTTAATACACCATGGAGGCCGAATCCGTATTCCTCCGTCAATATCTCCTTTGCATAATTCTCACTAACTGTGGTAATTGCATCAGAGGAGATTATCCCTGCTTTCAAAAAATTTATCTTTCCATAAAACTCAATCCCATGAGGGACAAAATGTTCAAGTCCTATGCCTGTGTAAGGTAAAAGGGAGGGATGAAAAAGGCCCTGATATCCCAGATTATGGATTGTCAGAACAGTTCTTGTGTCTTTGAAAAGGGGCTCATCCCTGTAAAAATTCTTAAGATAAAAAGGGACAAGGGCTGTCTGCCAGTCGTGGACATGGATTATATCAGGTCTTATGGAAAGGGCCTTTATAGCTAAAAGGGCAGTCCTTGAAAAAAAAGAAAATCTCAAGGCATTGTCAGGATAATCTCCTGAGGAAGTCCCATAGAGTCCCTCTCTCATAAAGAATCTATCGCATCTTATAAAATAGGCAGGATAATCATTCCTCCTGGATTCAAGAAGTGATGCAGTAATATTTTCAGACAATATATTCAATGAAAGTCTTATGCCTGTGTCAATGGTCTCTGAGGAGTTTGCTACAACTGAGTAAAAGGGCATTATTAATCTTGCATCCATTCCCAGTTTCCTGAATTCCTTAAGGAGGCTTCCTGTAACATCAGCGAGTCCTCCTGTCTTGGCATAAGGCACTGCCTCTGGAGTCACTATGAATATCTTCATTCTGCCTGTTATATCCTTGCCTCCCTCATGAATCTTGCACTATCCTCTGGAGGAACTGAATTGATGAAAAAGCCTGAGCCCCATTCAAAACCAGCAATCTTTGTAAGTTTTGGGGTAATCTCGATGTGCCATCGATAGAATTCATTTTCTTCTTCATTAAAGGGTGAGGTATGGATAATAAAATTATAGGGAGGGATATCGAGGACAGCATCAAGCTGTTTTAAGGTCCTCTGGAGGATATCTGCAAGAGGCATAAAATCATTCTTTACTGGCTGGAATGATGACTGGTGCTCCTTTGGAAGAATCCATGTCTCAAAGGGAGTTCTTGGTGCAAAAGGCGCTATGGCAATATAAGAGTCGTTTTCATAAATCACCCTCTTTCCATCTTCTCGTTCCTGGGCTATAATATCACAGAAGATACATCTTTCCTTCAGGTCATAATATCTCCTTGATGCCTCGAATTCCTCTCTTACAAGGCCTGGCACAATAGGAAGGGCGATTAACTGGGTATGGGAATGTTCAAGGGTAGCTCCAGCATCCTCACCTTCGTTTTTGAATATCAATACATATTTAAACCTCCTATCCTTTTTAAGGTCCTGAAGCCTGAGATAGTAGGCCCAGAGGACATCATTTACTCTCTTCAGGGGCATGGTAGAGAGGGATTCAGTATGGACAGGCGTCTCTATTATTACCTCATGGGCTCCTATTCCATTCATCCTGTCATACATTCCCTCTGCAGTCTTTAAAAGTTCGCCATGAATCTGGAGGGCAGGAAATTTATTGGGCACAACCCTGAGGGTCCAGCCTGAAGGTCCTGCTCCCTCAGGTCTGAAGGCCATTATCTCATTGGGTGTAGTGTATTCATTTCCTGGACAGAAGGGGCAGAACCCGCCTGCCCTCCTCTTGATTGACGGAGAACTGAAATCAGTGGGTCTCTTTCCCCTTTCCACAGAGATAATAACCCATCTACCAACAATAGGGTCCTTCCTCAACTCAGACATGGATCTCCTCCAGTGTAACAAAGATATAAGTATATTTTGTATTATAACAATAGCAAATCTATCTCAGCCATAACAATCTGGCAATGAAGTCCTATTTCAGACATAAACTGGTTAATGGTCCCTTTGAAGACCCCTGTCTTATGATAGGTATAACAAGACAGAAGAGGGTCCTCCTCTTTGACCTTGGAGATATCCATAACCTTTCCCAGACAGAACTCAATAAGGTTTCTGATGTATTTGTTACCCACATGCATATTGACCATTTTATTGGCTTTGATACCCTTCTCAGGGCTATCCTGAGAAGACCTCAACCTTTAAGGGTCTTTGGCCCGGAAGGTATAACAGACTGTGTATGGGGAAAATTAAAGGGCTATACATGGAATCTGATCTCAGGTTATCCATTAAAGATAGAGGTCTATGAGGTATCCGGAAGGTTCATAAGACATTCAAGTTTTTATGCTGAAAAGGGCCTCATGCCTCATGAAAAAAAGACCAAGGAATTTAATGGTATTTTATTAGAAGAACCTTTCTTCAGAGTCAAAGGTCTCCTCCTCACCCATGGTATTCCTGTCCTTGCCTACAGGATTGACGAAGAGGTCCATATAAACATTGATAAGGACCTTCTTAAGAAAAAGGGGCTTGAGGTAGGCCCGTGGCTTTCTGAATATAAGGAGGCCCTAATAAAAGGAGACCAGGAAAGGCTCATCGACACAGGTAAAGGAAACTTCAGGGTAAAGGAACTAAAGGATATTGCTATCTTTACAGAAGGTCAGAAGATCTCTTATCTAATGGACCTTGCTATTGAAAATGATAATATTGAAAGGGTCACGGATTTTGTAAAAGGTTCTGACTATCTTTACACAGAGGCCTATTATCTTCACAAAGATATCAAACTCGCTGTTGAGAGAAACCACCTTACAGCAAGAATGGTTGGAAGTATAGCAAGAAAGGCAAAGGTGAAGAATCTGATACCTCTACATTTTTCTTTGAGATATAAGGACCATCCTGAGCTTATTATTGAAGAGGCCATGAAGGCCTTTTCAGGTGAATATGAGGAAGAGTAAGCCTGTAATCAGAAGCCCGAGCATTGCACCTGCTATTACCTCTTTTGGTGTATGGACGTGAACCGCGATTCTGCTCTGAGAGATAGCTAATGCAAGTATAAGAGTAAGGATTGAAACAAGAAGGTTATGAACCATCAATGTTATGGAAAGCCATATACTGAAGGATACAGCTGCATGGCCTGAGGGAAAACCACCTCTTAGAGGTGTGCCCTTTCCTGTGTAGGCCTTAAGGATTATTACAAGGATAAGGACTATAAGGACAGAAATGACAGCCACATCCTCTCTTGTATGGCCAGAAATAATAGGACTACCATATAAAGCCTTTTTTATATAAGGAAAAAGAATCACATAGCCTACAAGGGCAGAACCTGTAGCAACTAAAAGCACTGCACCTGCAGCCATATCTTTAACAGTCCTCGCAAAATCAGAGACCTCAGGAGAAAGCCTGTCAACAATCATCTCTACTATTGTATTAAATAGCTCTGCCACTATCACAATCATAACGCATATTCCTATTGCAATAAACTCTACCCTTGTGATTCCAAGACTATATCCAAGAAGCAGGACCATCCCGGCTGATATGAGATGATACCTCATATGCCTCTGGGTCCTTGTAGCATGAAGGATTCCTTCTATTGCGTTATTAGCGCTTGTGATCCATTCTCTCAAGGGCATAAAGGAGTTTCTCCTCGCGTCTTTCCATCTTAAGTCTTTCAGGGTCTGACCTTTCATGGTCATAGCCGAGAAGGTGTAAGAGACCATGGATAAGGACATACCTGAGCTCCCTTTTGAAAGGGACATTATTCTCTATGGCCTGTCTCTTTATCTGATGAGGATTTATGACTATGTCTCCAAGAAGTAAAGGTACAGCTTTATAAGAAGCGGGTCTTCTATCTATCTGGGGAAAAGAGAGGACATCTGTTGTCCTGTCTATGCCTCTGAATCTTCTGTTGAGAGAGCGCATCTTGCTGTCTCCCACGATAAGGATGCTGAGCTCAGCATGAGGAATTTTAAGAAGACTTAAGAGTCTCCTGAGTTCCTTTTTGATGAACTGGTGCCTTACCCTCTTTTTGAGTGTTGTCTTTATCAGAATCATTTCCATCAAATCTAAAACCAGGATAGTTTATCCTCTTATGGAATATGCCAGTGAGGGTATGAATAAAACTCCTCTTTATCTGGGCAATTTCTTTAAAGGTGAAATCGCATTCATCAAGCTGACCTTCCATGATAATCCTGCTAATAATCTTTTCTACAAGGGCACTAATTCTGGCAGGAGATGGTTCTGTAAGGACTCGTGAGGCAGCCTCCACGGCATCTGCCATCATTATAAGGGCAGCTTCCTTTGTCTTGGGCTTTGGTCCCGGATATTTATAATCAGATTCTTCCACAGTTTCACCCACAGCCTTTGCCTTCTCATAAAAAAATGTTATCAATGAGTCACCATGGTGCTGTTGAATAATATCAATAATAGCCTCAGGTAGTTTGTATTGCCTTGCAAGCTCTACACCATCTTTTGTATGGGATATAAGGACAAGACTGCTCATATGGGGTGTTATATGTTCATGTCTGTTTTCTCCAGTCTGATTTTCAACAAAGTAATGGGGCATCTTAACCTTCCCGATATCATGGTAATAGGCACCAACCCTTGCAAGGAGTTTGTTGACCCTTATATTTTCTGCTGCAGCCTCCACAAGATTTGCCACTATTACACTGTGATGGTATGTACCTGGTGCATCACGCATCAGGGCTTTCATGAGGGGATGATCTACATCAAGGAATTCTACAAGAGATATATCGGTTGTCATGTTAAAAAGAAGCTCGAAGAGGGGAAGTAATAAAAATACAAAAGCACTGATTATAAATCCTGACATAAAGGCAAAACCAGCCACAGTGGGTGAAAAGGGATTAAAAATAAGATTCTTCGAAAAAAGATAAAGGAGCGCCATTGTAAGATTTGTAATTCCAATCAAAAATCCTCCTTTGAGGATAGAGGACCTCTTTTTTGAATTAAGGATGCTGAAAGAGGCAACTAAACTTCCTATGAAGAAATATATTGAAAAAAATGGTTCCTCAAGCCACAGACCTGAAAGGAGACTGACTATAAATGAAAATACAATAGATGTATGAAAATCAAAAAGAAGGGTGGCAAGCATTGCCCCTGAAGGTAGAGGAATAAGAAAAAAGTGGGCCTCTCTGTAAGAGAGATTGAGACCCTTTGCCATTGCAAAGAAGAGATATTCTGAAAGCCTTGAAAGACCGAGTGTTGTAGTAAGGAGGGTTAAAATGGCAAGGAGGTTCTTTTCATTTATGATATAAGAGGGCTTATACCTGAGGATATCTCTATAAAAAATATAAAGGAGAAAAAAACTTATAAAGGTATATGAAACAAAGGCCATGGGACCTTTGTTTGTATAAATGGAAAGGCTTAAGAGTATAGAAATACCAGAGAGACTCAAAAACTCCCTTTTATCTATATAAAGGGGAGGCCTTTTTTCAGCTCTGGTACTGTTTTTCAGTCCGTTCGTATCTTTCATAGGCCCTTATAATCTCCTGAACAAGCCTGTGACGGACCACATCCCTTTCAGTGAAATAAACAAACCTTATTCCCTCGATTCCCTTCAATATCTTTTCTGCTTCTACAAGTCCTGAGATTTTCCCAGCAGGAAGGTCAATCTGTGTAACATCACCTGTTATTACTGTCTTTGAATTGAAACCGAGCCTCGTAAGATACATCTTCATCTGCTCAGAGGTCGTATTCTGGGCCTCATCAAGGATTATGAAGGAGTCATTAAGGGTCCTTCCTCTCATAAAGGCAAGGGGAGCAATCTCTATTACACCCCTTTCTATATACTTTGCTACTTTCTCGGGCTCCATCATATCAAAAAGGGCGTCATAGAGGGGCCTTAGATAAGGGCTCACCTTTTCCTCAATATCACCTGGAAGAAAACCGAGCTTTTCACCAGCCTCAACAGCAGGTCTTGCAAGGACTATCCTTGTTACTTGTTTTTTTAGAAGGGCATTTACTGCCATTGCCATGGCAAGATAGGTCTTTCCAGTTCCAGCAGGGCCTATGCCTATAACGATATCATACTTCTGTATCGCCTCAATATATTCCTTCTGCGTTTCTGTCTTTGGAACTATAAATCTCTTCTTTGAAGAGACAGGGATATTGCTCATGAAAAGGGCCTTCAAGGAGGGTTCCTGAGGAGAGGCCTCAAGACAGTAACGAATATCCTCTGGTTTTATAGAATAACCCTGGCTACTGAGGTCCTTGAGCTCGTCTATTATCTTTCTTGCCCTCTGGGCAGACCCCTCTTCTCCCTTGATAATTATCTTATTACCCCTTGCGCTGATAACTACACCAAGGGTCTCTTCTATTGCCTGGATATTCTTTCCAAAGACTGAATGAAGATATTCGTAATCTTCATCAGTCTTGAGTTCAAACTCTAAAGTAACCGTAGTCTTACCTCACTGTTTAATAATAATAGAATCTATTCCATAAAGCTTCTTTATCCTCGTCTGGGCTAACTGAGCCTCCTTCCTTGCCCTGAAACTGCCAACAAATACCTTATGGACATTCGAGCTATCCTTTTTTATTATAACATCATAATGTTCCTTCTGCAGGCTTTCCTTTAATCTTGAAGCCCTTTGAGAATCCTTAAAGGCACCAACCTGAAGATAATAAAAACCTTTTTTCAGGCTAATCTCCTTTGAAGGAGGAAGACTGCCTGTTTTCTCTGTCTTGGCCTCCTCAGGCTGAACATCCGCCTCATTAACCCTGGAAGTCTCTACAGGCTGTTGAGGAGCAGAAGACTGAGCTGTCTCAGGGATATTAGCTTTCTCTAAGGGTCTTTGGACCTCTGTCTGGGAAGAGCCTGCCTGTTTCCCTTCCTTTACCTCTGTCTCCTGAATTGTTCTTGAACCCGAATATCGGCCAACAAAATAACCAAAGGCAAAGCTCAGGGTGGTTATAAGAACCACTATACCAATAACAATAGACCTGTTCAGGACTATTAATGAACCCTCTGAGCTCTTCATATAATTAACATAGCATCACCATAGGAAAAAAATCTATATCCCATGGAAATGGCCTCCTTATAAGCCTTCTGGAGATTCTCTATCCCGGCAAAGGCACTGGCAAGAAGAAGAGGTGTAGAACGGGGAAGGTGGAAATTTGTAATAAGTCCGTCTATTATTTTAAATTCATATCCAGGATAGATAAATATGTCTGTAGAACCCTTGAGTTGACCATTCACTGATAATGTCATATACCTTCCAGAGGCATATCCTTCAAGAGCCCTTGTTGTGGTAGTACCTGTTGCTATTACCCTGCCTCCTCTTTCTTTTAACTCTCTGATCTCATCAAAAAGGGAAAGAGGTATCTCAAAAAACTCCTCCTCCATTTTATGGTCTTCAATATCCTCGGTTCTTATAAGCCTGAAGGTTCCAGGACCTACATGGAGGGTGAGTTTTCTTATAAGGACACCTTTCTCAGAAAGGCCCTTTAAGATTTCTTCATTAAAATGCAATCCCGCAGTGGGTGCTGCCACAGAACCAGGGATTTCTGCATAAATGGTCTGGTACCAGGTCTTATCTTCAGGAAGGGGCTTTCTCTTTATATAGGGTGGAAGGGGCATCTGGCCTCTCCTCCAGAGGACCTCCTGAAGGTCACCTTTAACATGAAGCCTTGCCATTTCATTACCAATAATTTCTAATTCCAAGTCTTCAGAGACCCTAACAATTCCTTTATAATTTTCCCTCGTAAGGACCCTCCATATACCTTCTTGAGTAGGAGAAACCATTAAGACCTCAATCCTTCCGCCTGTTGATTTTCTACCCTCAAGTCTTACAGGTAAAACCTTTGTATTATTAAGAATGAGCATATCGCCCTCATTTAAAAACTCTACAATTTGAGAAAAGTTCCTGTGAAGGACCTGACCATCTCTTTTGAGCACAAGAAGCCTTGAAGAGCCTCTTTCTTCAGGCCTCTGGGCTATGAGTTCTCTGGGAAGCTCAAAGTCAAATTCTTTTAACTTCATAATCTCTTTAATTCAGCACCTGGATAGAAATAATTAAGTATCTCTTTATAAGTCTTTCCCTCAAGGACCATATCGAGACTACTCCACTGGGATAAACCTACACCATGGCCATATCCTTTACCTGAAAATATTATAATATCTTTCTGCCTTGATATATCAAAATCTGTGCTCGGAAGGTTCTGCCAGCCAAGAAACCTCCTTAATTCTGTTGCCTTTAGCCTTATAACTGACCTTGAGGTCTTCAGGCCCACCTCCTTCACCCTTCCTGTAGAGGTCCTGCTTAAAATAACCATGTCCTTAATACCAGAGATTCCTGTGGCCCTCTCTATCTCCCTCAATGGGATTGTCTTCTTCCATTCTCGATAGGGTGAAAGTCTGGCAGTAACCTTCACAGGCCTTATATAAGGATAGGAAGAGCCAAAGACCTCTGCTGGATCCTCTGTAGTATCGGAAGAGGAAGAATGGTAAAGGGCTAAAATGGGTTCACCTCCATAAACAAGGACCTCGCCCTTCGTCTCCTCAACAGCTCTTATAATATCATCACTGTATGGTCCCTTCTTAAATACCTGATGATTTACTGTGGAGGTTAAATGGAATGGAAGGCCTGACCTTTTTCTCATGTGGTATAGTGCGTAGGTTCTTGCAAGGACAGCCTGAACCTTGTAAGCCTCAAGGGGCCAGTCCTTTCCAGATTCAGAAGCCACCACACCCATGACATATTCTTCAAGGGGGAGTTCATTTATCAGATAAAGGCTATCCTTTCCTTTCCATACCTCAACAGTACCTTCAAAGGTAGCTCCATTTATGAAAAGAGAACCTTCGAGTTTACCAATATATTGTAATTTTTCCGAGGGAGACACCTCTCCATTATCAAGAAGTAAAACCCTCACCAATGACACTTCCTTTGAAGAAACAGAGGCGCAGGAAATGAAAACGATAAATCCTGCAATCCATACATGAAAGCCTCTAAATCTTCCAGACAAGAACATCCTTCTTCTGACCCCAGTCTCTGGCGATCTCCTGCAGTTTAACCAGTATCCTTACCTTATCCTCAAAAGATAATTTTGCCAGTTCTTTGTGAGCCCTTTCTGTCTCTTCAAAAAACTCCTTTAATGTAATCACCCTATTATCTGGTAAGACTATTTTTATTCTATCCTCATCCACTATCTTTAAACCTCTCAAATTTATTATAAAGAGAATATTTTCGCAAAATTATCTCGAGTTTTTCTTTATCTATATCAGCCTGATCAAGCAACAGACGAACCTTTATCTTATCTTTTTCTCTACCAGCAGACAAAAATAGTGCTATCAGGTATTCAGGTGAGACAACCCTTGTCTTTACTCCTTCAAATTCTATATCCACACCATACTCTACAGCCTCCTTTGCCAGCCCTTCAGCTGGAATAAATTCTACAGGGATACCTTCAATAATGATCCACTGACCTGACCATTCGTAACCTTTATTTTTAAGGTATTCATAAAGAGCAGAAAGATTTATGATCTCATCCTCTCGTATCTCCTTTTGAAGGATTATGAAGATATCAAGGTCTTGTGTAAAAAATGGCTCGGTCCACCTCAAGGCAGCCATGGCTCCACCAATGGCATAATCCCTAAATAACCCCTTCTCTTTCATTTCGTTTAGTACTATCAGGGTATGTTTCATCTCCTATCTCAACCTTCCTATGATGTAAAGGATAAGACTAAGGATAAGGCTCAGTATGAGGCCTGTCATGAGGGGGAAATAAAAGGTGAAATTCTTCTTTCTAATGATTATATCCCCGGGGAGTCTTCCTATATATGGGAGTTTTTCAGAAAGCAATAGAATCAGACCAAGGCCTATCAGGATAAGACCTGCAATAATGATAAATCTTCCTATGTCACCAAGTCCATTCATCTCTTATTCATAAACCTTTCTGCCTCTGAATAGATACATCCACAATATTTCTGTCTGTAAAGGCCAAGTTCTTTTGAAATTCTTAAACCATCGCGGTAGTGAGACCTCATGTCTTCAAAGAAGAATTCTATATTATATCTTTCAGCAAGCTCCTTGCCTATTTCGACAATGAGTTCATATCTCTGATAAGGGCTTACAATAAGGGAAGTGCTAAAGGCTTCTGCTCCTTCTTCCTTTGCCCTCTTAGCTGTCTCCTCAAGCCTTAACCTGTAGCAATAAGCACATCTCTCAGGTACCTGAGGGGTATCTATCACTCTTTTCAGGAAAAGGTTCAGGTCATAAGTATGATTGTAGATAACAGGAAACCTCCATTCTTCAGAAAGCCTTTGAAGGGACTCAAGCCTCATACGGTATTCCTGATAGGGATGGATATTGGGATTGAACCACAAACCTGCAAACTCAATTCCGAGTCTTCTTATCCTATCGAGGGGATATATTGCACAATTAGCACAACATATATGAAGGAGTAGCCTCATGAACTAAAAAGGCCTCCAGTCTTTGTAATTCCCAGGTGCTCATAGGCCTGTCTTGTTGCGAGCCTTCCTCTTGGTGTCCTCTCAATAAGACCTTCCTGCATAAGATAGGGTTCATAAACATCCTCTATGGTATCCTTTTCCTCTCTTAGAGATGCTGAAAGGCTCTCAATACCTACAGGGCCACCCCCGAATTTCTCGATTATTGTTCTTAAGAGTTTTCTGTCCATCTCATCAAGACCTCTTTCATCCACATCAAGGGCATTAAGACCAAATCTTGCTATCTCAAGGTCTATAATCCCGTTTCCCTTGACCTCTGCAAAATCCCTTATCCTTCTCAGGAGTCTGTTTGCAATCCTTGGTGTCCCTCTTGAACGCCTTGCTATCTCTACTGCAGCCTCCTCAGTGATAGATATGTCCAGAATCCTTGCAGACCTCAGGATAATAGTTGTTAATTCCTCTGGTTTGTAGAATTCAAGTCTCATAAGGATTCCAAATCTATCCCTTAAAGGTGATGTGAGAAGACCTGTCCTTGTTGTAGCACCAATCAGGGTGAATCTCGGTAGATTAAGTTTTAATGTCCGGGCACTCGGTCCCTGGCCTATGATTATATCAAGCTGAAAGTCCTCCATGGCTGGATAAAGAACCTCCTCTACAATCCTTGGAAGCCTGTGGATCTCATCTATAAAAAGGACATCCCTGTCTGAAAGGTTTGTGAGTATGGCTGCGAGGTCTCCAGGTCTTTCAAGGACAGGGCCTGATGTAGTCTTTATATTTACACCGAGTTCATTAGCAATGATATTTGCAAGGGTAGTCTTTCCAAGACCAGGAGGTCCTGAAAATAGGATGTGGTCAAGGGGCTCCTGCCTCTGAGATGCTGCCTTTATGAATACTGAAAGGTTCTCCTTTATCCTCTCCTGACCTATAAATTCAGAGAGGGTTCTTGGCCTTAAGGTAACCTCATACTGGGTATCCTGCTCCTTTTTAAGGGGTGTTATCTCTCTATCTATGTCCTCTTTTTTCATATCCTAAGGATTACTTGCACTATCAATTGTGAGGATTCGCAGGGCCTCTCTAAGGATATCCTCTATGGAGACAAGACCTTTTTTCTGAACCACCTCAAGGGCCTCCCTTGCCTGAGTCTTCTGATAACCAAGATTAACAAGGGCAGAGAGGGCATCATCATAGACCCTGTCTTCTTTTTTCATTTTATCAGGAATCTTATCCCTCAGTTCAAGGATAATCCTCTGGGCTGTCTTTTTACCGAGGCCCGGTATCTTTGTGAGTCTTTTTATATCCTCATCCTGAAGGGCCTTTCTTAATTCCTCTGGAGGAAGATAGGATATGATATTGAGGGCTGTCTTTGGTCCTATGCCATTAACATTGAGAAGGGTTGTGAAGATCTCCCGTTCCTCCTCTGTAAAGAATCCATAAAGCTGAAGACTGTCTTCCTTAAGGACTGTGTGGATATGAAGGGAAACCTCAGAATCAGTTCCTTTCAATCTCTCAAAAGTGCTTATAGGTATCTGAACAATGTATCCAACACCTCCCACATCAAGGATTATGTGCTGTGGAGATCTCCTGAGAATCCTGCCTCTTAAAAAACCTATCATCTTATCCTCGTTAAGATATTATGGGCATGACAGATACAGAGGGCAAGGGCATCAGCACTGTCAGGATCAGGTTTTTTATTAAGAAAAAGGAGTCTCTTTACCATCTCTCCAACCTGAACCTTATCAGCCCTGCCATAACCTGTAATAGCCTTTTTTACCTCAAGGGTTGAATATTCATAAATAGGAATATCATATCTTGCCACAGCAAGCATGGCAACACCTCGTGAATAGCCAAGGTTGAGAGTTGCCTTAACACCACCTGCAAAAAATATCTTCTCAATCACAGCAACCTGTGGTGAATATCTCTTTATTATATCCTCAAGTCCTTCATAAATAATTCTCAGTCTTTCATGAAGTACCTTTGTCCTTGGTATCTTCAAGACACCAGAGGAGACATATTCGTATTCTCTGGAATTCTGTCTTATAATGCCGTATCCGAGATTCACTGTTCCAGGGTCAATGCCGAGGATTATCAGACCATGGTTCTGAGAGTTACAGCCCCTTTCAACAGGGAGCCTATCTCTTCCTTGGTGTTTCAAAGAGTATCTCCTCCACCATCTGGCAGAGGACATGACCGAGGGTTATGTGGGTCTCCTGTATTCTTGGGGTATCATCAGAGGGGACAACAAAGGCGAAGTTGACCTTTGAGGCAAGCTTGACACCCTTTATTCCTGTAAATGCAATGGTCTTGAGTTTTCTTTTTTTTGCTACATCAACTGCCTTAAGGACATTGGGAGAATTTCCGCTCGTGCTTATGGCAATTGCTATATCTCCTTCTTCAGAAAGGGACCTCAGCTGTCTTGCAAAGACCTCGGAATAATCATAATCATTTGCAATGGATGTAATAACAGCCATATCTGTTGTAAGGCTTATAGCAGGTAGGCCTGGCCTTTCACGCTTAAATCTGTTTACAAATTCAGCAGCTATATGGGAGGCGTCAGTAGCACTTCCGCCATTTCCAAAAAGGATAAGTTTTTTACCCTCATCAAAGGCACTGGCAATCAGCCTTGATACCTCAATTATCTTATCAATATTATCCCTGAAAAAGGCTTCTTTGACCGCAATACTGTCCTGGTAGGCCTTTATTATCTTATCTTTCATTAAGAAAATAATAATCAAAAGGAAACAGCTATGTCAATTCTCCGAGCTTTAATTTTATCTGGCGTCCACAACTTCAAAATAAAGTATTAATGGGCATAATTAGGCTGAAGGCCATAGGCTGAAAGATTAGGTTATAGCGTGTAGCGAATAGCGTATAGCGTGTAGGGAGTAAATCTCTATTCTGTTCGCTACCCGCTATACGCTCTACGCTTACTCCAGCCTTAAGAGGCCTTATGCCTATTTTAAAAGTCCCCTCTAATTTATTTTGGACAGCAGTGCCTGTCGATAAAAGTTGAATAGTTTTTTACTCTTTCTTATTCTGTTTTAGTTGTTCTTCGTACCGGGATATATTCCACAGAATGTCTTACAGGTTGTGGATAAAGATTCATCAGAAGCATTATCTCCTTAGGCATATTGGTGTTTACAGGAAGACCAAGTTTTTTTGCTTCTTCTGCACTTATTGGATAGTCATGAGTCCATTTACCTGAAATAAGTTTTTCTGCAATATCTTGAGCTTTTTCAAATGAATGTTTATGTGAAAGAATCTCGATTATTGATTCCTTCATCTGTCTTACTGCTTTTTCAGCCTGATCAGCCAGAATCAAAGTATTGTCATCAATCTCAGCTAAAGGTTTTTTCTGAAGTACACTTAACACTGAAACAGCAGGTAGTCCACCTATCTGTGGATCTAAAGGACCCAGAACCGCATGCTCGCACATTACGATTTCATCAGCCGAAAGAGCAATCAATGTTCCTCCACTCATTGCATAATGAGGAATAAAAACAGTAACTTTCCCCTTTTGTCTTGAAAGAGCTCTTGCAATTTGTGTTGCTGCAATAGCAAGACCACCCGGGGTATGAATCACAAGATCAATCGGAGTTTCATCATCGGTTAAATGAATTGCCCTTAAGACCTCTTCAGAATCTTGAATATCAATATATCTCATAATAGGAAATCCAAGGAAACTCATTGTTTCCTGTCTGTGGACAAGAAGTATTACACGACTGCCTCGTTTTTGTTCTATTTCTCCAATAAGTTTAATTCTGGCATTTTCAAGAAGTTTTTGCCTTATAACTGGCTGAAGAGATATTATGATCAGAAAAAGCCAAAAAAGTATAATAGGATCAAAATGCATGATGACCTCCTACATTTTAGATATTATATACTTTCAGGGAATAAACTTCACACAATCTTTTTAAGAAACTCTTTTTTATCAATACAGAAGGCAGATTTACTTCCCACCCGTGTTTATCAACAAAGAACAAGTGAGTCAGGTTCTACAATTGTCCAATCACAAGGTAATGATACTCGCCAATATCCTTGGTAACAATCTTTTTGAAACCATTGTTATAAAGAAACCTTTCAACCTCATCGGGACTCAGACGAATGCTCACAGGTGGGCCGGGTGGAGGCTCTATCTTTTTAAACTCAATTACAGCCATGCGACCGCCTTCTTTAAGGATTCTCTTCGCCTCTTTTAACATACCTCCTGCCGCTTCCGTGTCGAGTCCATGAAGGACATTGGCAAGAAAATAGATATCCACTGTATTGTCCCTTATAGATATTCCTTTTGTAATATCTGCCTCAATAATTTCAATGTTACTGAGGTTTTTATCCTTAATTTCCTTGTTCAATGCCATCAGGGATTCAGGATGGATATCAACAGCATAGACCCTGCCTTGAGAACCAACCCTCTCTGAGGCAATAAGAGAAAAATATCCATCTCCACAGCCTGCATCAAGAAAGACTTCGCCTGCCTTAACTTCCAGTACATCTAAGACCCTCTCTGCATCAATAAGCCCTCTGCTGGATTTTCCAGCATGCTCATGTTTTACTTCTCCATGCATCACCTTACTCCTCTTTACTAATTCTCGAGAAAGCCCTTCCAGATGAGTCTTTCATTTGATACTTATTCAAATATCATATTAATCTGCTATCTTTTTTCTGTCAAGATCAGATTACAGAAGGCCTGGATGAGGAGGAAAATATATCCCATGGGCAGTCTGATTCTTTCAAGCTGAAATAAAGTTAATATTGACAGGAGCGAAAAATCAGGTGATTAACTATTCTAATGTTATGTTTCTCTCTGCAAGGAGGTCGCCCTTCACTCCAACAATAACCTCTTTTAAAGGGATAGCCTTTCCACTCCTCTTCAGGGCCTCCCTCAATACAACAGTCATACCTCCACAGCAGGGTACCTCCATTCTTACACAGGTAATGTCTTTGATAGGGATATTGGAGAATATCTCTGTAAATTTCTCAAGATAATAAGTGGCATCGTCGAGCTTTGGACATCCTATAAGGAGTTTTCTGCCCTTAAGAAATCTCTCGTGGAATCTGTCTGCTGCAAAGGCAGTACAGTCTGCTGCAACAACGAGCTCTGCATCATTGAGAAATGGCGCAACCGTTCCAATGAGTTTTATCTGGATGGGCCAGTGGGATAGTCTGTGAAGGTTCTGTTCCTCCTTCGGGATGTTTACTGATGAACAGGATGGGCACTCAATATCTCCTCTCATAATAGACCTCCTACTTGTGGATTTTTTATTAATATAAACTGGCGGGTAAGGCTGAGGGTATGATTTATGTCATACCCTCAGTTTCTTCAGACCACAAAACCCTGAGGAACTATCTTTCCAATTACCCTTCCGATGATAGACTTGCCAGTAGAGCTCTCGATGAGGCCTGGATCTTATAGATTGCCTCAAGGGCAATCCCGGCGATACTCATAAGTCTTACAGAGCTATTGTCATAAATCCAGGTCTCTCTTTTATCCTCCAGAAAACCCTTTATCTTTTCAATGGCCTCTTGAACCCTCAATTCACCCAGTGCCCAGATGGCCTGACCAACCATGCAGGCATCCTTTGAATTAAGGAATCCCATAAGGTCAGGTATAATATCCTTGACCTTTTCCCTGTCTACCTGTCCAATCCTTGTGACTGCCCATATAAAGCCCTGACAGCTTACCTCATCTTTTTCAAATTTTCTTAAAAAGAGGATAATCCTT
>Ga0272445_1000655_pt1 | contig 30864 bp, 35 predicted proteins | sample YNPCB0031_FD_194404 | JGI IMG/M metagenome (GOLD analysis project Ga0272445, IMG submission 194404) | Hot spring sediment microbial communities from Yellowstone National Park, WY, United States - YNP-CB-003-1 | ecosystem: Environmental > Aquatic > Thermal springs > Hot (42-90C) > Sediment... | reverse complement strand
TAATGCTCTACCTCCTAAGACTTGAAAGCTGAACATAGAATGCTAAAGAATCTTAAGCTCCAACAGAACCTTATTCCTCTCAAAAACTAAACCCTCAACCAGAAACCTAATACTCAACATGAAATAATTAAACAACAGAAAATATAAACCTTAAGTTGCCACGTCCTTTATTTTGTTATGGAGTTTCGTGAGTTGAATGACGATGGATGGGTGTTGTTTTATCTTTTCTCCCATCTAAGCCTAGGAGGGCTTTAAATAATGATAGATTGTTAATTAAAATAATATTCCATATGCTTTTACTGTTAGTTGTGGGTAGCATGAGATGCCTAGGAAGCATGGATCGTACGTAACTGTATGGAGGCTTAGAAGGCTTCAGGGAGTTGAGGGTATGGATAATTGAGCCCATTCCATGAGATATAGATATGTAGCATGGATAGCATAACTATAAGGTTAAAGGAGTGAAGAGGTAGATATGATGGATTTCAGTATAGGAAGAATTGAGAATTCATGTAATAGTTGATGAGGGGTTGAAGCCCATAGCTGTTAGCTTAGGAAGCACTTATGACTCTAAGATGTTAATCTATACGATAAGATGAGGCATGAGGGATTTATGGAGGGGCGGTGTATGGTTGATGAGGTAGGAGCTAGGCTGGAGGAGGAATGATGTTAAGAACGTAAGGTAAACCTAGGAATGAGGGCGGATACTATATGATAAGGAGTATGGGTGATGAGGTTAGACGTAAGATTCAACCACAGCTTAACATCTAGAATAGCTTAGTAAAACATGAAGTCCATAATCCTCCAGAAACCACAACACCTACATACATAATAATACATACGAAGCATAAACTATGACAACTTAACCGGTATAATAAATACTTTGAAATTAATAAACTTTTATTGCATATTTTCCGTTTACACCCTTTTTTAATTTTTTAGCTACTTCAGATTTATCCTTATCAAGTATTATGATAAGCCCCTCATATTCCATTGAGAAATTTACTGATCCGCAAGCAGGACATTTAGGAATTAAATTTTCTACAAGATAGCCACATTTTCTACATGCTTTAAACGTTATGATTTGGTCTTTCCTAGACATAGGCTGATATTTAACTTTTTAGATTATTTAAAGTTTGTTGCTGAAACCGTTGTATGTAACAACTTAGAAGTTGAATATGATATGTTGAATTGTCGAGTCTGAGATCGCTCTTATAACAAAGCTTTGTAGTTTGACTTCGAAATTTGTAAATCCGTCCATGCAATAGAACGAAAACCTCAACATTCACTCTAACTCATACTAATTTAAAATAGAAAGTATGATCATCAAGAATTAAGCCATAACACTTAACAAATTAGCACTTTAATGAATCTGAAGTATAGAAAGGTATTTCTTCTTAATAATAGCGGCTGAATTAAGGATATGACAATCTAATATGTTGCTTGCTTAAGTATTCTGAGAAATGATTTTAATCGGATGGTCTTAAATAAGTTTAAGCATTGTTGATCGTCTTCTAGATAAGGCCTAAGTTTATGGAGCCGAGTCTTCGCCATTTAAACTTAAGTATTTAAATTATCTTTTCATAATTCATATATCTCATTCTTCTTAATGACTTGAAATAGATCATAGACAAGCTATCAAAACTAAATGAATCTAAGCGTGTTTATTAAACATTTACTTGAATTTGCTTCTCTTAAAGAAATGAGGATAAGAATAGTATAACTATTTATTTAGTTGATTTTTTCTTAGCTTCAAACGCTGCTTTCTTAATCTTCAATAGGTCCTCCTCTATCCACTCTAACTTCCCAAAAAATGGCTGACGCATAGTTAAACCTATCTTTGTAGCGCGAGGGCCTGACTCACTTAATCCAACACTAACTATTCTTGCCCTTACTTTATCACCAACAGCTACCGACCTACCGGTATTCTTACCATACAATACTTTTTGTTTACTGTCAAACGAAAAATGATCATCAGCAATCTGTGATATATGAATTAATCCATCAAGGGGTCCAAGTCTTACAAAAACTCCAAAATCAACAACTTCCACAACTTCAGCCTCTACAACTTCTTGTATAATTGGGCTAAAAGTTAAAACCTTAAATTTAACTTTATGATATGTCGCTCCATCTCCTTGAATGATTTTACCTATTGGTGAAACTTTAACGTTTAAGATCGCTATTATTACTCCTAACTCTCTATCAACTCTTCCAATATATTTTTCATTTAAAATCGTCCGTGCTACTTGATTAAGATCTCCAAATGCGTTACTAGGAGGTATTCTTATGACATCGGCAACTGTACATATATAAAACAATAATTTAACCCTCCATAGACTGTTTAAATGGCATAATATAAGCTATTTATAAATTTTTCTTTAAAGAGGGTATGTCTAATAATTATTTAGCTATTCATCAAGTTCAAAGCTGTACTTAAGAGTATCTAAGAAAGATTTATGAGTTGTTAGACATGTCTTTTTTAAGAAGTGTCTTGCAAAATTAGGCATACATCATCTCTATTATAGATATTATCTTCTTAATGAATGTTAATGATGTTAGTGTATTAGTAAAATTAAAAGTCATCATGAATGTAATCCTCCTAGAGAGGACTTGAAAACGATGTATAAACTAAGATGAAATCTATGTTGTTTATGTAGTCTGGTCTTAGACTTCTCCATGATAAAATTCTCCGACACAGCTGAGAGGCTCATAAGGGGTAGACATACTCTGAAGAATTCTGATCTATACTTTTTATGCTGTTGCCGTAAATCCCTTAGACATGTAGAGTTATAGCTTAAAGCCTGGAAGAGCTATCAACTAGATCCAATATCATAGAAGCCTTAAAGCTTCTTCATTACTATAAGTCCTAGACCGTTAGAATCTTTAAGCTTATAGAAGATGAACGTCATAAACTAAGCTTCACGAGGCCTTATTTTTTCATCCTGTAAACCTAAGCCTTATCTGGAAGGCAATTAGTAAAGCTTAAGTTTCTAAGAAATCCCTTCTTAAGCGAAAAATTTATAGGGCTTGCCTATTTTATGTCAAATTAATTATGTATGTGATGCTGGATGTCAAATGAGTATAAACATATAGTTAGACTTGCTGGAATAGACCTAGATGGAAGTCTTAAGGTTGTTCACGCATTAGCTCGAATTAGAGGCATCGGTATAAATACTGCTACAGCTGTTTTAAGAATGTTAGATATTGATTTACATAAGAGAATTGGATTTCTTAATTCTGCCGAGATTAAAAAAATCGAATCTTTTCTTCAATCTCCTGAATCATATAGTTTACCTAGTTGGTTTGTTAATAGACCTAAGGAACCTGGAACTGGACATACCCGTCACCTCATAGGATCTGACCTTGTACTAGCTATTAAAATGGATGTTGATTTCATGAAAAAAATCAAATGTTGGAAAGGTATTAGACATAGTTTAGGCTTAAAGGTGCGTGGGCAATCTACCCGTACAACCGGTAGAACCGGAGTAACTGTTGGAGTTGTTAAGAAACCTAAAGGTTAAGTGGTTTCCATGGGCGATCCTAAGAGACCAAAGAAGAAGTGGAGGAGTCCAAAACATCCGTGGAGAAAGGATCAGTTAATGGAGGAGCTTAATTTAATTGGTGAATACGGTTTAAGAAATAAGAGAGAGCTTTGGAGACTAAAAATGCTATTAGATAGATATAGAGCCCAAGCTAAATTACTTCTTAGCCTTCCAGCAGAACAACGTAAACTTAAGGAGCCGGTACTTCTAGGAAGTTTGGTTAAACTAGGTATTATAAATGAAAAAGCAACGATTGATGATGTTCTTGGGCTTAATGTTAGAAGCCTTCTTGAGAGAAGGCTTCAAACAATAGTTTATAGAAAGGGATTAGCTCGTAGTATTCATGAAGCAAGACAACTAATAACTCATGGACATATAGTAGTTAATGGTTATCGTGTAAGAACGCCAAGCTATTTAGTTCCAGTGGATGAGGAAGAGACAATTGAAACATTGTTACCTTTACCTAAACCTAATTCAAGGTGATTAAATGAGTTCACAAAAGGGATTATGGGGCATTGCTCATATATATAGTAGCTACAATAACACTATAATTCACATAACAGATCTATCAGGAGCCGAAACAATAGCATGGTCTTCAGGAGGTCAAGTTGTAAAAGCTGATCGCGAAAAGCCATCACCTTATGCTGCTATGACAGCAGCAACTAAGGTTGCTAAGGAGGCAATGGATAAGGGTATTATAGGTGTTCATATCAAAGTTAGAGCTCCTGGAGGGCATAAATCAAAAACTCCAGGTTCTGGTGCTCAGGCAGCAATACGAGCATTAGCGCGTGCCGGATTGATTATAGGAAGAATTGAAGATGTAACACCGATTCCTCACGACACAACAAGAAGGCCAGGGGGCAAACGTGGAAGGAGGGTTTAAATGGTTAAAATATCAATACTTGAAAAGGATAAATACAAACTTCAATTCGTAATTGAAGATATAGATCCGGCACTAGCAAATACGATAAGAAGGGCACTAATATCTGAAGTTCCAGTTATGGCTATACATGAAGTCATTTTTTTCAAAAATAGCTCAAGTTTATTTGATGAAATAATAGCTCATAGATTAGGCTTAATTCCATTAAAAACAATCTTAAAAAAATATTATCCAGTTGATCTCTGTCCAAATTGTAATGGTAAAGGCTGTTCAAGCTGCCAAGTTAAGTTTACACTTCAAAAACAAGCTATAGATACTCCAGTACTTGTTACTTCTGGTGATCTTGTATCTGAGGATCCTGAAATCTCTCCAGTATCCCCAAATATACCTATTGTCCTACTTAATCCTGGTGAATCATTAGAGCTAGAAGCTATAGCTCAGCTTGGTTATGGTAAACACCACGCAAAGTGGCAGCCAGTATCGTGCGCCGCGTATGGATATGTTCCTGAAATAATTATAGATTCATCTAAGTGCACTTTATGTGGTAAATGCGTCGAGACATGCTCTAAAAAAATACTTACAATAGAAGATACTAGCCTTACAGTCAACAACTGGTTTAAGTGTACTGTATGTAGAGAATGCATCAATGTTTGTGAGAAGGAAGCTATAAATATTGTATTACATAATGATAAATTTATATTTACTATTGAATCTGTGGGAGCCTTAGATGTCAGCGATATTTTTAAAACAGCAATCGATGTATTAACTGATAAGTTTAATAAGATAATCTCTAAAATTAAAGAAATAGTGATTAACCAATGAGAAGAACAGGACCTACAAATATCTACATTAGGAAACTCATAGGGTTATTAAAGAAAAAATATAAGGAACATGGAGCTAAAATATGGAGGGCAACCGCAAATTTACTTGAATATCCAAGGCGTAAACGTATAGAAGTTAATGTGGGTAAAATTTCAAGAATATATGATAACTTAGAGATAAAACCCAAAATAATTATTGTACCCGGAGTTGTTTTAGGACATGGAGACATTAAAAGCCCTATTACTGTAGCCGCGTTAAGATTTACGAAGAAAGCGAGGAAAAAAATAGAATCTCTTGGTGGCAAATGTCTTTCGCTATATGATGCTATGGAAATGAATCCTAGTGGAAGCAATACGATTATATTAAGGTGATTACATTGGGAGTAACCATAATCGACGCCTCAAATCTTATACTAGGTAGGATGGCGTCAATAGTTGCCAAACGTCTTCTAGCAGGTGAAAATATAGTAATTGTAAATGCTGAAAAATGTATTATTACAGGTTCTCCACATATGGTTATAAATATGTATAAGAGGAAGCTGAAGTGGCGGACTTACAAAAACCCTGAACTAAGAGGACATAAATTTCAAAGAAGACCTGATTTCTTTGTTAAGAGAGTTATTCGAGGCATGCTTCCATATAGAAAACCTCACGGCTTAAATGCATTCAGACATTTAAAAGTTTATGTAGGTATACCGGAAGAATTTAAGAATGCTAATATTGAGACTATAGATGAAGCTAAATTAAAACCTGAAACATCGAAATTCATATATATTGGTGAACTTGCAAAACATTTAGGTTATGTAAGGTGATTAATTGAGCCTAAAAACATCTGTTAAAAAAACAGTAATAACTTTCGGTAAGCGTAAAACAGCAAGAGCTATTGCCCAGATTAAGAATGGTATTGGTAGAGTTAGAATAAATGGAGTTCCTCTTGAAGTAATTCAAAATCAAATTGTAAAGTGGAAAATAATGGAGCCACTACTACTTGTAGATGAAAACATTAGGAATAGTATCGATATTGAGGTTAAAGTCCGTGGTGGCGGATTCATGGGGCAAGCTGAAGCTGTTAGAATGGCTATAGCTAGAGGTCTTATTAAATGGACTGAGGATGAAGCACTTAAGCTTAGCTTCATAAAGTATGATAGGACAATGTTAGCCGGAGATCCCCGTCAGGCTGAACCTAAGAAATTTGGAGGGCCTGGAGCTAGAAGAAGGCGGCAAAAGTCATATAGGTGATATTGATTGATAATACCTGTTAGATGCTTTACATGCGGAAAGCTTATAGGCGATAAGTGGGAAGAATTTACTCTAAGAGTTCAAAACGGCGAAAACCCTGCTAAGGTTCTTGATGATTTAGGCTTTACACGTATATGTTGTAGAAGAATGTTTCTCAGCCATGTAGATCTTCTTGAACAATTTTCAATGTATACTTCTAGAGTGAGGAGGTAATTAGATGAGTGAATATACTATAATTGAAAGTATTCATGCGCGAAAAACATTTAATGGTTGTGGCAATTCAATGATTGGGGTTGATGTTGTAGCTGCAAATGAATTTGAAGTAGCCCCAACTTCAAGTAAGCCAGTTACTGATAAGCATGAAGTTATAGCTCCTGAGATTGTAGGTCTAAATGCTGATGAACAGCAAGTTATTGATAAATTCCTTCAAGAACTTAATGAAACTAGCAACTCCTCAAAACTTGGTACCTCTATAGCTATCGCAGCATCTCTCATAGTAGCTAAAGCAGCTGTGAATTCGTATAGTATACTATTATTTCAACACTTAGAAGAAGTTATGGTATGCATTCTTCCTATTCCGCTCATTAATAATATTATAGTAGGTAGAAACAAATCCGCTAAAAACTTATCAATTGGTATGCAGGAAACATTTGTAATGTCTAGAGAATCATCATCCTTTTTTAAGGTTTTTTCAGAAGCGCTAAAGGAACTTCCAAACATATTAGCTTATGGGGACTATCTATATGTTACAAATATTGAACGCATATCTAAAGGGGTTAAGTTTAGAAATATTAGTTCATTAATAATCACTCCTAATCAGATCAGCATATTAACAGATTTTTGGAATATAATATCAATTAAGAACTATGACTTAAAACCAATTATAAGTTATCATTCAGGTGAAACTCTAAATGAATCCATATCACATACATTTATAGCCGCTAACCATCCAATAATTAAAACTGGAACTATTAGTGGTGAAGGTATGGCTAAGTTGTGTGAGTTTTTAAGAATTGAAGAAATTCTCAGTAAAGAAGCTAAAGTTTTTAGTTTTATGTAAGGTGATTTAATGAGCATAACAGTTACCACAGAACTACTTGTACCTCTTGAAGTATATCTTACAGCTGGAATACATATTGGAACAAGAATTAGAACAGGTCCTATGACCCCGTTTATATACAGGATAAGACCTGATGGCTTATCTATACTTGATATAAATAAAACAGACTCAAGAATAAGAATAGCCGCAAAACTAATCTCAAGTTTTCAACCTAGTAGTGTTGTTGCTGCATCAGCTAGACTATATGGGCAAGTACCAGTACAGAAATTTGCAATGGTTACTGGCGCTTTGCCAATAACTGGTAGGTTTATACCGGGAACTTTTACAAATCCATTACTTAAAACATATATTGAGCCTGAAATTGTAATAGTAGTTGATCCTGAAGCTGATAGACAAGTTCTTGAAGAAGCTTCAAAGGTTGGCATACCCACAATATCCTTATGCGACTCAGAAAACATGCCCGAACTTGTTGATCTAATAATTCCATGCAACAATAAAGGCAGAAAAGCTCTAGCTCTCATCTTTTGGCTTCTTGCCAGACAAGTTTTACGTGAAAGGGGAACGATACCAGCAACGGGTGAACTTCAGATACCGATTGACGAGTTTGAAGCTAAAGTAACATTACCCTCTAAGGAAGAGTAAAACCATAATTAGCCATTTAGTTTAGTTCTTAATTTATTTAGGTAAATGAAAATATATATCTTAAAAAAATTAAATAATATGGTGTGATGCCGTGAACACACATACACCTCGTACATTACGTAAAATCAGGTTTCCAGCTGTTGCCGGCTCATTCTATAGTAGTAGTAAGTCTGATTTAATAAAGCAAATTGAATATTGCTTTAAAAACAAAATTGGACCAGGCATCATTCCTGAAGTTAACAGAAATGGAGAGCGAAAAATTGTTGGAATAGTTTCTCCTCATGCTGGATACATGTATTCTGGTCCTGTAGCTGCACATGGTTTCTCAGCTCTAGCTACTGACGGTAAACCTGAAACCTTCATAATTATCGGCCCAAATCATACAGGTTGCGGATCTGGAATATCTATAATGATTAGCGGCATCTGGAGAACTCCATTAGGTGATATTGAAGTGGATAATGAGATTGGTAAATTGATTGTTGAGAAAAGTAGCATTATAGATATTGATGATGAGGCACATATTTATGAACATTCTATAGAGGTTCAAATTCCATTTTTACAATATATTTATGGCAACGACTTTAAAATAGTACCCATAGTTATGATGCTGCAAGGATTAAGGGAAAGCGTTGAAATCGGCAAAGTACTAGGAGAGATATGTAGAAATAAAAATATTGTGATAATAGCATCCTCTGACTTTACTCATTACGAGCCGTATTGGACAGCGTGCAAGAAGGATAAGGAAGCAATAAGAACGATTCTAGAGCTTAACCAAGAGGCTTTCTATAATGTTATCAATACTCTTAATATATCAGTCTGCGGCCCTGGGCCCATTATGACGCTAATCACAGCAGCAAAGGCTATTGAGTCATCAAAAGCTGTGTTGTTAAAGTATGCTAATTCTGGTGATGTTACAGGGGATTACTCATCAGTTGTTGGTTATGCTAGTATAGCAATGTATAAATACTGATTGTAAGACAATGCTTATCTACGCATCATCTCCGTTATCAGTTTCAATCTCAGGTGAATGGGCCTCCATTCTAGGAGAGCCGCAGATATCATTAGCTATAGATAAGTATGTAGAAATATGGGTAAAAAAATCTTCAAGAAGCGCTCCTGAACTTCAAATCAACGGTGTAAAGGAAGACGCAGATTATACTAATAAGTTATTAGAGCTGGTTGAAAATCTACTTATAGATTATAACGTAAAAAACCTTTCTTTCACAATAAATATCCCACTTGATTTAAAATATGGTCTTGGATGTGTATCCGCACTATGTACAGCATTATTAGTGCTAATATCTAAAATCTATAACATTCCTATTGATGAAAACATAATAATTAAGCATTCTAGAGAGCTTGAGGAAAAGTTGCTTGGATACGGTTCTCCTACATCCTCTATATTAGCGCTTAGAGGTGGTGTGGTGGCCTATAGAGAGGGGGAAGGTTATGTCATAGTAAAGTATAAGGGTGATTATAACATTGTGATTGGAGCTTCTAATAAAGCTTTTATAGATGTATTGAGAATTTGTAGGCAATACGATAAGTTATCATCGCTGCAATCTCTAATTAAACATGGTATAGGCCACACTACAATTGAAATTGCTGACTGTCTTAGACGAGGTAATGCTAAAAAACTTTATGAAGCTTTAAATACATCATATATGCTTCAATCATCATTCTTTAAAATACCTCCAAGAATCAACAAACTTATTTCATCCTGTAGGATCCTTGGGGCCTACGCAGCGACGCTTTCAGGTATTAATAGACAATATGTAGTATGTTTAACTTATAAAGATAATGATAGATTAAAGAAGCTCTTAAGTAGAAATGGACTTTATATATTAGCTACTTCAATATCGAAAGATGGGGTTAAAATATATGAATATTAAAAACCCAGTAAAGAAATCCACCGTTTACCGTCATGTTTGCACTCATACTAAGTATATTCTCCTAGGATGTAGGCTTATGATAAAGCTACCTGCTTAGAACCAATAGTCTAAATATGAAAGTTAAGCATTAAAATATCTAGATGATCATGATGGCTATAACCAATAATATTGAGGAAATAGCCTTAAAATACGCTCTTCAAAACGCTTACAAATATAATGGAAAGGCTCAGATTAAACCAGTAATTCAAAAGATTGTATCTGAGCTTCCAAATCTTAGACCATATATTAAAGCGGTAATTCCAATAGTTGAAAAAATAATATTGAAGGTTAACTCCATGACGTATGAGGATCAAATAAAACTCATAAGGGAGCAATACCCAGATATACTGCTAAAGGAAAAGCCAAGAAAGCATCATAAAGTCCTACCTCCACTACCAAATGTTGAAAAGTATAAAGTCATACGTACAAGATTTGCTCCAAATCCTGACGCTCCATTACATCTTGGAAGCGCTCGTCCAATTATCCTATCTTACGAATATGCTAAGATGTATAATGGGCAGTTCATATTAAGATTTGAAGATACAGATCCTAAGACAAAACCACCAGTTCTGGATGCCTATGAATGGATCAAATCTGATTTAAGATGGCTTGATGTGAAATGGGATGAGGAGTATTATCAAAGTGACCGTCTCCCAATATATTATCATTTTTCTAAAATTCTAATTGAGAAGGAAGCCGCCTATGTGTGTACATGTAGAAAGGAAGTCTTTCGTGAACTCATTAATAAAGGCTATTCATGCCCATGTAGATCGCTTACATCGGAGGAAAATTTAGAAAGATGGGATAAAATGCTTAATGGAGTCTTTAAAGAGGGGGAGGCTGTTGTTAGAATAAAGACAGATTTAGCTCATCCAAATCCTGCATTAAGAGATTGGCCGGCCCTAAGAATAATAAATACTGAAAAGTTTCCACATCCACGCACAGGATCAAAATATCATGTATGGCCATTATACAATTTTTCATGTGGTATAGATGATCATGAAATGATGATAACTCACATAATAAGAGCTAAAGAACACATAATAAATACATTACGTCAACGCTATTTATATATGCATCTGGGTTGGAGCTATCCTGAAACAATTCATCATGGTAGGATGAAAATTCAGGGAGTAATGCTTAGCAAATCTAAAATTAAGCTGGGAATTCAAAAGGGAATCTTTGAAGGATGGGATGATCCAAGACTTGGGACCCTCATGGCACTAAGACGTAGAGGCTTTTTGCCTGAGACGATTAAACAGATAATTATTGATGTAGGCATAAAACCAACAGAAACATCAATAGACTGGACAAACATCTCAGCAATAAATAGAAAATTCTTAGATCCAAAGGCTAAAAGGCTTTTCTTTGTTGAAACACCTATCAAAATAGCTATTCATAACGTTAATAAAGATTATATATGTGAGATTCCCTATCATCCCGAAAAGGCTGATATGGGATTTCGAACATATCAATTTAAACGTGGTACTGTAGAGGTCTACATATCCCTATCAGATGCAAGAACATTTAAACCCGGATTAAATATTAGGTTAATGAATCTATTTAATGTTAAAGTTACTGATATAAGCAGTAACAGAGTTGAAGCACTTTACTTAAATGATGATCATGAAGAAGCCGTAAAGTATGAATATCCAATAATTCAATGGGTTCCAGTAAATGATAGTATATATTCATGTGTAGTTATGCCAAATGGGCAAAGGATACATGGGTTATGTGAAGGTATAGGCAAGACTCTTAATGTAGATGAAGTTATACAGCTTGTAAGGTTTGGCTTTGTGAGAGTTGATGATATAAAGCCAGATAAAATTATTTTTTATTATACACATAACTAGTATTCTCATTGATATAAGAACATAAAAGTTAGTTTGCAGGCTAATTGTTATTTTCTTTACATTAATATCGGGCTTAATCATCTTTCCCAAGAGAAATACAGCTAAGTTATCTTAATTTACTACGCATCACTAATAGGATGATCTAACTAATTCATAAATTCCTCTCATCATGATCTTTAGGCGGTAAACTATAAGTTTCTAATATTACTCCTATTCAAATACTTTTTCTTATCTTTACTTTCCCCTCAAATTTTATCGTTAAGCTTTAAACATTTCTTCTATATCCTACGCTTTGTAAACCTAAGCTTTACCTAGAAGTTAATCAGCAAGCTTAAGTTTACAAGACGTCCACAATTGATAGCAAAGTTTTTAAACCCTTACTATTATAAATTTCAACCAATGACGAAAGGAGGATGGGGATGTCAAAACCTATATATGTTCGTTTTAATGTTCCAATGGAGTTAGCAGAAAAAACGTATGAGGCCATTAAGAAAGTTAAAGATACAGGAAAAGTTAAACGGGGAACAAATGAAACAACAAAAGCTGTTGAAAGAGGACTTGCTAAGCTTGTTGTTATAGCTGAAGATGTATCACCTCCAGAAATAGTTGCTCATTTGCCTGCATTATGTGATGAGAGAAAAATACCATATGTATATGTTCCGAGTAAGGCTAAACTAGGTGAAAGCGCAGGTATTGATGTAGCTGCTGCCTCTGTATGTATTGTAGATCCAGGAGAGGCTAAAGATATAATTGATGAAATAATTACAGAAGTTAATAAATTAAGGAAGTGATTTTGAATAAGTTAAAAACACTTAACATAGGTGTATTTAATGAGTCAACATACAGCCACCCAGCACGATGCAACTCCCGCAGAAGTATTACAAATAATTGGTAGAACTGGTGTAACTGGAGAAGTAATTCAAGTAAGAGTACGCGTACTTGAGGGGCCGGATAAAGGAAGAATACTAACACGAAATGTTAAGGGTCCCGTAAGAATCGGCGACATCCTAATGTTAAGGGAAACTCAAAGAGAAGCGAAAAAGCTTATTCCACGTTAAGTGACATCTTATGGTTAAATTGTATAAATGTTCATTTTGTGGCCAAGAATTCTACCAGGGTAAAGGTATAATGTATATCAAAACTGATGGATTAATACTTAGATTTTGCTCATCTAAATGTAGGAAAAACGCTATAAAGTTAAGAAGAACTCCACATAAAGTTACTTGGGCTAAAAGGTATAGAGCATGATGGAACGTGAACTTATAATTCTTAAACCTGATACTATCTGTAGAGGATTAGTTGGTGAAATAATCTCAAGATTTGAGAAGAAGGGTCTTAAAATTATTGCTATGAAAATGTTAAAACTTACTGTTGAGCAAGCTAAAAAGTTATACGATGTCCATAAAGATAAGGCATTCTATGATGAATTAGTGAATTATATGTCTTCCGCTCCGGTTATAGCTATGATCGTTGAAGGAGAGGATGCTATATCTGTTGTTAGAAATCTTATAGGTCTAACGGATGGGAAAAAAGCACCTCCTGGAAGCATTAGGGGAGATTTTTCAGTATCAAATAGTAAGAATCTAGTTCACGCTTCAGATTCAAAGGAAGCATTTGAAAAGGAAACACGTATATTTTTCTCTAACGAAGAAATAATGGAATATAAACTTCCATATGAAGATTTTTTAAAGTAACTCGAAACGCATAATAAAGTCCTTACATGATTTTAGTCCTCTTCATGAGGTAAATCAGTATTGTATATGATTAAAAATTTAAAATTCATATTGTTATTAATCTATTTTTTCTAGTAATTCGTAGCTATTTACTTATGATTTAATTCTTCGCCTCCTAAAATTTCTTTTATACTTATTCTTCTACGTCTTTAAGGTTTAGCGTCGCAGATTAAAAATTTGTTTAAATTTAGAGGAAGCCATTTTATAGTCGTAAGCACAATGGAGAAGTCGCATAGTAAGAATTCCTTAAATACTTTTAATCATTAACTTTTTATATTATAGTTACCTATTTATGGATTAATTAGGTGATATCATTGTCTAATAAGGAATATGTAAGGCAACCAATAGTAGCCGTACTTGGTCATGTAGATGTTGGTAAAACAACTCTATTGGATAAAATTAGAGGGACAAGTGTAGCTTTAAGGGAGGCTGGGGGAATAACCCAACACATTGGCGCAACATTCTTTCCAATTTCTACAATTGAAACTATATGTAGTCAATTAATAAAAAGTTTCAAGGTTAAAATTAAGATTCCAGGCCTTCTTATTATTGATACTCCAGGTCATGAGGCATTCGTTAATTTAAGAAAGAGAGGAGGATCGATAGCTGACATCGCAATACTAGTTGTGGACTTAATTAAGGGCTTTGAGGCTCAAACATATGAGTGTATCAATATCCTTAAAGATAGGAAAACTCCATTTTTTGTTGCAGCTAATAAGCTTGATAAGTGTCCATATTGGATATCTAGAAATACTCTTTCCTTTACCGAATCTTTTAAACATCAGTCACATCAAGCTCAAGAAATCTTAGATGAATACATCTATAGAATTGTAGAGGAATTCTTTCGTATAGGATTTAAAGCTGATAGATTTGACAGGATAAAGGACTTCATGAGAACTGTAACTATAGTTCCTGTTAGTGCTAAAACGGGAGAAGGAATAGCTGAGTTGCTTATGGTATTAGTAGGATTAACCCAACAGTACCTTATGGATAGACTTACAGTTACTTCAGGACCTGCTAAAGGAGTAGTTCTTGAATTTCACGAATCTCCAGGTCTTGGTGCAACTATTGACGTCATAGTGTATGATGGAATCCTCAAGAAGGGCGATATAATAGTTATAGGTGGATTAAAAAACCCTATAGTAACTAAAGTTCGCGCATTATTTGTTCCTAAGCCGCTTGATGAAATGAGAGATCCTGAAGATAAATTTAGATCTGTAAACGAGGTTGTGGCTGCTGCTGGGGTTAAGATAGTAGCTCCTAATCTAGATGAGGTCTTGGTGGGCTCTCCTATGTATGTAGCTAGGGATGAAGCTGAAGCTTTAAAGTATACTCAGTTAATTAAAGATGAGATTTTAAGTATTAAAATTGAAAAGCAAATAAACGGTATAGTTCTAAAAACAGATGCTTTAGGATCGCTTGAAGCTCTTATATTCTATCTTAGCAACAAATCAATTCCAATAAGAATAGCTGACGTAGGAGATGTAAATAAAAGAGATATTGTTGAGGCATTTCTTGTAAAACAGCAAGACCCTCATCTTGGTGTTATTCTAGCTTTTAATGTTAAGATACTACCCGATGCTGAAGATTATGCTAAAAGTGTTGGTGTACCCATATTTTCAGATAATGTTATATACAATCTTGTTGAGAAATACATTAAATGGTATGAAGAATCTAAACAAAAAGCTTTGCAAAAGGAATATGAAGAGCTTATTAAGCCTGGGAAGATAAGAATTATACCTGGATACGTATTTAGAAGGAGTGATCCGGCAATAGTTGGTGTTGAAGTTCTTGGCGGCTTAATTAAGCCCGGTTATAAGCTGATTGATAAAGATGGAAAAAACATAGGAGTAATACTTCAGATACAGGATAAAGGAAAACCGTTAAGTCAAGCATTGACCGGTACTCAAATAGCTATCTCAATTAAAGGCGACATCATTATTGGTAGACAGGTTAAGGAGGGGGATATTTTATATGTTGATGTTCCGGAGGAGCACGTAAAAATCTTAAGGAATAAATTTATATCCTACCTAGATGATCTATCAATAAAACTTATAGAGGAGTTGAAGGAAATTAAGAGGAAATCAAACCCATTATGGGGATTATGAGGTGTAAAAATTGCCCGAGTTTAAACTTGTAATCTCGGATCCAAAAACTGGAAAGGCACAACAAGTAACGGTATCTGATATGAGAGCCAATGCTTTAATAGGCTTAAAAATAGGGGATGTTATTGATGGATCATTATTTAATTATCAAAACGTAAAGTTAATGATAACAGGTGGTAGTGATAAAAGTGGTTTTCCAATGCATCCTCATCTTCAAGGCGGAGGAAAATATAGAATACTTGTATCTAATGGATTCGGCTTCCACTCTAAAAAAAGAGGGTTAAGAAAGCGAAAACTTTTTAGAGGAAACACCATAACGGAGGACATAGTACAAATAAATATGAAAATTCTCTATCCAGAAAAATTAGAGAGTGTGTAGGTGTCCTTATTGTGTGAGAAGGAGGCTATACAGCCTGTTTGCAATATAGGTACTGCTGGACATGTTGATCATGGAAAAACAACTTTAGTATGGGCGCTTAGCAATGTATGGACAACAAGACATTCTGAAGAATTAGCGAGAGGAATGACTATTAAACTAGGGTATGCAGATACAGTATTTAGAAAATGTCCTATATGTCCCCCTCCACAGTGTTATACAATCAATGAGGTATGTAGTTACTGCAATACAAGGACAACAATTTTGAGAAAAGTCAGTTTTGTCGATAGCCCAGGTCATGAAATGCTTATGGCTACTATGCTTTCAGGAGCTGCATTAATGGATGGGGCAATTCTTGTTATCGATGCTACAAGACCCTGTCCTCAGCCGCAAACTATTGAACATTTAATTGCACTACAAATTATAGGTGTTAGAAAAATCGTTATTGCCCAAACAAAGATTGATGTCGTTTCAAGAGAAAAAATCATTGAAAACTATAATCAAATAAAACTGTTTGTAAAAAATACCATTGCTGAAAATGCTCCAATAATACCAGTAGCCCCAATTCATAGAGTTAACATAGATGCATTGATAGAGGCTATTGAAAAATATATACCTACCCCTGACCGTGATTTATCAAAGCCGTTTAGAATGTATATTGCTAGATCATTTGATGTAAATAAACCTGGAACAAAACCTAGGGATCTTAAAGGAGGGGTTATAGGTGGAACAATAATTCAGGGTGTGTTAAAAATCGGTGATGAAATAGAAATTAGGCCGGGATTAAAGTCTGAAAAGGGAAAAACTGCTGAGTATGAACCAATATTTACAAATGTGGTGGGGCTTAAGACTGGAGATATTGAAATCGATCAAGCAAGACCTGGAGGATTAATAGGTGTTTCTACTCTTTTAGATCCATCACTTACTAAAGCAGACGCTCTTGTAGGAAATGTTGCTGGAAGTCCAGGAACACTTCCACCAGTGCTAAATGAATTCTCAATGGAGTATGTTCTCTTTGAAAGAATGGTTGGAACAAAGCAGCAATTAAAGATCGAAAATCTTAAAGTTAACGAACCTATTATGATAAATTCAGGAACCGCTGTAACTTTAGGTACGATATCCTCAATACATCGTGGAATCGCTACAATAAACCTGAAGAGACCTATATGTGCTGATTTCAAATCTAGAGTGGCTATAAGCCGACGAATAGATGGTGGATGGCGTTTAATTGGTTACGGCATCATAGTTCATTAACCGATTAATGATGACTTATAAGAATTCCGGCAAAGTTGAACATGGTAGAAAAATAGTAGTATTTGATACAAATATTCTTTTATTCATGATAAGAAAACCCCTAGATATTTTTGCTGAACTTGAAGAAGTAATCAAAGAGCCATTTATTCCTGTTGTTTTAGATGCTACATTAATGGAAATAAATAAACTTACAAAATCTAAAAACATTAAATTAAAGTTAAATGCGTTAACGGTTTACAATTTCATAATTAAAAAACTTCAAGTAGTAAACTTTAATAAGAAGGGTCTAAATGCTGATGAAGCCATTTATCAGTTTGCAGTAGAAAATAATTGTATTGTAGTAACAGGGGATAGAAAACTTAGACAAATGTTAAAGCATAAAGGTATAAGAGTTATCTGTATTAAAAACAGACGGTTAAGAGAATGTTGACATATTTATTGGAGGACTACTATTTATTAACATTATGCTCAAAATTATCTCTAAGCTATGAAAAAGCTCAGTTTCCATAGATGTGTTAGGCTGGAATGTAATAAATTCATGAAGCTAAGCTTAACAATATCGGAATCTACATATAAAAAAGCTTAAATCTAGGAGTTTATGTGAGTAAATTAGTTATCGGTAGGCGATAATTAAAGTGTACGAAACACATTTGCAATGTATATATTGTGGTAGAAAATATGAAATATTTCCAAATAAGGAGCCAGCAGAATTAAATGGAAGATTTTTATGCCCTTATTGTTTTGATAAACATAAAGGCATTTATGGGTCTCTTGAAGTAATTTATGACTATGAAAAAATAAAGGAAATACCAGACATCAATAAAATGTTTAAACGACCCATCGAAACTATGTGGGATTTCAGATTTATGCTACCAACACATATTGAGCCTATAACCTTAGAGGAGGGTGGAACACCATTATATTTATGTAAAAAGTTAGGAGAATATTATGAAGTAGAAAATCTATATGTAAAATATGAGGGGGTAAATCCGACAGGATCATTTAAAGACAGAGAGTCTTCAGTTGCTGTTACAAGAGCCCTAGAGATTGGAGCTATGGGTGTAACAACAGTAAGCTCAGGTAACGCAGCCTCATCACTTGCATGCTATGCTGCAAAAGCAGGTCTTAAATGTCTAGTTTTTGCCCCTTCATCGACATCTATTGAGAAGCTTACACAGATAGGTGCGTTTGATGCTGAATGTTTAATCATGGATGGAACTATTGAGGATATATGGGAAACTATAAACACAGACTCCCAATCAAATCCGTTAGCTGCTGCTTTGTCAAAGTTTATTTATACATACTATTACGATTGTAATCCAGCCTTAAATCCATATAGATCTGAGGGGGACAAAACTGAAGCATATGAAATCTTTGCAAGTCTAGGTGAGGTACCGGATTGGGTAGCAGTGCCAATTGGCAATGGATGTAATCTTATAGGTATTTGGAAAGGATTTAATGAAATGTTGGAATTAGGAATCATAGATAGGCTTCCGAGAATAATAGGTGTACAAGTTAAAAGAGGGGATCCAGTTCTTCAAGCATTTGATAAAGGAATTTTCACATCAGTTCCAATTTTAAATCCTCCCCAATCAATAGCGGAGGGTATAGTAGCAAGAGATTCATACGACGCTCCTCATGTATTAATGGTTATGAGGAAAGCTGAAGCAAAAGCCGTAGCTGTTGATGATGAAGAAATAATAGATGCCCTACTAACATTAGCTAAACTTGAAGGAATATTTGCTGAACCAACAGCCTCCACAACATTAGCTGCTGTTGAGAAATTACGTGAAGCACATGTTATAGATAAAAGTGATAAAATAGTATGTGTAGTTACAGGAGGTGGATTAAAAGCAGTTAAGGAGGTTCTAACACATTGCCGTAAGGAAGTAAAACCAGTAGATAGAGTTAAAAAGGGAGACTACAACACGTTACTTAAAGATGTGCAGAAAATAGCTAGAAAGCATTTTCCAGAGGCATTCCTTCCAGTAAGGGCGGTAAGAAGTGGATTATAGCTTACCAATAGTTCATCCAAGAAAATACTTTGAAAAACAAGATTTAGGGGAAAACTTATCAATAGATGAGGATGGACAACTAAGATTTAATGGTTTTAGGGTTACCGACTTCATTAAGAGAAGCGTAGGTAGATGCTATGTAGTAGATATAGCATTACTTAAAAAAAGGGGGAATAGATTAAGAGAGGCTTTTTTGAAATACGACTATGAATTTAGACCGCTTTATGCTGTTAAAGCTAACTTCCATCCACAATATATTAAGACATTAGCTAATATAGGATTCGGAATGGAAGTGGTAAACGTATACGAATTAAAATATGTAATTGAAAATTTAAACCCTAAAAAGATACCAATAGTTTGCAACGGAATCGCAAAACATATAAATTTCGATCTAAATGATAAATCACTTATAGAATATATAGCTAAACTAGGAGAGTATGAAGATTTAACAATTAATATAAACTCATACTATGAAGCCAAGGAGTTGTTGAAAATCTTGAGTAGAGTACAGCAAAAGGTAAATGTTGGATTACGTATAAATATTGAGATGCATGATGAATTGGTACATGAAGATTTGTATACAGGAGCTGGATACACAAGATTTGGATTAAGGGGAATGGACATAGTAAGGACAATTAAAAGTTTAAGAAGTTCAAGATGGGTAAGAATTACTGAATTGCATACACATATAGGATCCCAGATAGTTACTTTAAAAGCATTTAAGGAGGCATCTAGGAAACTTGCTGAAATATTCCTTAAAATTAAGAGTAAATACGGTATTGATGTAGAGAAAATAAATTTTGGTGGAGGGTTAGCATTTAATTATATCAAGAAAAAAGTAAATTCTGCTGATTATAATGAATTTTACTGCAACTACAATGTAGAAATGTGGGCTGAGGCTTTAGTTAATCCTATTTCAAGAGAAATCAAAAATGAGAAGCCTATACTTGAGGTTGAGGTTGGACGTTGGTTAACTGCTCCAACAATGATCTATCTTGTTGAAGTAATTGATAAAGTTAAAATATCATCAAAATTTAAATCATATCTTAAAAATACTGATGAGTGGCTTATAGTAAATGGAAGCGCGATAACTGATCTTCCAGATATAGTGTTGCTAAAACAGTGGTTTGAAATTGTAAACGCATCTAAAGTAAAAGAGCCGTTAGCAAAGTTTTATAATATAGGTGGAATAGCCTGTGATTCGGGGGATGTATTTGCATGGGGTAGAGATAGAACTGGACCGCGAAAACTTCCTGAAACTAATGTTGGGGATGTTTTAGCAGTTTTAGATGTTGGAGCATATCAACTACCACTAAGTAATAATTATAACTGCCTACCTAAACCTAAGGTATTTATTATTAGTGATAAATATATTATTTCAGACTAGCTATTTTGCTTTAATAATAGCTTATAAAAACTGGGCTGTAAGCTCTTGAAGTGGAGATTTAAGAACGACAATAAAAATAGAGAAATATATAACTGAAAAACAGGAATACCTAGTAACTTCAGATAACTTTAATGCATGACAATAGCTGTTAATGTTCTTCTCACACCTTTAATACTATGAATTTTAGCTATAATTTCCTTAAGTAATTGAACGATTTCTTCCTTAGACTCTATATATGCTATGATGTCATAAGGTCCTGTAACAGGATATGCGATCTTTACCCCATCCATTTTAGAAATTTTCTCCGCAATAGTCCATGCCTTTCCAGGTGATGTTTGAATTAGAATAAAGGCTGCGTGAACCATAAACTCTTACATTATCCATCAATATAAACTTATTCATTCAACACAAAAAGATAACTGCTAGGATATGTTAAGAAGTTATCGCAAAACTATTCAAGTCTTTTTCTCCTTAAGGAACTGTCCAACAATTCATGAACTTTTCTCAGATTATTCTTAAGTATAACTTGAAGTCAATGGATAACTAAAAGAAGATTGTTAATCATATCTATAGGTATAGAGTACTTGACTCAAGAGGTAAGGTTACATATTAATGGATGAAACTCATTAAGTCTTTACTGTATTCTAAATTTAAGAACCGATAGCTTAGATTTAATGATAGGCTTATTTAAGTGACATGCCGTATGCGCTTTTAACCAGCTGTAGATGGATGAATATATCTGTTGAGGTAATAAATATTATTTAACGGTATTCAGAAGGTTTAGCTTAGACTTTACCTAGAACTTATTGTAAAACCTCATAAAGCATGTTAATAGCTAATTAGCTATAAACTTTTATAATAAGTTCGATATTTAAATAAAACTTCCCATTAATCCCGTTATTTAGCAAGGATACATCCAACTATTATTTAGCTTCTTATAAATCTTCGGTTATACTTAAGACTAAGCTAAGATAAGTTTAAGAGCTGCTGGCCACATCTACTTAATGATGAATAAAAGATGTATCAGCGTTCAGCGTTCAATCATCTATCATCCGGCTCTAAATTCATCATCCAGTATTAGTAGTTACTACTACTAATAAAAAATTTAACATATAAAATTTTGGATTCTACTTTAGGATGACATGCTAGGAAATTGAATACAATATGTTAAGTTGTTAGATCTCTACTTTACGTTTTCAAACATTGTATCTAACTGTTAGTTTAGGTGTTTTATGTAAATAAATATGAAAAGTTTCTGGAGATAATACTCCTTAAGTTCATTATGTTTGTTAAGTTTAATCTCTATGATTATTGTTTGTCCTTTAGAAGCTACATACTTATTCAGTAATTTTATGCTAATCTCAGCTTTCGGTTTAATACTCAATAGCTATGCTTCTTATTCTAAATTGGTATGAATATTAAAGTTTTCACTTTATTACATGGATAAAATTGCAAATTCCAAAATTAAGCTGCAGAGCTTTAATCTTTGATTTTAGTAAAGGCGTTTATCTGGAAGTGGTGTATAGCTTTTAACCGTATTTTTAGAGTGGTTTACAATAGCAATAATATACTAATTCGCTGGGGGAGTTGGAGCTACTTGTATCTTAAATAACTTATTATATCAACTATTAGAATCCTATATAAGCATTACACGATCTAAGTTAACATGAATTATATGAATTAGAAAATGTAATTTAATGAAGAGATAATACATTGTAGAGATAGAAGTAAGCTGTTCGACAATTACAAACTGTTAGAAAATGTTGGAAGCAATGAGAGTAACGTCTCTTTAAACATAAATCTTCAATAACAACATAAGTATTTAGCAGTCAATTTTAAAATAATACTTAAAACTAAAGTTTATGAGGTCGTTGAGAAAATTAAACTATACTACGGCTTAGTTGACTTTTCACGTAGGCTACAATCTAAACATAATATTCCGTTTGATGATAATTTAATGTTGTATTGCGGGCATTTGAATACTGGCTGTTTTGATAATGAGTATCCTTCAAATCTTGCTCCACTACATGGCAAAGGTGGTGGAGGTAATACTTCCTCTTCTGTTTCCCCACTTTTCTTTAAACCTAATTTTCTTAGCCAATAGTATAGATCTTGTATGCTTGTTTCAAAGTATCTTGCAATCTCGCTAAGTTTCCTTCCCTCATTCATGAATTTCAGTAGTTCCTCTGGATTAACCTTCTTTTTAGGCATAAATTTACTAAAGTTATAAAGTATATAAACTTTATAATGTTACCTGAGGGATTTGTAGGCTTGTACTGTGAGCTATGATGATTATCAAGTTCATGTTGGTTACTTATTCTAACTGCTATGGTATCTACATGTCTTGTCTATACTTGCTAGAAAAGCATTAGTATCGAGAAGCTAATGCTATTGACTAACGGTATAGTTACCTAATGTAAGAATTACATCATGTTGATAAGCTTTATAACATCTTAAGAACTTTAATTAGTGATTATGGTTAGTATTGAAGCTCTAAGAAGTCTAATGGTGAGGATATTAACATGCTTATTTGTAAAGTCTATAGGCTGATTTAATGCCATAATTAATTAGTATTTACCAGCCAATAATGAGTTTATAATTACTTGACATATTCAACAACCCATAAACTTATCCTAGTTTTAAGTGCGATTTTGAATTGGTAAATAGCTAGATGTATTTTGTCGCTTTACAACTAAATAGCTCATTTCGTCGCGAGCTCGTCATTCATTCAGTCGGACTGGGACGGCTTAATCATTGCTGAATTTAGTTAAAATTGAGTTAATTAAATCTTTCTCTAAATTTCGTGAAACCTGGCAACTTAACATATCGCATCTAACATCCTAAGTTGCCACGCTCAATTTCGTGATCATATAAGCTTATGTAAGATTCTATGTAATGGTAACCTATTGTAGAGTTATCTTACCATAATGTTCTTATCTTTTCTTAAACTCTTTAAAGTTCCAGAAACTTTATGTATGTGAAATAAAACTTCCTCATCTTCTATATACTTTATTAAAGCTAAAGCTAGTCTTAGATTCTCAACATGCTTATGGCTAATCCTAACTATACCTATGTGTAGATTTTGGTCATACTCTATTAGTTTAAGGTCCGCAGAGCTATATACTATTATACCAAATATTTTTTTAAACATTTCACAAATTTTTGAAAAAATCTTCTTACCATCTAAAGGTTTAGAGAAATAATGTATGTCAAACAATATATATCTTTTTCTTAGCCTATGCATAATGGACTCTTAATAACTTTAACATATTTATTAATTAGTCTCCCTCTTGTCTTAAGCGTACCTTGTTCAATAAGTTTCATTGGAATTGTTGATATAGAGTCTCTAGCACTTTTAATATCTAATCCAGAGTTAGTAAGTATAGAGGCTATTTCAAAAGGTGATCTTAAAGTTTGTGGTCTACTGGCTCCGCTTGAAGCTATAATTGGGATTTTATTTTCGTAAGCTATTTTTACCCATCTTAATAAATTAGCGTATCTTCTCTCTAAATCAGTATTTTTAGCTATTTCAACATATCTAATTTCAAGATATTGATTCTTAGCTTTCATGAGGGAGCATTGCGCATCATTAAATATATCCTTAATAGAAGTATCTAATGGAAACGTTAATATATTAATTCTGCTGTCTTTTCCAGCTATTCTTGCAATTTTTTTGCTTATACAGTAAGCACTTACAATTTCATATCTCCTCCAAATTTTTCTAACTGTTTCCCTAAGCTTTTTAGGGTTCTCCGTATTGATATCGTACCTAAATACGATATTTAACTTATTTTTTATAGCTATTTTTTTAGCCTCATCAATTATCTTGCTATCAGCCATGTTATTATTAGTTAACGTTAATGATACCGTATGATATCCTAGATGTTTAGCCATAGCTAACATTTTATCTAGATTCTCTATATCTGTTAAAAAAACACATAAGTCAACGTATCTTCGCATCTCCACTCATCATTGACTATTTCGATGTTATCATGAAACTATATACTATTGCATTACTTTAACTTTGTTATTTGTATTGAATACCTTGTTTATCCATTGCATTATGAATTCTTTATCTTTTACTCTTGGGTTAAATACTATCTCAGTCTTAATGATATCATCTGAATAGTCCACTAATGCTAAGTTTCCAAAGTATGCTTTTTGCTTATTAAATCTCATATATAATACTCCTCTATTAAACCTCATGTCTATAGTATTCTTAATGAATTCCTTATCATCTCTACTAAGATTCTTAATTATATAGTCTAATGCCTCGTTTGCTAATGGGTTCTCAACTTTAATTTTAAAAACCTTTATTTTATTGTTGAAATGTCCCCTAACAGTCAATACTTCTAAATTAATAGCGTTTCTCAGTTTATCTGGAACTATATTTAGTAGTGCCTTAATGACCTTTTCTTCATCTTCAGTTTCATGTCCGAAAGTCTCTAGCTTAATGGATTTGACACGAAGTTTTTGAGACATTTTAAACACCTGCTTACTTGCTCTTAGGTTTCAGATATTCATTGTATATATACTTATCCGCTTTAACTACAGGATTATTTAAATCAACCATTACAACCTCGAACCACTTATATTTACCATCTTCAGCAACATAGTATGAACCCAGAACATTAAGGTTTGAGTATTTTCTTTTTGCTCTTTGCTCAGCTATTTTTCTTGCACTTATACTTGGGCTATATCCGTATACTCCCATTCTTTTAGGTCTTCGACCGGAGCTTGGCCGAGGCTTTGAGAGAGCACCTTTTCTAATTCTTACTCGTACAACTACAAAACCCTGCTTAGCCTTATATCCAAATTTTCTTGCAACATGAAGTTTAGTAGGTTTTTCAACTCTAATGACTCCAGGCTCTTTTCTCCATTCTATTAGTCTTCTTCTAATTAACTCATTAATATTGTATTTTTCAATTTTTCTGTAGATTTCCGAAAGATACTTGTATAGCCCCATTCAATATCCCTTTTCCCCTCTATGTTAAACTAGTATTTAAGTATTAAAGCTTTTATTTGCTCTTGATTAGTTCATTTAAAACAGCGTTAGCTATTAAGTATCCTGCTCTTCTTTGTGCCTCTTTAGTAGTTGCTCCTATATGTGGTGTTGCTATAACATTTGGATGGGAAATTAACTCTATTTCCCATTCTTCAGTTGGCGGCTCATTCTTAAATACATCCAGCCCAGCGCCAGCAATTTGTCCCTCATTTAGTGCTTTAAGCAATGCTTTCCCATCTATAACTTCCCCCCTTGATGTGTTAATGATTATTGCTGTACGCTTCATTATTGATAATTCCTTTTCACTTATCATGTGATAAGTTTCTCTTGTTAATGGTACATGAATAGATATTATATCTGATTCTTCAAGTAAAGTCCTTAATGGTACTTGTAAAGCACCCACTTCACTACATTCTTTGCTTACATCCCGTATATCATATACTAGTAGCCTCATTTCAAAGGCTTTTGCTCTTCTAGCAACTTCCATCCCTATTCTTCCTAGTCCAATTATGCCAAGAACTTTTCCTTTCAGCTCATTGCCTGTAAGTTCATGTTTAAGCCATTTCTTATTTTTCATTGAGAAATCAGCTTTAATAAGTTTTCTGTAATGGCAAAGAATATATGCAAAAACAAGCTCAGCAACGGATGTTGATGTTGCTTCAGGAGTTGAAACTACTTTAATACCTCTACTTATAGCATAATCAACATCAATATTATCAAGCCCTACACCAGCTCTACCAATAACTTTAAGGAGTCTAGCAGCATCGATTATTTCTCTCGTAATTTTAGTTCCACTTCTAACAATTATGGCATCATAGTTTACGATTACGCTTCTAAGCTCCTCATATGAAATAGCATATTTCTCATCAACATCTAACCCTTGACTCTTAAGAAGCTTTACACCTTCAGGATCTATTGGCTCAGTAATTAGTATACGCATAATTGTCAGTTTCTATATTAAGAGTCTCTCTTAAACTTTGCTTTAAACTGTATGGGATGTGACAACATAGGAAGTTAAATGTAATATGTTAAGTTGTCAAATCCAACTGTACAATATTATTAGGTTAGCATACGGTAAATTCATAGAGCTTAAAGCTTAACTCTCAGTTAGCTAACGGTGGTATTAATTTCATGTGAAATATTTAAGCTTGATGCAAGTGATGAACGTATCTTATGCGTATGATTATTGATGCTATTACTACTAGGGCTATACTATCTTTAAGCCTCTTCTAAAGCCCCATAAAAACAACAAAAACCGAGAAAGAGAAGCTTAAATAGTTTTGAGATGAGCTCAAAAATAACTTTTTAAGTTTAAGGTTGTACTATATAATGATTAGTATGGCACTTGAAGCTCTTTGGACTGAGAAATATCGTCCTAGAAAACTTGATGAAATGATAAATCAAAAGGAGATCGTTGAAAGGCTTAAACAGTTTGCTAAGACTAAAGCAATGCCTCATTGCCTATTTACAGGTCCACCTGGAACTGGTAAAACTACAGCTGCACTATGTCTTGCAAATGAGATATTTGAAGGTGAACTTGCAGGAAATTTTCTTGAGCTTAATGCAAGTGATGAAAGAGGAATTAATGTAGTACGTGAGGATATTAAAAATTTTGCACGTACAATATCGATAGGTAAGGTTCCATTTAAGATTCTTGTGCTTGACGAAGCTGATAACATGACAAGTGATGCTCAACAAGCATTAAGAAGAACTATGGAAAGATACTCTGAAACATGCAGATTCATACTCATATGCAACTATTCAAGTAAAATAATTGAACCTATACAATCGAGAACAGCTATATTCAGATTTCAGCCGTTAAATCCTGAAGACGTGATTAAATACTTAAAGTATATATGTAGCCGTGAGAACGTAGATTATAGTGAAGATGGACTTAATGCCATTATTGAAGTTTCCGAGGGTGACATGAGAAAAGCCATCAATATCCTTCAGGCAGCAGCTGCAACAGGCTTTGTTAATGAGAAATCTGTATATAGAGTTGTTGGTAAAGCTGAACCGAAAGAGGTTCTTGAAATGATTAAACTTGCTTGGAACGGTAAATTCATTGAGGCTAGGAGTAAACTTAGAGAGCTTCTAATAAACTATGGTTTATCGGGAGTGGATGTATTAAGGCAACTTCATAGAGAAATTATGAAAACTTCAAGCCTACCAATAACTGAAGAGGATAAAGTTAAAATCGCTGACATAATTGGAGAGGTAAGTTATAGAGTTGTTGAAGGAGCTGATGATGAAATACAATTAAGCTATTTACTTGCAAACATAGCATTGCTCGGAAGTAAAAGTCAACGTTGAGGTTTAAATAATGCTTTTATGGCTACAGAAGTATCGTCCAAGAACGATAAGTGAAATAGTAGGAAATACCAATGCTGTTAATCAATTTGCAGATTGGATTTCGAAAAGACTTAAAAATGATGTTAAAAAGGCAGCTCTTCTATACGGCCCACCTGGAGTAGGTAAATCATTAACTGTTCAAGTATACGCTGAACAATTTGGATTTGACCTCATTGAACTAAATGCTAGTGATGTAAGAGCTAAAGAGCAATTAATGAGAATAGCTGGTACTGCAGCATCACAGTTAACAATTTTTGGTGGCGCTAAAAGAATTGTTTTTCTTGATGAAATTGATGGAATAAATCCCGCTGAAGATAAAGGATGTATTCCCGCCATTATTGATATTATTAATAAATCAAACTGTCCTGTAGTTCTTGCAGCAAATGATCCCTGGGATCCTAAGTTAAGGCCTATAAGAGATTTATGTGTTTTGATTAGATATAATAAGATAAGATCTCCAACAATCGTAAAGTTCTTAAAGGAGATATGTAGGAAAGAAGGTATAGTTGTTGAGGATCGAGCTTTAACCCTTATTGCCGAGAAGGCTGATGGTGATCTTAGATCAGCAATTACAGATTTACAAGTTCTTACTGAAGGAAGAAGATACTTAAGATTTGAGGATGTAGTATGGTTGCCTACGAGAAATAGACAGTATGGAGTTTTTGATGTATTAAAAGAGTTATTTTGGTCTAAAACAGCTCTTCAAGCTAGGCTTGTAATGGAGAAATCATTAATAGATCATGAAACACTAAAACTATGGATACATGAAAATCTTCCACTAGTGTACTCAGATCTTAGCGATCTTGTAAGAGCCTACGATATGTTGTCTAAAGCTGATGTTTTTTTCGGAAGAATGAATAGAACGCAAAACTGGGATTTACTACCCTATGCTTTAGAGTTTATGACTGCAGGAATAGTGCTAGGTGTTAAGAAGAAGCCAGAATTTGTAAAGTATCAATTTCCTCAAAAACTTTTACTTATAAGCTCAACTAAAAACTCTAGAAAAATTAGAGATGAAATACTTTTAGCATTATCTGAAAAGTGCAAGTTATCAAGAAGGAAAGCACTAACAGAGATTTTTCCTTATCTAAAAGTAATTATTGAAGAAAACCCATCTACAAGTAGACATATAGGGGAATGGCTGAATTTAAATGAAGATCACCTAAAATATTTAGGTCTTAAAACATCAAAGCTTAAAAAACCTAATATCAAAATTCCAGATTTGGATAGGTACTAAACCCCTATTTATATTTTCATACAAACATTAAAGAGCTGGAGCTGTATAGATCTCTTAGTATTTTGTGTTTTTAATGTAGACTTATCATTATATTTCGATATCTAAATATGTGAATTCTTTATTCATGAATTTCTTTAGCGCATTTATTCCCTCAATTGTATATATTCCCTCAAGACCTATAAGATTTTCTAATCTTTTTCTTATATTTTGATTTATTTTAATACCTTTAGCGTTTAGTTTCATTATAAGTCTTTGGTTCAGCTGTTTTCCTTCTTTATCGAAGTCCACAAGTATAGCAGCTCTTCCACCTTGGAACTTAGTAGAGATTTCATCAATCAATCCAGAGATGGTTAGTCCTGAACCACATAACTTGATAATTGGCCCATTATAGCCCAAAAGCCTCAATGCCTTCTCATCATGTATTCCTTCAACTATTGTAAAATCCACGCTATAGTTAAGTTCATCAATAATTTTTTTAATATTCTTTAGTAATTCATATTTTCTCCACACATCTTTTCTAGGGGCTAGCCCATAGCTTACCATATCATGATCACTATCATTTGAACCACGGTCGGCCATCGCCCATCATTACATTAGCAAAAACTTTTAAACTTAACGTTAGAAACATAGGCTTTGTAAACTTAAGCTTGCTGATTAACTTCTAGATAAAGCTTAAGTTTATGTTGGTGTTGATGTTTCTAATGTTGTAGTATGCTATGTATAGTTATAAGAGCGTAATAATTTAGGGTTTATTGTTTTGTCTAATAGCGTACTGTGTTGATTGTATATGTATTATTGAGAGCCTAAATTATTAAGAGGATTAGGTTTAAGTGTAATATTTAATATTCAGATATTACTTTGTGACTTAATTCTCAATAATAATCATATTTTCATCTTATAGGATCAATATGAAAAGAATAATATTGAGTTTCTTCATTTCTACTATATAGATAGATTTACAAATTCATGGATAATATTTTATTCCTAAACATTATAGCACAAAACCAATAGTCTAGCCATCAACCCTAACACATATCTCATCAAACACTATAAGCTAGTATTTTAGATGAGTTGATATTAATTCTCTTATTAAACTTCCTACTCACATCTAAAGCTGTTTAGAAACTTTAACAGATAATGTCTTAATAGCTCCCCCAAGACTTGAAGGCTGAATATAGAATGCCGATCTAAGAACCTTAAGCTCTAATGGAACCTTAATTCTAAAAAACACCTAATTCCCAACTAGACCTAATACTTAACATAAGCTAGTAATAGAAAATTATAGATCTTAAGTTGTCACTAAACTCCTGGACGTGGCAACTTAAGGTTTATATATTCTGTTGTTTAATTATTTCATGTTGAGTATTAGGTTTCTGGTTGAGAGTTTAGGTGTTTTTGAGAGGAATAGGGTTCCGTTGGAGCTTAAGATTCTTGG
>Ga0272445_1000650_pt1 | contig 31195 bp, 33 predicted proteins | sample YNPCB0031_FD_194404 | JGI IMG/M metagenome (GOLD analysis project Ga0272445, IMG submission 194404) | Hot spring sediment microbial communities from Yellowstone National Park, WY, United States - YNP-CB-003-1 | ecosystem: Environmental > Aquatic > Thermal springs > Hot (42-90C) > Sediment... | reverse complement strand
ATAAACGACGAGTTCCTAGCCTCGGCGCAACAGCTCGTCAAAATACTGCGGTTCGAGGACGGAGTTCAGTTCTCGGTCAAGATAGGCGAGCTAAACATTCTCGAAAAACCCGTCCTGCTGGTGCCCAGAAAAGGGGGGAACAACATCCTCTCGAAGGTGCTGAGGAGGGACGAATACGTATATCGGCTGGACCCGAGAGATGAGGCGGGCGCCTACATACTTGACGACATAAGGAAGTGGGTCTTGGCAAGAGCCGCCTCCACGATCTTCAAGGCGTTCAATCATTTGAATTCCTTCTTCGAGTACCTGCAGAGGCAACTGGCGTTTTACGTAGGCGCAGTAAACATCAGCGGGTATTTCGAGAAGCTGGGCCTGCCCGCGGCGTACCCACGGCTGTCCAAGGGCGCGCTGAAGTTCAGCAATATGTACTGCCTATCGCTGTCGATTTCCGCCGGGTCTAGGCCCGTGCCCTACGACCTAGACGTGGAGGCTGGGGGAGGATTCGCCGTGGTGGTGACCGGCGCAAACAGGGGAGGCAAGACCACCTTCCTGAAGGCGGTAGGCCAGTCGCTAGTCCTCGCGAGGGCCGGGCTGTTCGTCCCCGCGGACGAATTCACGTTGCCCTCTACAGGCGCGGTCTATACGCACTTCCCGCGTCAGGAGGATAGAACGCTCTCATACGGCAAATTCGAGGAGGAAGTCAAGAGGCTCAGCGCCATAGTCGAGGGCCTAAGGCGGGGCGACTACGTCTTGATGGACGAGTCGTTCTCATCTACAAACCAAGTCGAGGCGTCTGTAGTCGCCGAGGAGGTCGTCGCGGCGCTGGTGGATTCTGGCGTGTATGTCTTCTATGTGACCTTTCTACAGGACTTCCTAAATAGATTCCTAGACCGCTATGGGGATAGGGCGGTGTTGCTGGTGCCCGAGGTCCGGCAAGACGGGACAAGGACGTTCAGACTGGTGAGAGGAAAGCCGACGCCGGGATACGCCATCGATATATGGAGAAAGTACATGGCCGCGTAGCAGATGCGTCAGATGGAGCTTAGGCGCACGTAGGCTATCGAGACGGGGCAGATCTTACCGATCGGCTTCTGGAAATATGGCCTACCAGCATATTGCTGTTCTCGTCGTCTATCTTCGTCCCTCTGTTCTACGAGGCCACGATAGCCTTCATAGACGAGGCGGTGCCCCTAGGTCTCTTCGTCCTGGCTATCGGGAGGTGGCGGGCTAGATATACCCTGTCGACATCGTTGGCCACCTGGGCCTTGGGATCCCTCTCGGGCTACTTCATCCTGACCGTAAACGCCTGGATAAACGTCCCGTGGGACGCCGGCGGTGCTTCGAGGAGGCCAGGAGGTACGTCTTTGAGTTAGCATACGGGCCAAGGGACGTCACCATAGTTGACTCGGCCGTGGGCGGCGTGGGCGTGGCCCTCGAGTGCTCCGGCGCCCTCCCCTCCAGCTCTTTCTGGGTCTGAGCTCGGCGCTCGCCGGCGCGATGCTCGGCGTAGATCTCGGCACGGTGAGGAACGGCGTGGTCATGGTCTGGCGGGGCAACCCCCTGCTCCACGCGGTGGTCCCGGCCGAGGGTCTCAAGAGGATCCTGTCCGGAGTCAGGGGCGTCTCCGAAATATCCGTGGGCTTCTCCCCGTACGTAGATTCCTCTGAGATACTCGGCGTGTTGAAAGCACTCTGCGGCGCTCCCCCGCGTCAAGCTGGTGGACGAGAGCAAGGCCTGGTGGGGCCGCTACTGGCTGAGGCGGAAGTACCCCGGGCTGGCCGAGGACGAGATAGACGCCCAGAGCTTCGTTTTGGCGCGGGGTATTGCACTGGATATATGCCGGAAACCGTAACCGCGGGCGGATCTGCCCTCTCCGGCCCTCCTCACAGTCGGGGCCCTTGGGATCGGCGACTTTAGCGGTTGCACGCCAGTTCTTGATTTTATCCCCTTACTGTGGGTTCGCCATCTGGGACTCTGACCTCAAGCCGTCTCAGGGATCTCGTTGTCGTAGTGTAAAGTTCAAATAGCCCAAGGCTCGTAACGCCTATGAGATTTTGGCTTTGTAAAGTTGGGAGATATGCGCCGGTACTGATAGGAAAGAGTGGATATGCATCATGGGGATCGTTTATTTTATACCAAGACCAAGTATATGGCTTTGTTTCTATTTGCGAAGATCCACATATATGTAGGGTATCTCTCTTTCGTTCAGCCAACCTTTATACATTTAACGAAGTCGGAGAGGTGCTTTCCGATGGTTTAACTGCAGCACCGTTTATATTCGATGATAAGTTTTACTTGATCTATGTAGATAGGAAGAGGGGAAATAAAGTGAGAATTGCTGTTTCGAGAGACATAGAGGGGCCTTACAAGGACTTTGCAACTGTCGCTACCCCGGAGCTTTTTGGCGCAACTGAGATAGATCTTGGGTCAAATGTATATATACGAGGTCCTCTTGTGGATGTCATTGTAAGCAACATACTGCCGTATCCGAGGAACCTTTGGGCATTGAGGATTAGCGTGAATGGAGGTTTTGTCAATACGTGGAGGATCTGGCAAAGCCCAGGTCTGCCAGGTCCATGGCATAGCCTACACAATGCGTCATTATACAAGTTTGATGATTACTACGTGCTACTTTCTGCGTCAAATGACTATACGGGGTCTCCATACCGTGGCTACATAGTTGGGTTCTATATGGATTCGCTCTACAATATGGATAGGGCAGTTAAGCAGATCGTGATAGACGCATCTGCGCAGTCACCAGCGCTCTTGGGAAGGGATGCCGTGCTCGGCGCAGATACGCCATCGCTCGTATTGGCGAAGGATAGGGCTATATTATACTTTAGTATTGTGGATAGATCTGTGGGAAGACCTTGGGATATCTATGCCGCGGAGTTCGTCCCATGTAACTATGCGCATTAAGGCGAGGATCTTAGTTACAGGCGTAGGGGGATCCGGCGGGTTTAATTTCGTTTCAGCGCTAAGAACCGCTGAGAGGGCTGGCGCCGCAGAGCTTTTTATAGTGGGTACCGACTACAACCGCTATCACATCTTGGCGCCAGACGTAAACGTACGCCATAGAACGCCGAGACACAGCGACCCGGAATTCATCCCGACCCTACTTACGCTGGCGAAACAACATACAATTGAATTCATACATCCCCATCCCAGTAGCGAGGCAAAAGTGGTTTCAGAGATGAGAAAGAGGTTTGAGGAAGAAGGCGTATCTCTATATTTGCCTGATGCTAGCGTCATTGCGCCATCAAAAGACTATATAATAAAAAGATTAAACGATAACGGAGTACCTGTACCACCTACAAAAATTGTCAAAGGACCTGAAGACGTAGAGAACGCCTTCCGCGAGTTGGGAGGCCCCCTCTGGATAAGGGCGAGGGCTGGCGCCGGCGGGAGGTTGGGACTTAAGGTAAATACGCCTGAGGAGGCGATTCTATGGATTAGACTAAATGTGCTCCAGGGAAGAGCGACATGGAGCGACTTTTTGCTTCACGCCTACTTACCTGGACGCGATTTCGCCTTTGATTCATTGTGGTACAGAGGTAAACTCATCACCTCCTATGCCCGCGAGCGGCTTGAATATCCGCTTAGACATATTTCTTTGTCTGGAATCACAGGTACGCCGTCAGTTGCACGCACTATACATCACGAAGAAATAAACAGAGTAGGAATCGCCGCCGTCCTAGCACTAGATCCAAGTCCACACGGATTTTACTCGGTAGATCTTAAGGAGGGAGCTGACGGAAAAATATACGTAACTGAGGTCGACGGCAAGTGGCACACTACAGCCCCTCTATGGGGAGAGGCCGTCTCGCTGGCGTATGGTGACCAAACAATGAACCTTGCCCTCCTGTATCTCCACCTCGGCATTACCGGCGCACTTGATATAGATGTGCCGAAATATGATCTCTATCCCGAAGGACTCTACTTGATAAGACAGCTTGATACTGGCGTGATCTTGTATAGAGAGTCCGATGGAAAGACTTGGAGAATTAGATAAGATAGTTCTCGACTTTGATGGAGTAATAACATCACTCGATATAGACTGGAGAGCGCTTAGACAGAAGATTTCCGGGATTCTCGGCAGAGAAATTAACAGCATTCTGGAGGCGCTCCGTAGATATTACCGACAGCGAGAGTACTACGTAATACACGTAATAGCCGAAGAGGCGGAGCTAGATGCGGTCAAACATGCAACGATAAATCCAGAAACTGCCGCAATTATTAGAAATGCGAAAGAACCGGTATATATAGCCACCATGCAATCCGAATTTGCTGTATGGCGGTTTCTAAAACGCACAGGGTATGCAAAATACATAGCAGATGTATTAGGTAGACCCTCATTTGGTTCCAAAGAGCAGGAACTTAAATTTATTATAAAAATGTATAAAAATACATACGGCATAGCCTTCATAGATGATAATAAGAATAATATAGAAATATGTAGGAAATTAGGTATATCAAAATGTATATATTATCGTATAAAATAAGATATATAAACTCTCTATATCATAAGCTCTTTATGGCTTGGCATATTTAATGGCGGGCTGAAAATGGGCGTCCTCCTTGCCGACAGGCAGACGCCAAGAAGTTCTCCGCCCTCATAAAGGACCTGACGGAGAAGGAGCCAAGGGTGTACCGCAGGAGCGACGGCAGGTTAGCGATAGAATGCGGCTGGGGGATTCTCGACGGCCTCGCTCTCTACGCCGAGCTTGCTGACGCCATAGAGAAACGGCCTGAGGAGACAAGTCGTCGGTAGGGATGGAGGTTGATGGCGCGCTCGTCTTGGCGCGGGGTATTGCACTGGATATATGCCGGAAACCTTAACCGCGGGCGGGTCCATACGTGGCGTATGTGGTCAAATGCATTAGCTACGGCTTTGAGCTCTACAGAGGCCCGGAGCCCAAGACTGTGGAGGCGGTCATGAAGATATGGGGCGGCTACTGCCCCAAGTGCCTCTCGCCCCTTGGGAAGAGGCCCATAAAAATCGCGGTTAAGCTTCTGGCCAGAGCCGGGGGGAGGGAGGCCGCCGGGCCGGGGTGAGGCGTTGGAAATAGTTGCAGAAACGCCTATTTTTAAAAATTCCGCCCACCCCCGCGCTGAAGGGCAAGGCTTTCCATTATTTGTAAGCTATCGAGACGGGGCAGATCTTACCGATCGGTTGAAAATTTTGTTATGCGGGTTATCGGCACTCTGTTCAGCAACTCTCCTACGGGCTTTGGCCAAGCGTACATTAATGTCGTTGGCAATTACACAATCGCCGGACCTCATGGGCTTATCGGACCCAAGGCCGCAACTCTCTACGGCCTCAGATTTGGTTAGTTAGATTGCTAAACAAATGACCGACGAAATTATTCCTCAATAGGGCAGAAGTCCGGTAGCGGCGCGGGGTCTCATGACGAGACGTGGGAATTCTCTGCCGTAGAGGATCTTCAGCGCGGCACGGGCCCTCGCCTTGACCTCCTCGGCGGAGGGGGCGGTTATGGTTATGTGGCCCATCTTCCGCCGTGGTCTAGCCTCAGCCTTGCCGTACCAATACACTTTGCCGAGTTGCTCCAGCTCTCTTATAGGCGGCGCCGCCAGGCCTAATATGTTGACCATAGCCGTCGGCGCGATGGCCAGCGGCCTTTTTAAGGGCAGGCCCATGACGGCCCTCACGTGGTTTTCAAACTGGGAGGCGTCGGTCTCCAACGTCCAGTGGCCGGTGTTGTGGACACGCGGCGCAATTTCGTTGATGAGGACGCGGCCCTCCCTATCTTCGAAGAACTCGACGGCGAGGACCCCCACGTATTTACGCCACTCGAGGATCTTCTCGACGTATCTATACGCCTCGGGGGGCGCCTCAGTCGGCGCGTAGTTCCAGACCAGAACGCCGTCGACGTAGTAGTTCTCGGCGGGCGGGTAGAAGTAGACGTCGCCGTCCTCCCCCCTCGCGGCAACTATGGAGAACTCCCGCCTGAGGTCTACGTACTCCTCTACGAGGAGGGGTCCTCCCTCCGGCGTCTCCCGGGGGAGGAGGTACTGGCCCTTTCCGTCGTAGCCCCCCGCCGGCCATTTGGCTACCGCTCTGCCGAACTTCTCCGCTATTGCGAGAGCCTCGGCGGGGCTTCTCGCTACGGACCACCGAGGCACCGGGACGCCCAGGCCCTGTAGCGTTTCCCTCTCCGCAATTCTGTTCTTCTTAAGCCTGAGGTAGTCTATGTGGGGTCTGAGCTTTCCCTGCCGCTGGGCGTAGTTGGCCACCGCCTCGTCTATGTTTTCAAACTCGTAGGTCACGTAGTCCGCCTCGTCGACTGCGTGGAGGGGGTCCTCCGCCTTCTTTGCACATCTATACGCCGGGGCCCGCGGGTCGGGGTCATGCGCCAAGAACTCCATCGGCATCCTCGCGGCGGCCCAGCACATCATCAAGGCGAGCTGACCCCCGCCGAGCACCAGCAGACGCATGTCGTTTAAAACATGTGTTTAAAAAATCTTTACGAGTCCCGTGGCGACTGCTTATGTTTTTAAGCTATGGCTTAAAAGACTTTATGAAGCTTTTCGAGAGGACGTCGTCTCGCATCTGCGCCATGTGTCTCCTCACTTTTTCCCTCACCTCGGGGTACTTGACGCCTAGTATCCTGGCGGCCAGGTAGGCGGCGTTGGCGGCGCCTCCTATGGCCACGGTGGCGACGGGGGTGCCCCTCGGCATCTGGACTATGGAGAGGAGCGAGTCGAGGCCGCCGAGGTGCCGCGTGGGTATGGGCACGCCTATCACCGGCAGGGGGGTGTGGGAGGCTGTCATGCCCGGGAGATGCGCCGCGCCGCCCGCCCCCGCGATGACGACCTCAAACCCCTCCTCCTCAGCCCTCTTGGCGAACTCGGCCATGAAGTCCGGCGTCCTGTGGGCGCTGACGACGCGGGCCTCGTAGGGTATCCCCAACGCCTCCAACACCTCCAACGCCTCCTTCATGACCTCCAAGTCGTTTATGGAGCCCATAATCACCGCTACCTTCATGTCCGGATCTTGGGCGGGGTTTATATAAGTCGGTTCGTATTTTAGTGAATGAAGAGGAAATGTTTGGGGCCGTCTCGGCTCCGACGCGTCTCTTGTGGAAGTGGTGTGGGCGGCCCATGCCTAAAGTTTGCCTTATAGATTGAAATTTCCCGACACCAGCGTCGCCACTTTACTGGCGGCGGCTCACACACGGGTTCTTGCCCACTAAAAGACGCTATTCTCTTCCAGGATCTCCTGCGCTCTTCTGACTGTTGAAGCCGGGAAGTCTACCCAGCGGTTACGGCCTTGATATGGTCCTCAATAGCCGGCCTACGACACGTCTTCGCGGCTTCTTTCAGCCGCCACGCCGCCCTCTTCACCTCACCCCCTGCCTTTCTTTAAGGGAATGACTTGATATGTCTGTGCCGCCATATACCACTCCTCGTAGAGGCCGCCTCTAGTCGCAGAGAGCTCTCAGCTTCTTCTCAGTAATCTCAGCCCCACTTCTGGCATACGTTGCACCAACACCGCGGAGGGCTTCAGGTCCAGCGGTGATGCCGGGGATGGTTTAATACTTTCGGTCACCATAGACATCGGTAGTGGCTTCGGACAGATATAGAACTAGACGGCCATTCCTCTGACCGTTGGATCAGTAGCTATTTGCAACCCGAGTAAAATTCTGAAAGGTGTAGAAACCTAGCTCCTAGCGCGGATGCCGACCTGCAGATGTCCTCAATTCCTATTTTGTTGGAGAGCGTAAAAGGCCCGTGGCTCCACCTATACCCCAAAACCATGGCCTTCTCCACCTCGTCCACATCCGCTACGCCTATCTCCACTAGATATCTCGCTTGGATGTAGACGGGTGCTACGAGAGTCGGTAGGCTGACCCGCTCGGCCAGCTCCGGATCTAGCTTTGGCTTCTCCCACCTCCCCGGTTGCGGATACTTATAGAACCCCTCTCCGGACTTAACCCCTATTTTGCCCGCTTCCATTCGACTTTTTAAGAACTCAACAGCTTCCCAGTAAGCCGTCTCGTAACCCCTGTGCGGCTCCCAGTCTGGTACCTCCTCTTTTAACTTGTGGTAATGCTGGCTCTCGGTGACCTCTATTAAGGGGGCATTAGTGAAGTCAGCAACGGCGAAGGGCCCTAGCGGGAGGCCTAGCTTATAGACGGCGGCCGCGTCAATCTCTTCATGCGTATAGACTTCATTTTTGTATAGGATAATTGCGTTGTAGCGCAGAGCCCTAGCGACGCGATTCGCGACGAATCCTCTAAGGTCTCTTCTCACAACTATAGGCCACTTACCTAGATTCAGAGCTAGCTCGCGGAGGCTCTCCAGCACCTCCTCGCCTGTATATCTACCTCTGATGACCTCTATTAACTGCATGACTCCGGGAGGGTTAAACCAGTGAAAACCGGCAAATCGTCCCCTCTGTACAAGCCTAAGCTGTAAATACGTTATGGAGAGACCGCTAGTGTTTGTAGTTAACACTGCGTGGGGAGGCGAGTGCCTTTCGGCCTCCCTAAGCACAGCACTCTTAACTTCGGGGTCTTCGTACACGGCCTCAATCACCAAGTTGGCGTCTTTACAAGCCTCTGGTATAGACTTAGCCACTTTAATACGGCTCATCACCTCGTCCACATCTCCAGGTAGTTGCCCCCTTGCCTTAAGCATCTGTAAGCTAGACCTAATGTCTGAGAGACCGCGCTCCAAAACTGAAGCATCCATGTCGTAAACAGTAACATCTTGGCCCTTTATGGCGAGAAACTGGCTGATCCCTCTCCCCATTGTTCCAAAGCCTATAACTGCGATCATACGTAAAACCCTATTATATATTTGTCATGTTTTTCTATATAAACCGGCTTAATTTTTACCTTACTGCCAATTTTTATTTTTGTTTCATCATTTATATTCATCACCCACCCCATAACCCTCACATCCCCTGCCTCTACTATAGCTATTATGTAGGGATCAAACTCCTCGTAGCCCTGAGGCCTCGCATAAACCTTCGTAAAAGTCACAAGAACTCCCTCCTCTGGGACCTCTACCCACTCCATGTCTGCACTACGGCAGTTAGCGCAGTCGGCTTGCGGAGGGAAGTACAGACTGCCACACATCTTGCAACGGGTCGCGTAGATTTTCCCCTCGGCGAGGCCCTTCCAGAATTTCTCGGTCTTTGAGACCGGTATGGCGTGCTTGTATGTCAATGGGATAGATGGAATTTTGAAGCCCTCCCGCTTGATATACCTCTTCTCGCTCATCTCCTCAGAATAGTAACGTAGGCATAGTGGCCCGTGCCGCCCACGTTGTGGCTGAGTGCTATGTAGTTCCTCAGCGGCGCCTGTCTCCCCCTTTCTCTCTCTTCCCTCAATTGCTTAACGAGCTCATATATCTGGGCCAGGCCAGTTGCCCCTAATGGGTGGCCCTTAGCCTTTAGTCCGCCGCTGAGATTTACCGACACTTTTCCACCTAATTCGCTCTGGCCCTCGGCGATGAAAATGCCACCTTTGCCCTTCTCAACCCAGCCCAAGTCCTCGTAGGCCATTATCTCTGCTATGGTGAAGCAGTCATGAACCTCGGCGACCTCAACTTGGCGCGGCTCTACTCCAGCCCTGCGGTAAGCCATCTCAGCTGCCTTCCGCGTGGCCTCGAGACCTAAGTAATGCGGCCGTCTGGTGAAGTTTGAGGTGTCTGAGGAGTAGCCGATGGCCTCTATCCACACCGGCGTGTCGGTAATCTTCCTAGCCACATCTTCGCTGGCCAGTACAGCTGCGGCGGCTCCGTCGGAGATAGGTGAACAGTCTAGAAGCTTCAGCGGCCACGCAATCGGGCGGGACTTCAAAACCTCCTCCAAAGTCACCTCAAACTGGAAGTGGGCCTTAGGGTTTCTGCTCGCGTATCTGTGGTTCTTAACAGCGACCATCGCCATCTGCTCCTCCGTGGTCCCGAATTTCTGCATATGCGCCGTTGCGTAAAATGCGTAGTAGGCTGGGAACGTGGTGCCGTACATATGGAACTCCCAGAGGTAATTGCCAGCCCTCCCCCCCACGGCGAGGGAGGTGGCCGTATCCACCTCGTTCATCTTCTCCACGCCTATGGCGATGGCTATATCGACCTGGCCGGAGGCAACCGCGGAATAGGCCGCCCAAAGCGCTGCGCTACCGGTGGCGCAAGCGGCCTCCACCCTCACAGGCCCCCTCCCCGTCAACCCGCTGTACTCATTTACAACGACTGCAGGCATTAGCTCGTATCCCCTGGTGTTAACCGTACCGACCACAGACAACTCGATGTCTTTCTGCTCTAGACCTGAATCGTCTAAGCTCTCTCTTACAGCCTCCCAAGCAAGTTCCTGAATAGTCACGTCGTTTCTAACGCCAAAAGCCGACATCCCTACCCCCACTACAGCCACCCGTCTCATTGGGTAGGTGTCGCGGTGGTTTTAAAACTAGGTCTAATAATTAATTTGCTATATATCAATCGCCTTAAAGAAGTCTATTTCACCCCCCGACGTCTTAGACACCTCCCGGCTGATCTTGCCGGACTCAATAATATAAACCCTATCCGCCACGTTGAGCACAAACTCAGCGTCTTGTTCAGCTATTAATATGGGCAAGCCCTCCTCTTTGAACGCCCTCAATAACAAGGCCACATCATACTTAGCCTTGGGCGAAAGCCCAGAAGACGGCTCGTCCAAAAGCAGTAACTTGGGCTTTGTGTGGTAAGCTACTGCAAGGGTCAAGAGCTTGTACTGCCCTCCGCTTAATTCACCAGCTTTTTTCTTAGCTAGTGGTTGCAGTATGGGAAACCGCGACAAATCCACCTCGTCTGAAACAAGCCTTATATTGTCATATACAGTAAGCGATTTAAACACAGACGACCTGTCAGGGAAGTACCTAATACCCATATTCACTCTCTCCAATGCGCCAGTGTTCGTAATATCGCGACCCATAAACATAATCTGCCCCCTAAGGGGTTTCAGAAGCCCGGAGATGGTCCTCAGGATCGTGGTCTTACCCGCGCCGTTCGGCCCAAACAGAACGACGACTTCTCCCTTGTTCACCTCGATGTTTATGCTCTCAACCACAACCATTCTCCCGTAGCCACAAGTGAGGTTGACGGTTCTGAGTATCATACACCTAGATAAACCTCCCTAACTTTTTTGTCGCTGATGACATCACTTGGCGGGCCCTCAGCTATAACCCGCCCCGCGTGCATAACAGTTACACGTTGAGCTAACTTAAATAAATACTTAAGTCTATGCTCGACAATTACAAAAGATGCGCCAAGATCTTTATATAACGATGTTATTAAATCCGAAAGTAGCACAGCTTCTTGCGTAGTTAAGCCCGCGAAGGGCTCGTCGAGCAGTATAATTTCAGGCTCAAGCGCCAGACACCTAGCTATTTCTAACCTCCTCACATCTAAGATGGTTAAACTGCCAGCATTCCTAAAAATTTGATTATCTAATCCAACTCTTTTAAGAGAATCATAAATCTTACTTCTATCATTTGTAGCAATAAGCATATTTTCAAATACTGAAAACTTTTGAAATACTTTCGGTTGTTGAAACGTACGCGCTATCCCTCTACGCGCTATGACATTTGGCGGAAGTTTTGTAATATCTTCTCCCTTAAATAACACCTTCCCTTTGTCAGGCTTTACAAGACCAGAGATCACATTGAGCAGGGTCGTTTTTCCAGATCCGTTAGGACCTATGATTCCAGCTATTTCTTTTCTGTTAAGACTGTAGGAAACATTATCGAGGGCGATCACTCCACCGAATTTCTTATAGACACTATCCACCTGTAGCATACCTTTTACTTAATACGGCATACGTCACTACCAGCATTAGAGAAATTATAAATAGCCGTAAATTGGGGAAGCTCGCCCTCATCACTACGTCAACTATGTAGAGTGATGCTCCGATGCTGAAAGACCAAACAACATCCCCTGGCTTTACACCGCTTGCTAATAGCATATAGACTATCCAAGGGATTGGCTCTATCAGCGCTGTTGACATAATCCCGCTCAGCACTACTAAATAGAAAGTCGCAACCCCGGTGGCCGCTCCGGCGATAATGTAGGCGCCTAATTTATACAGCGCTGTGTTAATGCCCGAGCTGATCGTCAACATTTCGTCGTATGAAATAGATCTGATAATTAGACCAAATCTGGTTTTTGTTAAATATGCCATAAGCGCCGCAACAGCGATCAAAACCGCCGCCGCGCTATCTATGTTTATCTGTGACTGGAGAGCCCAGACAGATATGCCGTCATCGCCCTTAAAAACTGAGTAGGCGGTGCGGGCTAGCACAATTAATAACAATGGCATCACCATAGTAGCAATTGCGTAGTAGGCCCCTCTTATCCTCACGGCTAGAAAACCAAGTAAGAGGCCGCCAAAGGCGCCGAGCAACGTAGATCCAACAGCTGAGTACACTAAACTCTGCGACATAAACGCGGCTCCGTACCCAGCAACGCCCATTACAAAGGTCTGCCCTAGGTTAATGTATCCGCTCCTGACTGAGGCGAAGTCATACGCCGCGACTACTACGCCAAAGGCTATAGCCATCACCACAAGGTACTTCAAAAAGGTCCATGGCATAAAAACGACTACGACCAGCAACACAGCCAAAAACCCTATATATAGGCGAGACCGCACAGCGGGTCCTTTTATTTTAAATAAAAAACTAGAAAACGTATATTTTAAATTAATTCAAATTAATTAAGCCCACCTCAACTCGGCCTTGCCAAACAATCCCCTAGGCCTCAGCAACAGCATGCCGATCACCAGCGCAGGCGCGACGAACCCCTGGAATATAGGATCGATGTAGTAGCTAGCTACTCTTTCTACACCTGATATAAGAATGCCGGCCACAATAGATCCCACGACGCTCCCCACGCCTCCAATTATCGTCACAGATAGCACTATTGTAAGGAACAGCCACGCCACGTGCGGATATATGGTCAGAAAAGGCGAAAGCAACAGGCCGCTTAGAGAGGCAAAGAGGGAGGCTATAGCCGTCGTTATGTAGTAAATCCTAGTGGGGTTCATGCCGTACAGAATTGCAAGTTCGGGATCCTCCGCCGTGGCGATCATCATCTTGCCTATTTTAGTCTTGGCTGTCAAGAGGAAATACCCCAGATATGTCGCAACTGCTATTAACGCATTGACTAGCCACTGGAGATTGAGCCACCCTATAGATCCACTTACTATAACGGGGACCACCCGCTGGTAAGGTCCATAAATCCATATCAACATGCCCTCGATAACCAGAGCTATCGATAGCGTAACCACTATCATTAAAACCTCATTTCTCCTCAAAGCCGCCAGAACGCTCCAGCCAACCGTTCCTATGGCAGTTGATATAGCTAGTGCGATAAGGGCGGCTAAGCCCGGCTGTAGGCTTTGGGCTAGTGTGCTGTAGATATAGGCGACCAGCACCACATATGCGCCGTAGGCTAGGTTGATAATCCTCCCCACGCTCAGAAGCAGGTTAAACCCAGATGCCATTAGGGAGTACCCCAGCCCTATAATAAGGGAAAAAACTAATATTTCCAACATCAGCCCTTTATCCAAGGCGGCAGTCTAAACTCCTCAGCGCCAGGTCCCGGAGGCCATACTACGTGTGCCTTGCCATCTGGCCACCATTGCACGGCAACTGTAGTGATGTAGTCTACGCCGAACAGCGGCGCGTGACCTGTTGTAAACCTCCAATAACCCGATATGCCGCGGTAGCCCTTTTCCTCTAGATAGCTCGCAACTTTGTCGCCGTCAAAGCTCCCCACGGCCTGCACCGCGGACGCCCACGCATTTACGGCGTCGTACATGAAAAACGGCGGGTAGAAATACGTCAGCGGCCCGTACCTCCGTCCGTACTCCGCTTCGAACCTTTTGCCGGCGTCTGTCGCGGGGAAGCTGTAAAATGAGAATATCTGGTAGGCCAAGGCCCCTCCGGTGACGTTCCACTGGCCAATCCCCATGCCGACCACGTCAAATTGGACTAGCAAAAACGGAGGTTTCAGCTCGTTATAGTCGCGTTGAAGCACCTTTCCATCCCCGTAGGCGGACCACACCAGCAATATTTGGACACCGGAGTCCCGGGCTTTTGTGAGATGCGGTATAAAAGAAGTGGTCTTACCAGGCTCGATGATCCCCTCATAGACCAATTCAAGCCCGGCACTCTGAATCTCGGCCTTAGCTCTTTTAACCACGGGCTCGGTCCACGCGTGCTGATCGTACAAAATGCCCACCCTCTTGTAGCCCAGCTTCTGGGCAAAATACTTAGCCGGCTCCGTTACCATCAACGCATGCATGGAGGCGTTGACATTGAACCTAAACCAGTACTTCAGCCCAGGGTCAGAGGCCACTTGAGAATCTATGGCGTCGCTAACAGCACCCATGGCGAAAACAGGCACCTTTGCCTCCTTTATGAGAGGAAGCAACGCGAGGCCGACGGCGGAGGAATGTATGCCGAAAATCGCCACTACTTTATCCTCCTGGGTTAATTTCCTGAAGCCCGTCGCGGCTACGTCAGGTTTGTTTTCGTCATCAAAAACCACGATTTCTATCCTCCCGCCCAAAAGTCCACCTCTTGAATTTATCTCATCAACAGCGAGCCTGATCGTTTTGAGCGCTATATCGCCGTAGGTGGTGGCGACAGGCCCCAAGAAGCCTATCTTTACCACACCTTGCGGCGTTTGTTGTGGCGTCGGCGTCTGTTGAGGCGTTTGTTGTGGCGTTGTCTGCTCTGGTCGTGGCGCGGTGGCAAGCCAAGCCGCGGCGACTGCAAGGAGGAGTACCACCACGACGCCGATAATTATCCATAGATTTCTCGACTTCATGAAAGCTAAGGTGGGTATGGTCTTTTATAAGAAGCTCAAGTTTAATTTAAATTAATTGGTTATCTAATGTACTGCGCTATGCTGATCGGTAATTTTTCGATTTTTTTAACTATCCCAAACTTCGATCTGAGCATCTTCTCGACTGCGATGAAGATGGCAGCTAGGCCGCCGGTGGTGCCGCTTTCTCCTACGCCAATAAAACCCCCCGGTAGCGTGGAGGGCTTCAGTACCTCCTCCACCTCGAAGTTCTTTATTACTAAATCGGTGGCTGTGGGGAAGCCGGACTGGATTATTGACATGTATTTCGGATTCCCATCTTCGTCAAAACTAGCCTCTTCAAAAAAAATCTGCGCCGCGGCTTGGGCCGCTCCGCCCTCCAGCTGGGCTTCCACCTCTTCTTTAATCACAAGATTCCCTACGTTATCCGCAGCGAAGTAGTAGATGATCACGGGCCTCATGTGTTCCTCGTCGAAATCGACGACTGCGACGTGGGCGCCAGCGCCGAACACGTCCTCACCCCTCACTTCAACGTTCACCTCAAACCCCTCCAGCTTACAGAGATCGCGAGGTATTATAAGCCCTCTTTCGCCGGCGGCTTTCTTCAGCTCCTCCACGGCTTTGAATATAGCCGCAGCGCCTATCGCCGTAGATCTGCTCCCAAAGCTCCCCGCGCCCCATTTAGCCCAGTCTGTCGAGGACAAGTAGACGTCTACGTCCTCCTCCGCCACCCCCAGGTATCTGCTAACGATTTTCTTGAAGGCGGATCTGTGGGCTTGTCCATGGGGCCCAATTCCTCCCAGCCCGATCTTAACTCTACAGTTCTCTATCCTCAGTCTGCAACTCTCTCCCGGCGTTATCCTTATGTGTTCTACAAACAGCGCGAGCCCCACCCCGGCATTCCTAAACCGCTCCTTAGCCGCTCTATACACCTTCTCAGCGATTTCCAAGACCTCGGAGCCGCCGTGTCTGCCCAAGCTCCACCCGCTGGGCGTGACATAGCCCTCCTCTGCCAGATTTATCCGCCTGAGCTCCACCGGATCCATGTCGAGCTCCTCGGCTAGATCCTCCACTAACGTCTCGTGGATAAGAGCGGCCTCCGGCCTGCCCGCCCCCCGGTAGGGGCCAGTGGGTGGGAGATTTGTGTAGACTCCCACCGCTCTGATGTCTAAAGCCTTAACTCTATAGGGACCCGGTATCAGAGTCGCTATGAAAGTCGGCGCCCTTGTGTTAATTGTGAAATTGTAAGCCCCGAGGTCCACTACGATCCTGCCTCTGAATCCTAGTATCTGCCCGCTTTTCTTGGCATATATCTCCACTTCGCTGAGGACACCTCTTCCCTGGGTGGGGTTAACCAGGTGCTCTCTCCGTGTCTCTATCCATTTTACCGGCCGCCTTAGCTTCATTGAGGCATAGGCGGCTACTACGTACTCAGGATAGGCGGGCACCTTATTGCCAAAGCCCCCTCCCACGTTCTTGGGCGCCACCACTCTGATCTTCTCAGGCGGGAGCCCCAAGGCCTCGCTTATATCAGCTCTAATTCTAAAAACTGACTGAGCGCTCACCACCATGTTGAGGACGTCTCCATCATAATAAGCCACACAACCCTTCGGCTCCAGGGGGTTTGAAACCACTCTGGGCTGGTATATCCTCCGCTTCAGAACCACATCGGCCTCTGAAAAGGCCGAAAGCTCGCCGCCCCTCACATAGACGTCAATTGAGATGTTGTCTGTTGCACCCTCATGTATCACTACATCGCCCTTAAGGCTGTCTTCAATTGTAGTAACCGGAGTTAAGGGTTCATACTCCACAGAGATCTCCTCTAACGCATCGGGCCCATCGTATTTGTTATCGACGACAACAGCAGCCACCGGTTGCCCCACGAAGTTGACTCTGTCTTTTGCTAAAACAGGCATCCTTGCCACGAATTTCGCCTTATCTACATCTCTCACCGGCATATAGGCGTCCAGCTCTCTACCGCTTAGGAAAAGAATCGACTTCCGTGGTGGTGTGATGTATCTGATAATAGCCCGCGAGTAAGGTGACCTCAGTACGAATAGGTACAGCTCGTTGGGATACCTTACATCGTCAATATATTCCACGTCTGCCTCAATCACCTCCTTCAGCTCTATCACGTCAACTGTCTATATCGATGTATTAAATGATGCTTGTGTAATTATTTTTAATCAATTTTCGCATAGCGTCAAAAAGGCGAATAAAGGGAAACAAGTGCTTATCGCCAGGGTTCTCGTAAAGCATGAGGATTGCTGGACATCTAGAAATAACCACGCAGGCAGAACATTAGCCCTCAACTTCTATCCAGATAGGGGGTATTTGCGTTCTGTTATTCACTTTACAGAACCCACAAAAATACAGGGTAACGGTGTAATAAGGATAATAGAGTCTAAAAGAGTAAATCATGGATATATTGTTGATTTTTTGAATACCTACAATGATTCAATAGCAGGATTACTACATAAAAGTGGTGCATTTATTATATATAACGAAGTGTTTCAACAAAAGGAGCTCTGGGTCTTTTTAACCTACCGCTATTCACTTAATGAAATAGACTCTTTATTTAAAACAAGCGGCGAGGTGGTGACCAGCCATACTCAAGTTTTTAACCCACCCCCCCTCTTGACGCAGGAGGAACTTAAAGTGTTGAAGACAGCCGTGGAGTCTGGGTATTATAACTTCCCCAGAGGAGTTGACTTAGGTCAACTCAGCAAAACCTTGGGAGTAAAGAAACCAACTCTACTCTATAGATTAAGGAGTGCTACAAAAAAACTAATTAAACACTACTGTTACTATACATCAGTTTAACTAGTCTAGTTCCAAGAATTTTGAAAAATGACCTATAGAAGTAGCCACCTAGGACTTTCACTACATGTAAGAGATTAAGCTCGTCGTTTACGCCAGAGTTTAGCACTAGCTCAGCATCGCCACGCCATATGTCGGCCGTTCTGTTCTCGCCTTTTTCCACGACCACATATTCTAAGACGTCCAGCTCCCCCTCGCCTGTTGAGGGGAACCTCCTTATAGTAAGAGTAGGCCCAAAGTTAGAGACCGGCAACTTGTCTCCTCTTTCCCTTAAGGTCACTCTTATCTTCATCAGAAGCGAGCTACCGCGGACGACATATCCGCCTATCTTCACGCCGGGTCTCGGAGCGTCGTAGTTGGCGAGTAACGGGTGGAATTTGCCTATCTCAATCTTAGCAATTTTTTTGGGGTAGCCGTTGATATAACCTCTAATCAAAGCCCAGTCTTTGTCAACCCACATGAATGGGAAGTAGAGATATCTCTTCCCCTCGAGCTCTATATTCAGTGCAACAGCCCCCTCTCTATACGTAACAAGCTCTGGGTCTTCTGCGATGAGATCTTCAGAACCCTCTTTATAGGAAATGAATTCGGACACGTAGAGCCAGGCATCGTCGCTGGCGAACTTACAGCCTGGTGGGAGGAGACCCGCCGAGCTCGCTGTGTCGATTTTCACGTGTACCGCGACGTAGTCCACCGCATATATGTAAGGCGGCGGCGGCACAATGGCGGATCTTCCGGTCGAGGTGTAGGGTAGAGTATATATCATAGTCGTGGATTAGGCATCTGATCCATTAGTTGTTTGACTGTCTTTACCATCTCGCTTTTCTTTTCTTTATACACCTCTGAGTAAAACTTGGCCCACCACACGGTGGGGTCGCCTCTGCTGAACCTGTCGTACTGCTCATATCTCATCCCGGCCTCGCTCCCTATCACGTCCCACAATATGTTAAATAGCTTGATCCTCTCAACGGCGTTTAGCCCCTTTACTGCTAGGTACGTGTCTACAAGCCGCCGCTCCTCTGGATTCTCGAGATCCTTAATGCTGGCAGGTATGGGTATCGAGGCGCCTGCCGCTATTAGGCGGAGTATCTCGTGGACTCTGGGAAGCGCCTTCATGTTTAGGAAACTCGCCGCCATGCTTATGAAGGTATTTGGACGGTAGATGGATTCTAGTTGCGTCCCCATCTCCTCTGAGGCCACTATGGCGGCCTCGGCTAGGTGGAGATAGATGAGTATCTCGCCAAGTTTTTCCTGGACATTTACGAAGTTATCTATTCCCACGGACTCTGCAACTGCTATGGCTAGGCCAGCTAGGAATTTTAGGCGGGAGTAGTGCTGGATTGTGAAGTGCCAGTTAAGCCACGTCCTTAGTTGCACCCTATGCCACATGAACTGGTTTATTTCTTCCGGCTTTCCGTAGAACATTACTCTATCCCACGGGACCAACACGTCGTCTAGGACCAACAAGGCGTCGGACTCCTCGAATCTTGACGACAGCGGATACTCAAACTCGCCTAGTCCATCCCGCGGCTGAAAGCCGCGTCTCGCCAGGAAGTAAACTCCCTTGGTGTTGGTGGGTAGGGAGAACATCACCGCATATGCAGGATCTGTATCCCTCGCCAGGTTAGGCAAATAGTATAAGTATTCGGCGTACGGCCCCGCGGTGGATATCATCGCCGCGCCTCTCACAACAACGCCCTCGGGCGTCTCCCTTACCACACGAATCATTATATACGGATTCTCCCACTTTGAGGGCGGTCTTGAGCGGTCATATGCCGGGGCCACAATGGCGTGTGTATAGAACCAGTCACCGCGGGCGTGCTCTCTGTAGATCTCTACCACGTTTTCCGCATACTTACTGCCGAAGATTCTGGCGAAGTAATCATCGGCGTGGGCATAAAACACGGCGCTCCATACGTTTAAGTAGTCGGGGCTCCTCCCGAAGTAGCCGTAGTAGTAGTCGTAGATCTTTGTCAATGCCGCCCTCAGCATCTTTAGCTCTTCCTTCGTCTTCGGCCTCGCCAGAGTTATGCTGGTCTCCTCACCTACGTCCTTGTTATACGTCCTTAGGTACGGCGCGTACTCATCCTTCCAGTGAAGATCGTAGTACTCAGCCACCGTCCTGACCGGAATCTTAAAGGCTGGATGGGTAGTGACGTCCTCGACAAGCTTGCCGTCGTAGTACGTGGCGGGTTGCCTCTCCTTAATAGACTTAATGTAGTCAGACCCCCTCCTTATCATTGCCAACTCAGATCCACAGGTGTTGATTCACGCCAGCTGTCCGGCGTCGGCCTCCCCCAGAAGTCGGCCCTGTACCTAGCCTGTTCGTGAGTCCACCCAATGGGCTTCCACTTCTCCGGATCTAGTATCACGTAGTCGCCTGTGAAGAACTCTATCCTTGTTTTGTCAAAGTCCCTTAGGTAGATATAGAAGCCCTGCGTGGCGCCGTGTCTACCCGGCCCTCTCTCGATGGAGTCCCAAAGACCCGCCGAGGCCAGGATGTCCGCGGCCTTATATACATCTCTGCTCTCGTGCACGTAGTAGGAGAAATGGTGCAACGCGGGACCGCTCAAAGCCTGCGTAATTGCTAATTCATGCGAGTTGCCCTGCATTGTGAGCCATGTCACGAACTTCTCGCCGCGCTCGTTCAAGAAGTACTCCGTCTCCATGAATCTCAATACGTCAACGTAGAACTTCGTCGCTACCGACAAGTCTTTAACAACTACGTTTACATGGGCAAGCCGCACTGGAGGAATCCCCCGGTGGAGGTGGAACTTAAGTCTGAGGTCCCCCACGTATTCCATGTCGTAGTAAAATACCAGTGGCAGACCTGACGGGTCCACTGCAAATATGGCGTCTTTTATCCCGGATTCTTTAAATTTTGTGTACTTTATCCCCAGGTTGTTAAATAAGTCTACCAACTTGTCTAAATCCTTGGGAGTCTCCAGCTTGAATCCGATGTAGCTGAGCGACGGCTTGTTGCCCCTCCTAATTACTAAGCTGTGATGCTGTCCCTCCTCTACGCCCCTGAGGTACAGGGCATCCGGCGCCCTCTCTGTCTCTACAAACCCCAACAACTCCACATAGAAGTACCGTGCCTTTTCTAGGTCCGTCGATGTTATCGCTACGTGCGAAATACGTCTTATCTTAGGGATTTCCATAAGCATCTGTGTGTGAGCGTCAGATAACTATTGCCTTAAACCTGTTCAACGGCTACGATGTTTTCTAGCTTGCCTAATTTCTCAACCTCCGCCACCATTACACCCTGCATCGGTTGTAGCTTGTATTCAGAGGGATCCTCCGCCCCCACGTAGCCGACCGTACCGCTACATACCACGCTGTTTGGAGGCACGGTTAACACCTTCGAGAGCTCTATCAACAACTCCTCTACTCCGTAAATTAACTCGTCTGTGGTTCCCTCTTGGATCAATACCCCGTTGTAGAAACTCCGCATTTTCAACCCGGATATAGACGGTAGCTCGTCGGCAGTCACTATCCAAGGACCCATGGGCGCGAAGCCGTCTCTGTTTTTGTTTCTGAAGTGAGGCCCTCGTATCAACATCATTTTGATCTTCCCGTCGGCCGGGTCCCGCCTGTAGGCGTAATAGAAATCTTTAGGGAACTCCCCAGGTGCTGTTACGTCGTTAACTACAGTATATCCAAGAATGGCGTTTCTGACGTCTTGTAGAGTTGCGTTTTTCAGCTTGTTCTTGACCACTATCCCTATCTCCACCTCTGGCCTTATGCCGGTTGGTGGTGCCCTAATCACGTCGCCGGGGTTGGACACCACATGGGGTAGCTTCAGGAAGAACTTAGGCGGTCCAAGCAAATTCCGTGCCGTCTCCTTGTCCTCTACGCCGAGCATCTTGGGCGTATTTACCAGCGCGCAGAATATCGCAGATGGCACCAAGGGGGCAAGGAGGCGGATCTCAGAGAGGCGGTAGCTAACGCCCCTGGCAGTTGTATCAGAAAGGCTATTAACTTCATATACAGCGTCCCCCTCCAGTATCCCTATCTTCTCAACGCCCCCAGCTAGGAACCTCGCGAGCCTCATCTCTTTAGTCTACTCAGCGCCTTATTTACGGCCTTCTTCACGGCGTATCTAAAAACCTTTAACCTGAGTTGTTCATCAGCCCTGGCGTCAGATATAGGCCTAATGGGGAGGTTAGACAAGGCTTTGTTAATCGTCTCTTCAGTAAGCTTCGCGTCTTGGAGAGTCTCCTCTAGCCACGTAGCTCTGAAGGGCGCCTCCTGCACCCCGGTGACCCCTATCCTTATATGCCTAATTTTTAAATCGTCAGTTGCTTCTAACAACACGGCGACGCCAGCAATTGCAAAATCTGTATGTATCTTTGTAAATTTCACATATGCGTATCCACCTTGAGCCTTAGGTATCTTTACCGAGTAGACCAGCTCCCCATGTTCCAGCGATGTTGCATATGGCCCATTTACAAATTCAGAGTAGGGGAGCTCCCTAGTTCCTTCGGACCTAGCTACTACAACCCTGGCATCCAGCGCCAGCAACGCCGCGTGGTAATCCGCCGCCGGATCCGCATGGGCTATTGACCCCCCTATAGTGCCCATGTTCCTGACCTGCAGATCCCCGATCTCAGACGCCGTCTCAGACAACAGAGGGCATACCTCCCTGATTAACTTAGAATTTTCTATCTCCCCATGTGTCACCGCCGCACCTATGTTGATAAACGAACCGCCCTCTTCGACCCTCCGCAACTCCGCCAGAGTCCCCACGTAAACAAGTCTGCCGGGCGAAATCAGCCGGAGCTTCATCATCGGTATAAGGCTCTGCCCGCCCGCAAGCGGGATGTATCCCTCCTCAACCTTCTCCAACGCGTCTTTAAGCGACGAGGCTATATGGACTTCAAACTTAGGTGGGTACATACTGCCCGGCCTTTAATGCGGCCTCCACTATCCGCCTATACCCAGTACATCTACACAGATTTCCAACAATGGCGCTTCTCACCGAGTCATGATCCAGCCTTGTTCTGTTTTTTATCAAGCTGTATATTGTAATTAAGAAGCCGCTTGTGCAATAACCGCACTGCAATGCGTGGCTCTCTAGAAATGCCCTCTTAACCGCCTTTGCATAGTCGTCGTGTAAGCCCTCCAGCGTTGTCACATGTCTGTTATTAGCCATGAAGGCGAAGACTGTGCAACTCTTGACCGGTTTGCCGTCTAGAAGCACGGTGCAGGCGCCGCAGTTGGATGTGTCGCAACCGATCCTTACGCTTCTGAGCCCTAAATAGTCGCGTAGATAATGCACAAGCAGTAAACGCGGCTCTACGTCGTGTTCAAACCGAGAGTCGTTAACAAAAACCGTAATTTTCATGAAGGCTTAGAATACGGGGGGAGCCAACTCGATGTCCTCAGCCTCTAGCTTAATAGACTTGCCGTCTAGACCGAGCTCGGGTATCTCGGGCATCTCGATCCCGAGCTTTGAGACTATTGCGCCAACCTTTATCACGGCTTTTCTCCACGCCTCCTCTCTAAACTTCAGATCAGGCGTTCCAATCACGTCCTGCATTATTTTATCAACTTCATCGTAGAACTGATCGAAGTCCTTAGGTAGCTTCCAGAATTTCGTCGTTTTTATAGGTCTGAAGGTTATAAGCGAGAGGAATTCAAAACCAGCCCTAATCTGCTTGGTCACCAAGTTCTTTATGTAGTCGTTTAGGACGTGTTGGTTGTCCTCAAAGAGGAATTGAGTAAAGGCGAAGTGCCTGGCCTCATCTAGAGAGGTGTTCTTAAACAAGGCTCTCATGGTGCTGTGCTTGGCCCCTCTCGAAGCGCCTGTAAACACCGTAGTGGACGCCGCCTCGCCCATCATGAACGAGGTGAAGATCGCTGGTAGCGGGTACTTCTCAAAGGCTTCCTTAACGGCGTTCCAATACCGATGCCCGTTCCACCAAATCCACCATGCGTATTTCCTAGCCTTTTCCTCGTATGGGCTCTGTGCCTTCCTAAATGGAAAGCCTTTAAGCGCGCAGAAAGCAGCCTTTCCGCACATTATGCAGTGCCTATTCTCGTCCATAACTATAGTCGTAAACATTCCGATAGTACCGGCGTCGAAATGCCACTCCTGTGCGGCAATTACGGCTCTGGCAAACGCCCCTGTTGCATTGTCAAAATTCGACAACATACTAAACCAGAAGGCCACGGCAACCCTCTCCCTCTCATCCCTAGTGCTCATGTATTCCTCAAAAGCCTTCCAATCCAGAGAGTCTTCATCCCACTGCTCCCGCTTAGCCTTAATATATAAGTTGTACATTCTCTCGTTTGAGAAATCCCAGTAGGGCGGATAGGCGTTCGGCACGTCCCACTCGGGCGGATATGTATCGCTAGGTATTTCACCAACCTCCTTTGGATTGACCACCACAGGCGCGCCGCCGTGTCTAGACCTCGGCTCCCTAATCACGATTTTAATACTTGGTTTATCCATAGTGCCAAGGAATGCCATTAAATAAATACATACGCACTAAGAATATAGAAATACATATAATTAATTACCCTTAAATTTCGGCTGCCTCTTTTGGATAAACGCCATAACTCCCTCGTAGTGGTCCTCTGTATACCCCGCGACCTCCTGGAGAAACGCCTCGTACTCTAAAGCCTCAACCAGCTCGCCTAGGTAGAACCTGTTAATTGCTCTCTTCAGCAACGCGAACGCCTTGAGGGGGCCGTTCGCGATTTTATAGGCGAGCTCCTCCACCCTTTTTTCAAAATCCTCATGGCTGTAGACGATGTCTACCAATCCCAGCCTCTGGGCCTCCGCGGCGCTCAACTCGTTGTTGTCCACATACCACTGGAAAACTCTGCCGTGGCCTATCAGCCTAGGAAGTAGATACGTAAGGCCGGAGTCCGGAACGAGCCCGACTCTGCCGAATGCTAGTATAAACTTTGCCTGATCAGACGCCACTCTTAAGTCGCACATCAAGGCGATTCCAATACCCGCCCCCGCGGCTACGCCGTTTATCGCCGCTATCACAGGCTTCTCAAGCGTCCTTATTTTCAGCACCAGCTTGTTGTACCTTTCCCTCAAGATGTCGCCGTGGTTTATCTTCTCCCCCCTCTCGTAGTATTTACGCAACTCGCCGAGGTCTGCCCCGACGCAAAACGCCCTGCCGACACCCGTCAAGATTACCACTTTCACAGCCTGGTCCTTCGCAACCTCCTCTAGGGCTTTAAATATCTGAGCAAAGTGCTCGGCATCGAGGGCGTTTAAAACCTCAGGCCTATTTATCCTCAAGTAGGCCACCCCGCCCTCTCTTCGTACGAGTTCAATCATAGCTTATACCTAGGCTCCCGCTTTTCTATAAACGCTCTGATTCCCTCCCTTCCATCTTCAGAAAACAGCGCAATTATGAAGTTGCGCCTCTCGTAGTCTAGACCCACGGAGAGCGGAGTCTCCCAGGCGCTGTTCACAGCGTCCTTCGCCAGCGTCAACGCCAGCAACGATTTCTTGGCTATATCCCTCCCCAGCCGCTTGGCGTATTCCAGAGTAAGCTCCCTGGGCACCACCTTATTCACCAACCCCCTCCTATACGCCTCGTACGCCGAAATAAAGCGGCCGGTCAGCACGTACTCCATACCCAGAAGCCTTCCCACGGTCCTGGGTATACGCTGGGTACCCCCCTCGCCTGGGATAATCGCCACGTTTATCTCAGGTTGGCCGAAAACAGCGTCTTCAGATGCAATAATTATATCACACGCCATGGCCAGCTCGAAGCCCCCACCTAGGCAGTAGCCGTTGACGGCCGCAATAATTGGCTTCTTAAACCGCCTTATCCTCTCCCAAAGCCTCCTATGCCCCCTCAGATAGACCTCGGCGACGTCTAAATTAACCATCTCCTTGATGTCCGCCCCCACGCTGAACGCGCGTTCCGTACCGGTGATGATGGCCACCTTAATATTGCTGTCATTTTCCAAGTCGTCTAGGGCCTCAATCAGCTTATTCACGACCTCTAGGCTCAGCGCGTTCAACGCCGAGGGGCGGTTTATTGTTATAATTCCCAGGGGCGGCTCCTTACTCACGTCGACGACAGACGACATGGCACCGACTTGCGACATCTTTAATACTAAAGCTAGTAATTAGTTGTAATTATTTCGCCGTAAACTCGGGCGTGTCTAACGCACTCGAAATCTTCGCCCGTATATCGTCAGGTATCCGCGTCGGCTTCCCATCAACTACGTAGACATCCACCACATAACCCCTGGCAGCCTCTTCGCCTCCCGTCAAGACTTGGTGGCACATCTTCACGCTTGTAGTGCCCAACCGGCAGAACCACGAGAGAATCTCAAGCTCATCTAGGAACTTAACTATGCGGCTAAACTCCACATACGCCGCCTTAGCCCTCATGTTGTAGAAAAGAGAAATTGGAAGCGATGCGTCGCGGTACAAGTCGACCCTTGCCCGGTCGAATAGTTCTAGGTATACGGAGTAGTAAATAGCAGACGTGGCATCGGTCTCCGATAAGGCAACCACGTGACGCGTCTTGCTTTTCATAGGCATAATATACCTATATTTTTTAGCCTCTATAACAAATTAATTACAATTAGGAAAGGAATCAGCGTATATATAGCAACATTACGCCCCCCATGGATTATTGGGAGCCGGCCATCGAAAAGATGAAGCTAAGCGATCTGAAAAAGCTCCAGTTAAAAAGGTTGAGGGCCACCCTTAGGAGAGTTTATGAGAACTCGCCTTTCTATAGACGCCGATTCCGCGAAGCTGGCGTGACACCTGACGATCTAAAGACCTTAGACGACTTGAGAAAGTTCCCCTTTACCACCAAGGACGATCTTAGAAACCACGGCTACCCATACGGCGGCGAGTTCCTCGCAGTACCTCTCGAGGAGCTAGTCGGGTGGCACATGACAAGCGGCACCACAGGAAAGCCAACCGTCGGGCCTTACACCAAGCAAGATATTGAGACCTGGACCAACTTAGTGGCGCGATGCCTGGTAGCCGCAGGCGTAACAAAACGGGATATCCTCTTAAATATTTACGGCTACGGGCTATTCACAGGCGGAATTGGGCTCCACTACGGCGCCATGGCTGTCGGCGCAAAGGTAATACCGTGGGGCGTGGGGCGTACCGAGGCTTTAATAGACGTTTTATATGAATGGAAGCCCACGGTGATGACGGGCACCCCCTCCTACCAGTTCTACATACTTGAACAGATAACGAAGCGTGGTTTAGATCCAAAGAAAACATACCTCCGCATCACCATACCCGGCGCCGAGTACATGAGCTTTGATCTCCTGAAACGCATCGATGAGGGATTTGCCCTAAAGGAGAAAGGCGGAGGCCCTCGTCAGATATATGGCAGTACTGAACTTATTGGGCCAGGCGCCGGCCAAGCAACGCAGTGCACAGAGTACATGGGATTCCACATGTGGACGGACCACTTCTACATCGAAGTAGTAGACCCAAAAACCGGCGAGCCCGTCGGCGAAGAAGGGGAGGGGGAGCTCGTAATCACCCATTTAACTAGGGAAGCGATGCCGCTTGTGAGGTACAGACAACGCGATATCGTCAAGGTCCAGTACGTATCCACAGACTGTGGCAGAGATGCCTTTCCTCTTGTTCAGGTAATGGGTAGGGTAGACGACGTTATATTCTATAAAGGGACGAAGCTGTACCCAACCGCCATACAGTCAGCCCTCATGAAGATACCGGAGGTATTAGAGTACCAAGTTATTGTAGACAAGAGAGGTGCGGAGCACAAATTCATCATCAAGGTGGAGGCCCTGAGCCAGAATCCCCAACTAGCGGAGTCAATTGCAGACGCTGTGGAGGCCGTCGCGTTCGCGAGACCCCACGTGGAGATCGTGCCTCCAAATACGCTACCGCGGTGGGAAGGCAAAAGCAAGAGAATTATGGTATATGAATAACCTAAAGCGATTGGAAGAAATTGCGAACGAATTCGTAGAGAGCGGAGAACCTGTCGTAAGGGAAGCAGGTAGAAAGATAAAGGCAATTTTATACTATCTAAAGATGTATTATGAACCTCACTCTTGATAACTATACTAAGCTACTGGGAGCTCAAATAGTAGAATTAAGGCCTGGTTTTGCGAGAGTAAAGGCTAACCCAATTATTGATCACTGCAATTTCAATGGAGTTATACACGGCGGCTACATCTTCTCAATAGCAGATATAGCCTTCGCATATGCGAGTAATGCAGGCGGCCAGATGGCACTAGCCCTAGACATGTATATCTCATTTAGGAAGCCAGCAAAACCTGGCATGGAACTAGAAGCGGTGGCGCAAGAGGTCCATAGAAGCGGCAGAACTGGTCTCTACCAAATTAAAGTAGCATCAAATGGCGAGTTGGTTGCATTAATTCAAGCCACAGTTTATTTTGTTGATAGGACGCCGGGGGGAGAATGTAATTAATTTTGAAATTTTTGATAAATTCTTGATTTTTAATAAAAATATGAAATAACTTATTTCAATAATACCCTTTAAAAAAGGGTTTCACATGATATATAATTCGAGAAAAAAATTTATATTACCACACAATTATATTCAACTAATGGCAGATGTCAATAGGTGGTTTAGGCGTCGGCTTCAGAAGATAACCCATGGATCTTATATAGTGAGTTTACCAGCTGAGTGGATACAAAAGGAGGGCCTTCGTCCACATGATGAGGTTAACATCATCGCTAGTGATGGCGTGATTTATGTATTTACCATGAGGAAACCCGAAAAAGTGAATATAAATTTAGATGAAATACCAATAAGTATAATAAAATATGTTATATTAGCATACTATATGCAAGGTGGAGATGAAATATTTATATATTCAAGAAGACCTATCAGCGCAGAAGTTAAGAGAAATATTAGGGAGACAATAAAGAGCTTAAGAGGAGCAAGCATTTCAGACGTGTCTCTTTCATCACTTACGATAAAGATTGAAGACGACGTTGCGTATCTAAATAAAAAACTTTTTGAAGAAAAAATAGAAAATAAATTTAAATATTTAGTAAATATTTTTACGGATTTAGAAAGATCTATAGTTGATAATGATAAAGAAGTAGTGGAAGAGCTACTGGAAAGAACGACGGATTTCGATACAGAATATAGATATTTAATTAGACTTATATCAAAAATGGCACAATATCCGCAATACAATATTTTTGAGTCGCCAAGAGAATTAATTGCATATGCCTCTCTCATAAAAGATATGTCTAGATCAGTATATCATACCAATAAATTGATAAAAATATGCTATACTTCTGATAAAATAAATATCAAAATAAAAGAATTAAGTCAATATATTTCATCAATTTATAGCAACGTCTACAATCTATACAAGACGCAAGATCTTAAATTTGCCGAGGAGATAAAACAACACTATCTAACAGTTAAGTCAAGGCTCGAAGAACCTAAGGATTTATCTGAATACGAAATAAGGAGAATTTGTGCATACAGCATGGCACTAATGGATGACATTTTAAACTTATTTTTAGTACCTCGTAAAATAAAAATATTAACTCTGATCAATAATGTTGGTTAATGATATTAAGTTTGTAGAATCGTATTTAGCTTAGATTGCTATATAATATACAAATTATTACTCGATAAACAACTTATCTATATATTTCAGTTGTTTTCGTATTCCTCTTATATGTTCTTTGGCTCTTGTTTCGAGCGGTGTATTTCTAGATGTTGTAATAGTGAGCGCGGCGCGTTAGGGACTGATCTAGCTTAGGCAACGCCGTGGTGCAACGTCTAGGTATAGTCTGCCAACTACTTCCTTCTCTAGGCGCTTCCAGCGGACAGCGCCCTTTGAAAAAGGAGAACACCTGCACCTCTAAGACCCCCCATGCATGGCTTGCCTCCACTTATTCAGCCGACGTAGGCGTTGACCAGGCCTTGAAAGCCTTGGGGAGAGGCCCCTCAGTACTCCATTAAAGCACCCTGAGCTAGGGGGTCTGCTTAGAGGTGGCGAACATAGCGAAGGAGCTGGTGGGAGCTAAGTACATAGAGCTTCTGAGTACCATTACGTGGATTTGGCGTGAGGCATATGCGGTTCTTGTTGCGTATAGGGGTATACGCTTTGCAAAAGAAAAGCCTGTGGCGGGGTACCAAGTGGAGAAGCTGGTCAGAGGGAACGCCACTTGGAGGGTCTTAGGAAAAATGCAGAGGTCGCAGAAGCCGTGGAGAAGTGCTGAGAAGCAAAGAGACGCTAAAGAGATAAACGGAGTAGTCAGCACGACGGCCGCGTTTAGGTTGATCCAAACTTTTAATCCCCATCCACACATCTCTCCATGATGGCGGGATTCAAATCCAGCTGTTATCGAGCCTTTTAATGCTGACTGCCCATCCTCATATATAGCTAGACCATCAGCCTAAGTTCTCCACTCCCTCCACGGCCATCCTCTACCTGCTGGAGTATCCCCAGTCCCAGCGGTAGCTCTAGGACGAATGTGGCCGTGTCTGCCGCCTCGGCCAGCCCAGACAACAGGCCGAAACGCCTAAAAGAAGTAAGCCAAAGCGCCTGCGTTAGTCTCAAAATCGTGTTACATACTTTCGTGACAAAATCCCGGTCAGGGTTCACACAGATCGCTCTGTATTTTAAGTAGACTAGTAAATATATGAGGAGACACGGGGTATGAATCCTGATTATGTTTAATATCTCAGTTAAACTTTTAAGCCGCATAGTTCCACGACCTATGGCCTTGACGCAGAGGGAGTTTGAGCTAATCAAGCTGGGGCTGGGTAGGGAGCCGACCGGCGCCGAGCTTGTCTTCTTCACGTCGCATTGGTCTGAGCACTGCTCCTACAAGTCCACCAGGCGCTGGCTTAGGAGGTTGCCGGGGCGGGCGCCTTGGGTGGTGAGGGGGAGGGGCACGGACGCGCCTCTGGTTGAGGTGGAGAGGGGGGTCTACGTCAGCTTTAAGATCGAGTCGCACAACCACCCCAGCGCAGTGGATCCCTACAACGGCGCGGCGACGGGTGTGGGCGGCATAATACGCGACATATTGACCGTGGGGGCCGTCCCCGTGGCTCTTCTGGTGAATCTGCACTTCGGCCCACCTGACGACCCCCACGCCAGGTGGATTATGGACAACGTCGTCAGGGGGATAGCTGACTACGGCAACAGGGTGGGCGTGCCGGTGGTGGGGGGCGAGACGTGGTTCGACGAGGATTTTACCTACACCCCCATCGTCTTGGCCACTTGTGTAGGCGTCGTGGAGAAAGACGCGGTGCCTCCCGGCGGGGTGGAGCCCGGCGATTTGATCGTGGTGGTGGGACTCGGCGCCGATAGGAGCGGCCTTGGGGGCTCGGCCTTCGCCAGCAAGGTCCTGGAGGGCGGGGAGGACCCCGGCGCCGTGCAGGTGGCGGATCCGCTTACGGGGAAGAAGCTCATCGACGCGGTGCGGGAGGCTAGGCGTTGCGTCAAGTACATAAAGGACCTAGGCGGCGGCGGGCTGGCCACCGCGCTCGCCGAGCTGGCCCACTGGTTCACCCTAGGCGTAGAGTTCCACCTAGACAAGCTCCACCTCCGCGACTCCTCGATG
>Ga0272445_1000649_pt1 | contig 31246 bp, 29 predicted proteins | sample YNPCB0031_FD_194404 | JGI IMG/M metagenome (GOLD analysis project Ga0272445, IMG submission 194404) | Hot spring sediment microbial communities from Yellowstone National Park, WY, United States - YNP-CB-003-1 | ecosystem: Environmental > Aquatic > Thermal springs > Hot (42-90C) > Sediment... | reverse complement strand
ATTAAACTCTTTTTAAAATTTCTGATAAAATTATTTCAAGTCTTTTATTTCCTTCATCAATTAATTTTTCAACCCTTTTATTTCCTTCGTCAATAGATTTTTGAATTTCTCTAATTATTTTTTGTGTTTCCATCATCATTTGCTCGTGTCTTTTATTTCCTTCGTCAATAGACCTTTGAATTTCTCTCATCATTTGCTCGTGTCTTTTATTTCCTTCATCAATAGATTTTTGAATTTCAGCAGTAGTTCTCTGGATTTCCATAATCATTTTTTGTGTTTCCATCATCATTTGCTCGTGCCTTTTATTTCCTTCATCAATAGATTTTTGAATTTCAGCATTAGTTCTCTGAATTTCCATAATCATTTTTTGTGTTTCCATCATCATTTCCTCGTGCCTTTTGTCTGCTTTTTCAATCATTTCTTTTGCCCTTTTATCTTCTGCTTCAATAAGTTTATTTGTAAAATAAGAAAGAATAAATGGAGAAATCACAGCAATAGCACCTAAAATTAAAGAAAGAATATTTACAGTTTCAACACTCATATTTTTATTATAAAGGAAATCAATTTAAAAACAAAAATAAAAATGAAGTAACAGGATACTTTAAATTTTTTCAGTGTCTAAAATGCCTATCTTTTGTAAAGAATAAACTTATTCCTTCTTTTTCTGCTTCTTCAATAACTTCCTTATCTCTTATAGAACCCCCTGGTGCAACAATCGCAGTTATTCCATTTTTTCCTGCAACTTCTATTGAATCCTTAAAGGGGAAAAATCCATCGGATGCAAGAACACCACCAACTGTTTCAAGACCAAAACTTTTTGCCTTATTTATTGCAATTTCAAGAGAGCCAATTCTTGAAGACCCTCCGCTTCCTATTCCAATTGTTCTTTTTGCCTTTGCAATAACTATTCCATTTGACTTCACATATTTTACAACCTTCCATGCAAATATTAAATCTTCAATTTCTTCTTTCTTTGGTTTTCTCCATGTTTTTAGCTCCCATTCATCTGGTAAAGATGTTTTTAAGTCCTTTTCCTCAAAAATTATAAATCCGTTGCATTCTCTAAAATGATATTTATAATTTTTAAATTTTGCTTCAATAATCCTCAAATTTTTCTTTTCCTTTAAAATTGATAGTGCTTCATTTTCAAATTCGGGTGCAATTAAAACCTCAAAATAGTATTCCTTAATTTCTTGTGCTAATTCCTTTGTGCATGATTTATTAATTCCAACAACCCCTCCATATGCAGAAATTGGATCTGAAAGATATGCTCTTTCAAATGCAAAAGTTATGTTTTCTCCAATAGCAACACCACATGGTGAAGCATGCTTTATTATTGCACATGCAGGTTCTTCAAATTCAGAAACAAGTGAATATGCTGTTTCTACATCAAGTAAATTGTTATAGGAAAGAATTTTTCCCTGTAAAACATTTAAATCCTCATTAAAAAATGAATAAACTGCTCCTTTTTGGTGCGGATTTTCACCATATCTTAAATTATAAATTTTTTTGCCTGATAAAACAATTTTATCTTCAAATTCAAACGGAATTTTTGATTCAAAAAATCTATATATTAAACTATCATAATAAGAAGTATAAAGGATTGCCTTTTTTGCAAACCTTATTTTTTCAAGAAGCGGAATTTCATCTTTCTCTTTTAAAATTTCAATTATTTTTTTATAATCTTTTGGATCAACAACAACGCAAATCCTTTTATAATTTTTAACACCAGCCCTTATAAGTGCAACACCTCCAATGTCAATATTTTCAATAATCTCTTCTTCATTCCCCCCCTTTTTTAAAACCTCTTCAAAAGGATAAAGATTTACTATTATAATTGAGAAAATTTCAATTTCGTCTTCCTCTCTTGCAAGTATTCTTTCAAAAATTCTCGGATGCAATGTTTTAATTCTCCCTCCACAAATTCCTTCAGAACTCACACCAAGAGAAGATAAGGGATAAACTTCAATATTTTTTTCAGAAAGATATTTTAAAGTTCCTGATGACGCATATATATCCCATCCCTTTTCTTTTAAAAATCCTGCAATTTCTTCAATCCCTTCTTTATTATAAACACTTATGAGTGCCTTCATTTTTATGCTCCATATTTTAGAAGTCTTTTAGCATTTGCAAGTAAAATCCATATTAATTCATGTCCTTTTATTTTCCCAAGATATCCTTTTATTGCCTCTTTTTCTGTAAATCTTTTTGTTTCATCAATTCCTGCATATTCAGAATATAAAAGTAAAGGAACAGGATGCCATGAATGTGATTTTAATTTCCATGGGGTTGAATGGTCGCCTGTAATTGCTATTACTTTAAAATCACATTTTAAAATTTCGGGAATATATTTATCAACCCTTTCAATTTCCTTAACTTTTTTTTCAAAATCACCATCTTCTCCTGCCTTATCAGTTTCTTTAAAATGTAAGTATACAAAATCATAATCCTTATGCTTATCCTTTAAAATTTGTATTCCTTCTTCAAAACTTTTAACATTTTCTATAACATCCATCCCAACAAGTTTTGCAAGTCCTTTATACATTGGATAATAGGCAATTCCAAGTGCTCTTAATCCAAATTTTTCATAAAAACTTTCCATTTCAGGTGGTTTTGAATATCCTCTCATCAAAATAAAATTTGCCTTTTCATCCTTTAATATGTTCTTTATTTCATTGAGCATTTTATTTAAAACTCTTGATGTAAATTCTGCTTCTTTTGAAAGTGGTTCTGGTTCATAAGGTTTTAAACCTTCCTTTTGTGGGTCTGTTTCTTTTATTTTATCAGAAACATTTTCTCCACTTAACACAATAACAAACCTGTGTTCTTTACCAGGATAAAAACTTATTTTTACTCCTTCAATTTCTTTTATTTTATCAGAAATTTTTTTAACGAGACGCTTACATTCATCAGTTTCTATTCTTCCTGCTCTTCTATCAATTATAATATCATTTTTATCTATTTGACAAAAATTCCCTCTTATTGCAAGATCATTTTTTTCAATCTTTACACCTATTCCAAGTGCTTCAAGTATTCCTCTTCCAATATTATATTTTAACGGATCATATCCAAAAATTGAAAGATGAGCAGGACCACTTCCAGGTGTTATTCCTGGGGGAAGCGGTTCTAAAAATCCAAGAACACTTTTTTCTGCAAGTTTATCAAGATTTGGTGTATTTGCTGCTTCAAGTTCTGTTTTCCCATTTTTTGGTAAACCTCCAACACCATCAATAACAAATAAAAGTATCCTCTCACCTTCCTTTAAGAGTTCTTTCATATTCCCTCCTAAATTTAAAATTTAATTATAAAAATTAAACATTTGAAAATTCAATTAATGTTTTTTCAAATTCTATTGCTGATTTATCCCATTCAAAATTTTTTGACCATTCAAAGGCATTTTTATACATTCTTTCCCTTAAATCTTTATTTTCTATTAAATATAAAACTTTTTCAGCCATTTCTTCCCATTTCCCATATTTTACAACAAATCCACTAAATCCATCCTTCACAGTTTCCTTTAAACCTGGTGAATCAAAAGTAATACAAGGAGTTCCGCATCTTTGTGCTTCTGTATTTACCATTCCCCATCCTTCTTTTGGGGAAGTATTTATTAAAACCCATCCCTTTTGTAAAATTTCTATTTTTTCCTCTTCCTTTAAAAATCCAGTAAATTTTACTTTTTCATAAATTCCCATATCTTTTGCCATTTCCATCAATTTCTTTCTATAATCTCCTTCTCCTATTAAATAAAAATCAACATCCTTAATTTTTTCAGAAATTCTTTTAAAAACCTTTAAAACATAATCTATTCTTTTATATTTTTTCATTCTCCCAAGATATAATATCAATGGTCTTTCTGATTTTTTAAAAGTTGGTTTATATTTTTCATCAATTCCAGGAAAGATAACTTTTATATTTTCTTTTTTAATTCCCCTTTTTATAAGTTCTTCTTTTGTGCTATTTGAAATAACAATGAATTTTCTATTCCTGTAAATTTTTGATACTGGTTTTTCAAGTAAATAAACATATGTAGCAATTAATGGATTTGTTTCTTCATATATTGTTTTTCCAAAAAGATGTGGTATAAAAATTATTATTTTTTTTGAATTTATAAAAAATGGAGTATAAAAAGGTGCCTTTGATATGCTTTCTATTACAATATCAAATTTGAATTTGTTTTTTATTTTTTTTAAATAAAGCAAAGGTAATGAATAATTTGCAAATTCCCATTTTCCATATCTAAAAATTTTTATATTGTCATAAAAATCTTCTTCTTTTAAATTTTTATGAGAGCATCCAAGCCATACTATTTCATTTCTATTTGATATTCTTTTAAAAATTTCATAAAGATAAATTTCTGCCCCCCCTGAAAGTGGATGTTTTATATCCTGCCAGTTAAATAATAAAATTTTCAATCAAAAATTATAAATTAAATTGATTTTTATGTTCAAATCCTTTAAAATTTTATTATGAAAAAATTTTTAATCCTTTTCTTTATATTTATCCTTTTTTCTGAAGAAATGTATAAAATTGAACCGGGTGATGTGCTTGAAATAATTGTTTTTGGGGAAGAAGAACTTTCAAGAGAAGTTGTCGTCATGCGTAATGGTAACATATCTTTTCCATTAATAGGTGAAGTTAAAATTTCTGGATATACATTAAAGGAAGCAGAAGAAGTTATTAAAGAAAAATTGAAAGCTTATTTTACACATCCAGTTGTTTCAATAATTGTTAAAAGTCCAACTTCCCCTTTTGTTTCTGTTTTTGGAGAAGTTTTAAGACCGGGTGCAATTCCATATCAAAAGGGGTTAAGATTAACAGATTATATAGCACTTGCAGGAGGACCAACACCTGATGCAAATTTAAAAAAAGTTAAGCTCATAAAATTTACTTTTGAAAAGCCAGTTTCCCTTACATTAAATGTTGATAAAATAATAAAGAAAGGAATTGTAGAAGAAAATATTGAATTAAAATCTGGTGACCTTATTTATGTTCCAAAAAAATTTAAAATAAACTGGGGGATAGTTTTAAATACACTTTCACTTACAGTATCTATTTTAAATTTATATATAACTTTGGAAAGATTAAAATGAATTTGACTTTTAAAAAAGAATTATTTATAATTTATAATTATTTTTTGGGAGGTGATTTATGAGGTGGTGTAAGGCGGTTATATTGATGGGCACCTATATAGGTCTTCTTTTCTCTTCTGAAAAAATAATAAGGGTATATCTTCCTACATGGGATGATGTTTTAAGGGAATTTAGACCTGTTTTTGGAAAAAATTTACCTGAAGTTATTGCAGGAAGACCAAATGAGTATTATGATTTTATTGTTGACGATTTAAATTTAGGAAAAATAAAAAGCACAAATGTCTATTTTGAAATAATTGTAGATGATATTGAAAAACATAAGGAGACTGTTTTTGGTCAATATCATTCTTATGACCAGATTAAGCAGATTTTACATCAGATGCAAACTTCTTATCCTTCACTTGCAAAGGTTGAAAGTATAGGTCCTTCTTATGAAAATAGATGGATATATGGAATTAAAATTTCTGATAATGTTAATATTGATGAGGATGAGACAGAACTTGTATTTTCAGGATGTCATCATGCAAGGGAATGGGCATCAATTGAAACTGCTTTATTTATTGCAGATTCACTTTTAAGGGGATATGGTTCTGATCCAACAATAACTCAAATAGTTAATACAAGGGAAATATGGGTATTCCCAATTATAAATCCTGATGGATATTATTATGATTATCCCAATCAACTAAATTGGAGAAAAAATAGGCAACCTTTCCATGGTGCTATTGGAACTGATTTAAATAGAAATTACAATGGAACATGTGAAGTAGATGCAAGGGGTGGATGGGGATGGATTCCATCTGGTGGCTCTGTTACCCATTTACCAAGTTATGAAACATTCTGTGGATTTAAAGGATTTTCTGCACCTGAAATTAAAGCATATTCAAATTTTTTAAAGAATCGCCATGCAGTTGGAATAATTGATTTCCATTCATATTCTGAACTTGTTCTTGGTGCATGGGGGCATGTTTCTGATCCAACTCCTCATAGCACATGGTATACACAGATAGGTCAGGGAATTGCTCAAAGAATTCAAAAACTTTCTGGTGGATATTATACATATCAAACTGCTTACCAGTTATATCCAACTTCTGGTGGTTCAACAGATTGGGAATATGGATGGAGCCATTTTTCAAATGGTTTTCCATGCCTTGCATTTGTTAATGAAATTGGGACAACATTTTATCAACCAGTTTCTCAGCTTGACCATATAATGAGGCAGAATTTTAAAGGCGCTTTATTTTTGATGCAAAAGGGTGATTCAATAAGAAATTATATGAAATGTATGGTTCCTTCTCCAAGAATTGAACCAATTGAGACAGTTCCCCCAAACTTTAATTTAATATGGCATCCAAAGAATAAGGAAACAAATAATCCTTCCTACTGGGAAATTGTTAAGTATCAGAATCCTTCACCTGTAAATGAAAGTTTTGAATCAGGAACAAGTTTGTGGAATTTGCAGAACTTCAATTTATCAACTGCAAGAAAACATACTGGAAATTATTCTTTATTTGCTGGAAATGCAAACAATGTAAAAGCACAAGCAGTTACAAAATATCCATATTTTGTTAGTTCTATAAACGATTCACTTTCCTTTTGGATTTGGTATTCTCTTGAAAACGAATATGATGTTGCAATTGTTGAGGTATCAGAAGATGGAAGGGATTGGTATCCACTTGTTTCTGAAAGATGGACTGGAAATTCAAATAACTGGGTAAGATATTCTTATTCACTTGCTCCATGGATTGGTAAATCCTTATATTTTAGATGGAGAGTTATGACAGATGATAACACTTTGAATGAAGGATTTTATATTGATGATATTTATCCTGTCCCTAACTGGGGAGTTATTCAAACTGTTGCAGCACAAGTTTATGATACAATTTACTCATTTACAAATACACCTGACGGAACCTATTATTTCAGTGTAAGGGGATATAATACTTATTTTGGATGGGGAAATTATAGTGTTCTTGAAAGGGTAATTGTTAGTTCAACAAAGGTTGCTGAAAATAATTTAAAGGAAAATCTAAAAGTTATTTCAGGAAATAGTTTAAAAATCCTTTATTCTTTCAATGAATTTACTCCTTTAAAGGTTTACATTTATGATGTATCTGGAAGAAATGTTAAATTTTATGATTTTGGAAAAATTAAGGGAGAAGGGAAGATAAGTTTAAACCCTGATCTTCCAAAAGGTATTTATATAATAAAATTAAATCCGGGAGAAAAGATAAAGGTAAAGGAATTTATTTTAAAATAATTTAAAAGTGAAGATAATAGTGTTGATGTTTTTTTTAAAAAGTCCATTTATTTATGAAGCATATGAGGACAATGTTCTTGGAAAATTTTTTAAAGGAGAAATAAAAAAATATGAAGATACTTTAAATGGTGAATTTTTAAATATAAAAGTTAATTCTGACGAGACCCCATATCTTCAAAATGAAGAACAAATAATTGTAAATCCATTAAATCCAAATAATCTTGTTGCTGTATGGAGGGATTTCAGACTCGGATATAGGCAGGTAGGTGTTGGATATTCTTTTGATAAGGGTTTTTCATGGACCGATAAATTACTTGGGTATGGTTTAAGTCCTTATCACTGGGATTCTGATCCAGGAATTACATGTGATAAATATGGTAATTTTTATGTATCTATTTTAAGTTTTAAAGAAATATATGATTCAAATGCAATTGTAGTTTATAGGTCCTTTAATGGTGGAATTTCATGGGATGGTCCTCATATTGCAGTTGGTCCGAGTTATTCAAATTTTGAGGATAAGGAACTTATAGCATGTGATAGAACAAATAGTCCTTATTCAGGTAATCTTTATATATCATGGACAAGGTTTCCAGAAACAAATATATATCTTGTAAGGTCAACAAATCAGGGAATTACCTGGTCTTCTCCTATAAGAGTTTCCGATATATCTAATAATCAATGGTCTGTTCCATGTGTTGATAAAAATGGATATGTTCATGTTTTCTGGCTCAACTACTATTATTCTGCAATTATGCATGATGTTTCCTATAATGGTGGAATCTCATTTGGTCAAGATAATTTAGTTCAATATGTTGACGAACCTGATAGATATTTAAATGGAAACATTTTAACATTTTCATATCCTGTCCCTATCCCAGATATATATCCTCAAAGTCCCTTTTATGGAACAATTTATTTAGTTTTTATGGATACTGGACCTGGCGGTGACCCTGATATATTTTTAATAAAATCAAATGATGGATTTACATGGACACAGAGGAAAAGGGTAAATGATGACCCTATTGGAAATGGAATTGATCAATTTCATCCATGGGCATGTGTTGATTCAACAGGTGTTTTAACAATCATTTTTTATGATAGAAGGCTTTATTCAAATAATTGGAAATTTGACCTTTTTTTAACACAGAGTTTTGATGGAGGCGAAACTTTTACACCAAACATAAGGATTACAACGGTCTCAATAAATCCTGACAGTTTTAAGGCAGGTGTTATTGGTGAATATATAGGTCTTGATTCCTTTAATGGAATACCATTCCCTTTATGGACGGATACAAGAAATGGTAATCAAGATGCCTATTTTGGATATTATGTTGAAAATAAAATTAGCGAAAATTTTATAAAAAATAAAGAATTTGAAAAAACATTCTTATATTTTGATATTTCAGGTAGAAAATTGAAAGGGATGGAAAAACCATCTGTTTATTTCTTAAAAGCAGGTAAACAAACTTATAAAATTTTGAAAATAGGGAAAGGAGGTTTATGGAAAAATTTGAAATTTTAAAAAGTATAAAGGAAATAATTGAAGAAAACAAGGTTATGACAATTATAACAGGAAATGGTGAAATCCAATTTGAAAAAAATTTTTTTGCAGAAGAAGATGGAATTTTATATATGATTTTGGAGAATGAAAAAAATCTTGAAAACATAAGAAATAATCCCTTAGTTAATTTTTTTATTCAAGGTGAAAAACCTGACAGGATTTTAAAGGGAAAAGGGAAAGCTGAAATTCTTGGTGAACCAAAAAATTTACACGAGATAAGTAGAATAATTTTTAGAAAATCGTTTGAAGCAATTATTCCGTGTAAAAGGGTAGAGGGGATTAAAATAATAAGGATAAAACCTTATGAATTTGAAGTAAGGGATTTGAAGGAAGGGAAAATATTTTATGAAAAGATAAATGTTTCTGATGAAGAAATAAGAATTTTGAAGGAAATGAAAAAGAAAATTCCAAAATGGAAGATCTATTTTAAAGCAACAAGACCTTTTGCCTTTCCTGCCTCTTTCATTCCGGTTATAATAGGAGCTTTTTTATCTTCTAATTTTAATTTCTGGCTTTTTATCTTAACAATTTTAGGTATCATTTGCTTCCATGCAGGTGTTAATGCTTTAAATGACCATATGGATTATAAATATGGTATTGATGATTTTTTAACAATTGGTTCAAGCAGAGTTTTACAAGATGGGATTATGAATGAAAAGGAACATTTACTTTTTATTATAATTTTGCTTTTAATTTCTCTTATATGCGGGATTTTTTTAACTTATATAAGGGGTTTTTTCCTTTTAATTATTATATTAATAGGAGCATTTCTTGGCATATTTTACCAGATAAAACCTCTTGGATTAAAATACAGAGGACTTGGTGATATTTCAATATTTTTTGCATTTGGACCTTTGCTTTCTCTTGGTTCTTATTATGTTCAGGAAGGTAAATTTTCATGGATTCCGTTTATTCTTATTATACCTGTTGCGTTAATTACTGTTGGTATTCTTCATGCCAACAATTTTAGAGATATTGAAGAAGATGCAAGGGCAAAAGCTAAAACAGTTGCAAATCTAATTGGTTACAGAATTTCTTCTTATTATTATCTTACTTTAATATTAACTCCCTATCTCTTAGTTTTAATTTTTATAATTCTAAGAATTCTTCCTTACTGGTCTTTTATTGTTTTCTTTACTTTAAAGGACGCAATAAAGAATATAAGAATTGCCTTTAACCCTTCCTTTTTTGATTTTGTTATGCTTGACCTTTTAACCGCAAAACTTGATTTAACATTTGGCTCTCTTTATTTTATAAGTATTTTACTTGCAAGGTAAAAGAATTTTTGAATTTTTAATTTTCTTTTTCTTTTATTTATCTTCTTCATTTGTTTTTAATGCAAGATTAGATTTTTTTGAAATTTTCAAATTTTTTTCTTCCCTTGGATTTTTCTTAATTTTAAGAATAAATGAAGAGGAAAAAGATTTTGTTAAAATTCCATTTTTAATTTTAATTTCCTTTTTTTCTTCAATCTTTCTTTTTAAAAACTCTTATTTTTTAAAAAAATTCTACTTTCTTTTTATTTTCCTTTCATTATTTTTCAAATATGAAAAATTAAGACAATACTTTAACAAAAAATTTATTTTAAAAGACCTTTTTTATTCCCTTTTAAACTTATATTTACTTTTCCTTCTTTATCCTTTCAAATTTCCATTTTTCCCTGAAATTGTTTCAATTCTTTTTGGTTTTTTTATAATAAATTTTCTTAAATATTTCTCTGAAAAAGTGAATTTTCCATTTGAAGAAAAACTTGGAATTATGACATATTCAAAATATTTTGGCTTTTATACCTCAATTTTCTTTATCATTTCCTTTTATTTTTCCTCCTTCTTTATATTCCTTTCTTTCTGGAATGGATGTAATTTTAGTTTTATATATGCAATTTTTCTTTTATTTTTCTTTTTAAAAGCAATGTTTTTCATTTTATTGAGATTTATAAGTAAAAAGGAAGGACTTTCTCAATTTTTAAAAGAAGAAGCAATTTTTTATAAAAATGGAATATTTTTTTCTTTTATAATTCAAGGAATTTTGAAAATTTTAAATTTGAAAATTTAAATTCCTTTCCTTAATAATTTAAAGAGTTTAAGGAGGTTTTTATGGATGATAATATGCGATTCAATACAGGATGTATTCATGGTCCAAAACCATATAGAGATTCAAACAAAAGGGATGTAATTCCTCCTATTCATATGTCTTCAACATATTTTTTTGAAAATGCAGAACAAGGAGGAAAGCTTTTTGCAGGAGAAGAAGAGGGATTCATTTATACACGCCTTTCAAATCCAACTGTAAAAATTCTTGAAGAAAGGATTGCATTCCTTGAAAAAGGAGAAGATGCTTGTGCTTTTTCGTCAGGCATGGCAGCAATAACAAGCATTTTATTATATTTCTTAAAGCCATGTGAAAAATTAATTTATTCCCAGCCCATTTATGGCGGAACATTTGCCCTTTTAAAACTTCTAAATGAAAAATTTGGAATTGAATTTGTGGGTATAAAAGCAAAAAATTTCTTAAACGAACTTGAAGAAAAAATTGATGAAATAAAGCCAAAACTTGTATATGTTGAAACACCTGCAAATCCAACCCTTGATATATTTGACCTTGAAGAAACATCTAAGATATGCAAAAAATATAATATACCTCTTGTTGTTGACAATACATTTGCAACTCCCTATCATCAAAGACCAATTTTAAAAGGGGCAGATGTTGTTGTCCATTCTTTAACAAAATATTTAACAGGTCATTCTGATGCAATTGGAGGTATTATAATTTCAAAAAAGGAAATTATAAAACCTATCAAAGAGCATTATCTTACTCATCTTGGTGGTTGTCTTTCTCCTTTTAATGCATGGCTTACTTTAAGAGGAATTAAAACACTTCATATAAGGATGGAAAGGCATTCTTATAATGCAATGAAGCTTGCTGAATTTTTAAAAAATCATAAAAAAATTGAAAGGGTTTTTTATCCTGGTCTTAAAGATTTTGAAGGACATGAAATTGCAAAAAAACAGATGGAAAATGGTTTTTCAGGAATGCTTTCTTTCATAATAAAAGGTGGGAAAAAGGAAGCAATAAAATTTTTGAATTCATTAAAAATATGCACACTTGCTGTCTCACTTGGTGCAGTTGAAACACTTGTAGAACATCCTGCTTCAATGACACATTCCACCTATTCTGATGAAAAGCTTATAGAAGCAGGAATAGACCCAGGACTTATAAGGGTATCTGTTGGGCTTGAAGATATAAAAGATATAATAGATGATTTTGAAAGAGCATTAAAATAATGGGCGGACCAGGATTTGAACCTGGGACCTCCTGCTTGTAAGGCAGGCGCTCTCGCCCCTGAGCTATCCGCCCTTATTCAACAATATTAGGAGTTAAAAAGATTACGATTTCTCTCTCACTTTGTTCTCCAATAGTTCCACCAAAAAGTCTTCCAATAAGTGGTATTCTTGATAAAAATGGAACTCCTTCTCTTGTAGATTGTGTTTTATATTTTATTAATCCACCAATAACAGCAGTTTCTCCATTATTTAATAGAACCCTTGTGTCAGCAAAATTTGTAAGTATTTCAATACCTCCTGGAAGTTGTGCACCTGGTTCTGAAACTTCTGTGTGGATATCAAGTGTTATTTGTTTGTTTACATTAACATGCGGAGTTACTTCAAGTCTTATTCCAACATCAACAAATTGAACGATTGGGTTTCCTGCTTGATCCCTTGTAATATATGGGATTCTTGAACCACCATGTATTCTTGCCTTCTGATTATTGAGAACAGTTATTTTTGGGTTTGATATTGTCTTTACAAGTTTTCTTTGTTCATACATTGATATAACATTGTCTATTAAAGCACCTCTTGCTATTATTCCAACTTGTCCAAATAATGTAGGTGCACCCGGCATAGCACCTGGAGATGCTCCTCCTGAAACTTCTCCTGCAAATCCTGTTCCCCTTAAGTTTTTGATATTCCATTGAACACCCATTTGATCAAGTGCTCCTTTATTTATTTCAAGTATTCTTGAATCAATTGCTACTTGATATACAGGAGTATCAAGTGATTTTATAAGAGATGCCACTTTTTCATGAACTTCCTCAATATCTGTTATTATGATTGCATTTGTTCTTTCATCAACTTCAAGTTGCCCTTTTGAAGTTAACAATTTTTGAACATTCTTTTTTGCTTCATCAGCAACTGCATATTGTAAAACATAAACTCTTGTTATAAGTGGCTGTAAGAGTTTTGCTTCTTCTTCACTTCTTTTTCTTTTTATTTCTTCTTCCCTTATTTTTTCAGGTGGTGCAATTCTATAAACTCCATTTTCATAAATATATGAAAGACCAACAGTTCTTAAAGCAAGTTCAAATGCCTGCTCCCATGGAATATTTTCAGCGCGAAGAGTTACTTTTCCCTTTACTTCTTCTCCAAACACAACATTAAGACCTACATATTCTGCAATTGCCTTTATAACAGTAACAATGTCAGCATTTTCAAGATTTAATGAGATTCTAATTCCTTTTTGAGGTGCAGTTGAAAATGTTGTTGGTAAAGGTAATGCATGAAGAGTGGATGGTGGTGCTTCTGGTGTTTTTCCTGAAAGTGTTACTCCTTTGAAATTTCCGCCTGTTTCATATAAAGTTAATACTATATTTCCATTTTGTCTTTCATCTTTATACAAAAAGTTTTTTTCAAGATTTATAACAAATCTTATAAAATTGCCTTCTTCAAAAGGTTCAATAGAAATTGTTGTTATTCCACCAGCATAAACAGTATATATTCCAGAAGATATTTCTGTTTTTGCATTTTGAACATCAATCAAAATTTGTGAAGGCAATTCTCTTGAAAATATTGTATAGGAAACTGCTGTTTCAGAGTATAATGTCAATTTTGTATTTTTCCCTTCAGGAACAATTTCTATATCTTTTATCTGGGGGAAAAGAGTTCCTGTTATTATACCTATTAAAGCAAGCACTTTTGTTTTTATTTCCATATAACCTCCCTTTTTATTCCAAATAATTTATAAAAATTTTTTAAAAGTTTACTTGACATTTTTTAAATTAAGCATTATAATTATATACAAAATGAATTTATTTGTCAAGGAGTAAAGCATTTTTAAAAAGGAGGTTTTTGTGAAGGGTAAAATTTTAATGTATGTAGGCATGGTAAGTATTATAATAGGATGCAGGTCTGCGTCTACTGAAAAGGAATCGTTAATTGTAAGTCTTGAGAATACTTCCTTCAATTCTGATGTAATTACGGCTGAAGATAATGCTATTGTTTTTACATATGATACTCTTAAAGTCAATTTCTATTTTGACTTTCCTGATACGATTGGTGGGTTTAATCCAAAATGTTTAATTGATAGTTTCACTATAACTTTTTATAATGAAAAGGATGGAAAAATAAAGTTTGTAAGATATGATGGAGGTCATACATTGGATTCACTTCATTTTGAAACAAACATTGTTATTTTACCAAGGAAATGGACAGAAGCAAAAATTGATATTGTTCCTTCATGGTTAAAGGCATTTTATAATCCAATATATGATATGCACAAGAATAATCCATACGCAACCCCGAATCCTTTGAAAACACGCGCCCATTATAAGATTTTTGCTCATGAAATCAATACAAGAAGAAATTTTATCACAGAATTTGATATAAGTGTTGTATTTGCAAATTTTGCTGATTAAAATTTAAAAGGAAAAAGTTAAATTTTTTTCTATATAGTTTCCTTTTTTATCAATAATTTTTATTCTTAAATTTATATTTTTTATATTTTCTTCTATTTTTCCTTTTATAATTCCATTTTCATCAATTTCAATTCCCTTAACATTTGATGAAACAATTTCAAATTTTAAATCATCTCCATCAGGGTCATAAGCATTTATTTTATATGTAAAATAAGGATAGGAGGATAATTTTATTTCGTTTTGTTTTAAATCTATAATTGGTGGGCTATTTGAAACATTTGCACTTATTGTAACAAAATTTTTTGATTTTTCTTCACCATCATATGCATATACAACTGCTTCTAAAAGCTCATTTTCCTTTAATTTTTGAGGGAAAAAACTTAATCCTTCTCCTCTTTTTTCACCATTTATATACCATTCAACTAAAAAAGAAATTTTATCATCGTCAATGTCTTTTCCTTCTGCTTTCACTTCAATTTTATGTGTGATTGTTAAAATTGTTTCAGGTAAAAATTTTGCAGAAATTATTTCTGGTGGTGTATTTTTAATAAGGGCAGGGGCTGTTTTATATGGTTTTCCATATTCTTTGCCATCATACGGAGTTATAACTGCATGTAAAGTGTCTCCCTTTTTAAAATTATGAGTTTCAATCTCTTTACCTTCATAAATCTTTTTACCATTTAAAAACCATTCTATTTTATAAGTTATATCATCTCCATCTTTATCGTTTGCAGAAATTAAAGCCCCTGCCCTTTGGTTCTTTTTCAAATTTTCCGGTTCTATTTTTGCGAATAGAATTTGAGGTGGATTATTTCCTTTTATTTCTTTTGCTTTTTTACACGAAATAAAACCTATAAGTATAAGAAAGATCAAAAATCTTTTCATCTTTGTTTATAAATTTCTTCCCAGTATCTTATATATTCTTCTGCCTTTTGTTTTCCACCAATATATTCAAGACCTATAACTTTTTTTGTATTTTTAACAATTCCAGGAATTATTTCATGAATTCCCTTAACTATCACATGAATTGCAAAGAGTGCAGGATATTCTATTTTATCAATTGAAATTGGATTTGAAAGTGTATCCTTTAAAAATTCTTTATTTAAAGAAACAATTTCATTTATTGGTTTTTCAAGAATTAATTCCCCATTTTCTCCAAGGTCTATTTTATTTCCTTCAATTTTATAAACAACAGAATAAAAGGAAATTTCATATTCACCTTTTTCAAGCTTTATTTTTTCCTTACCTAAAAGTAGACCCATTAAAGAAATTAAAATTATTATAGCTTTTTTCATATTTCACCTCCCTTTCCATAGAATAAGTCCACCCCTTGGATTAAGGGGTAGATTTATAGGCGGATTTTCTTGTTTCCCTCTAATTTGTATAAATACTCTTTCTTCACTTACTCCTATCCACATTGTTGGTTCTGAAGGTAATCCACTTCCAAGTTCAATTGATGGAAGTATTATATTTCCCTGAACACCAAGTATTGGTGATTTATATGCTGTTCCTGTTATATAATATAAAGCATATAATCTTCCTGTTCCTCCAAATTGACATATATCTCCTGATACTGGAGTATATGTTGTAAATACAACTGCTCCTCCTATAATTAATGGTCTAAAAAGTGTTCTTTCACCAGTAGCAGTTAATTCCCTATACCACCCCTTTTTTGAATTTACCATTTCCTCAAATTGTTCCCATGTATATGTTGAATTACCTATTTTAACACTTCCGTCATCATAAACAGTAACATTTGTAACATTGAAAAGGTCATTATATGTATATGTGCTTACGGTATCATCTTTAATTCCAACAAATACCTGCCTTTCTATATCTCCCTTATCACCATCATAAAATAATCTTCCTGTTCCAAAATATATCCATAAATTTCCATAATCATCAAGTGTTGCTCCACCTGCTGCTGTAACAGGTTTTCCAAGGTCTATAACAGTTTGTAAATGCCAGTTATCAGGATTTTCATCTCCATGTGTTTTAATCCTGTAAATTTTTCCATTGAAATTAGGGTTATTTTGTGTTCCTGTATAAGAATATGTTCCAAAATAAATTAAGTCAACTGTATAATCAAGACCAAGGTCAATTGAAATAATATCTCCTATTGAAGAATTTGCTTCAGGAACTGTGAATGTTTTTAAAATGTTTCCAGTTTTTAAATCAAGTATATATACTTTTGCATTCTGGTCTGAAAATCCTGAACATGTTTTTGGTCCTGAACCACATACAAGGAACCATTTTTCTCCAACTTTAACTACATTTGGATATGGAACTGTATATGAATAATCTGGTAAATTCTTTTCCCATAAAAATGAAGGATTTATAGGATTTGTAACATCTATGCAGAAATAAGAAGATGAAAGTATGTTTCCACCAATATTATAAGGGGAACCACCAAGTCTTGCAGCACCTATTAATAGTGTTCCAAATCCTCCTATATGTATATCATCAGGTGTAAATATTTTTGCATCTGTTGGATAAGGTTTTAAATCAACATAATATACATGGCAATAATCAGGATATTTTAGCCATTTTAAATGTGGTAAAAGATTAAATGGAATATATGCCCATATTTCTTTTCCGGGAGGAATTCCCATTGGATCAAGAATTCCTGGTTCGCATATATTTAAATCTATTGGAACAACCTTTCCAACATTAAAGCAATGAACCATTCCATCATTTGCTCCAACATAAACAACACCTCTCCTTTCTTTATAAGCATTATAAAATTCCTTGTAATCAGCATCAAGATAAAGTAAATCATATCTTTCCATTGGTCTTTGAACAAAAAGAGGTGATGAATAAACAATATCTCCAAGTTTCCATACCTTTCCTTCAATTGTCCTTTCCCTCCAATTTAAATAATCAACACCCCTTATATAATTTATAAGTGATTCTGCAAAATAAGTTGAAGGAACATCAAGATATGGTAATATTAAATTTTTGTTTAAGACGGAAAAATCAATTATTTCATTAGATTCAATTGTTTTATTGTTGTTCATATCAACCCATGTCTTTATATTCCTTTCAGATGCTCCTGCATTCCATAACCATCTTCCTCCATCCCATAATGGTTTTAAATCATCAAAACTATATTGACCAACAAGTTCAAGTGTATCCTTTGTGCAATCAACATTCTTATATTTATAAATTGACATTGTTCCTCCTGGATTGCATATATCTTGCGTTTCAGAAGAAGAGAAAGAAATAACATAATCATTTTTCAAATTAAGTGTTAAATTATTTTCTGTTTCTTCTCTTAAAAGACCAAATTTGTCAACCCATAAACCCTTAATTTCACCAAGCCATGTTAAGAATCTTCCTCCTACAAGTTTTCTTGGATAATATAATGCAAATGTTCCAATCCCTTCACCTTTTGTTGTTGAAGATACAATTGATGCTGATGTTGCTGATGCTGCGCCTGCCATAATTCTATATATTATTTCCCTCATTGCTCTTTCAATTTCATATCCTGTTTGTGCTTCATAATAATTGTCAGGAATTAAATTCCCATCCTTATCCCATTCATCATTTGATGTCCATGGATATCCATCAGGAATTAAATTGTTATTTTTATCCTCAAAACCACCAAAACAAGCAATATCCTGGAAAAGCTCTTCTCCCCCTTGCCCAAATCCAAAACAGAAAATTGTATAAAATGTTAAATTTTGTTGACATGGAAGCCCATATCTTGGTTCATTATCAGGTCTTAAATCTGTTATATGACCATAATAAGCATAATCATCTGCAGGGTCAGCTTCATTAGGATAAGAACCTGGCCAGGGAGCACAGTCCCCTTTTGGCAAATATGCCTTTTCAGTTCCTGTATAATAATTGCATAAACTTCTTCCGGGAAAAGGACCTTGAGGAAGATGAGCCCAGTCACTTGTGAGTGGATGGTCAGCTGTTGTTTCACCATCACCTATTAAAATTACAAAACTTTTCCTACACCATGCATTTTGTGGATTTGCTGGATTTCCTGTAAACCATGGGTCTTTATGTGTTCCAACCTGATTTATATTCCATTGATAGGCGCCCCAGTGAGACTGACAATATCTATAATAATGTATTGCTTCAAGAACTGCATCACCACAAGGTGTTCCACCACCAGGTGTTATGTTATTTATTGCATTTATAAATGGTTCCATATCAGGGTCTTCATCTGATTGATAAAGTTCTCTCCATACTTTTATTTGATTTTGATTATCCCATGTAAATGTCATTAATCCAAATCTTGGTGCATCAGGATCCCAGTTCCCATCTAAGTTCTTATCAGCAATTTGCCTTATAACCCCAATTTTATATTGAACTGGAACTCTTGAAACATCAACCCAGCAATTATATTTTTTAGTTGAATAAGGATAACTTCTTGTTATGTAAAATACATCCGGTATATTGCTCATATAAGAGGGTTTTTCAAATCTATATTGTGTTTCACCTACTGTTATCCATGGTGTTGGCCATCCATCTCCATCTCCACATCCTATCAATGTATTTTTATCAACTTGGTTTGTTGGCTGTCCTGCTCCTCCTGTTAATGCCTTTTTTGCAACATCATTCCTTGACATAACCCCCCAGTTTAATATATTTCCAAGATATCTATTAGCGTCAAAGTTAAAAGTTGTTGTATTTATAGGATAAGGAGGACCTCCATAATAATCAACTGCTCTCCATTTGTTGTCATTTCCATATTGATAAATTGAATCTGGATGAAAATAACCATAATATTTCCTATTTTGATTATAATATCCATTATCAATTCCCCATGATGCTCTCCATCTCATACTACCTGTTATATCCCATACAATCAAAATGTTTGGCTTTACAACATTAGCAATTTCAGGTGGTGCACAGCATGGCATATTTTGAGCGATTGCCTTAAAAATTATCCCACTTATAAAAATTACAAACAATTTTTTCATAATTCACCTCCTTTTATTCAAATCCAATAATTTTCTTTTGAACAGTTTCTAAATTGCTTTGTGCTCCCAATTCCCTTCCTGCATCCGAAAATATTGAATATAAATGATATGAACCACCTTTTGATGCAGCAATACCATATCCAAGATAACCAACTGCAAATTCAATTGCAGCACCTGCCTGTGTAAAAACACCAATAAACTCCGGTGTAACCCTTACATCATAACCACTTATATTTATATTTTCAGGTGGTATATTTATGTTACCTTGTTTAAAATTTATATCAACAAGTTGCATTCCCCTTTCAATTCCTCCTTCTGCTGCTTGAAATGCAGTATATCCCCTTTGCTGGGCACCTGTTATATATATGCTTTTTGAAACAAGGAAAAGTGCAAGAGAACCTGCAATTAAAATTAGCATCAAAACAATTATTGTAACAACCATAACAATTCCCTTTTTCATTTTAACCTCCTTTTAAATTTCTTGGAAAAACAATTCCCCTTAAAACTATTCTATTATATTTTCTTTCAAGTTCACTTAAATTTATAATTCTATCCTCAACACTTATTTGATTTAAAGGATACCTAAATCCCGGTATCCCCTTTTCAGTTCTTACTAAAATATTTATTCTTATCATAAATGGTCTTTTATATAGAGAATCCGGTGTAAGACCTTGTAAATCATTTCTAAATTCATTCTCTTCAACTATGCTATCATTGTCCCAATCATATCCATAAGCAACTTGAAAATCTTCAACATTTTCAAGAAAAATATCGTTGTTTCTCATTAATCTTCTCGTCCCTGTATCAAGCCAATATCTTACACCTGTTTCGTAAATATTACCTATTACTTTTACTAAAAATCCTCCTGCATTAACATTTACAGGATGATTTAATGTTATTATTCTTTTTCCTTCAGGATTGACATTTGAACTTGTTGCAAAAAGAACCATACCTGGATAAAGGTCTTTTTTTTCTGCTGAAAGTATTATAACAGTATCACCTTGAGCTATATCCCTTTTTGGGTCATTCCAGTTATTACATATAATAACACCATTTGTTGAAAGTGCTACTATTACATGCCATTTTATCCTTGAAAGTTCTGCAAAAAATCCAACACCAAAAAGTGTTAACTGGTCAGGAGAATTTTGACCACCATTTATACCCTGAATAGGCATCCTTTCTGTTGGTAAACAAAGTCCTGCATGCATTACATCCCTTTTTATAAGTTCAAATGCAATTTGTGCATCTGTTTGCATAACTGTTGTCTCCTCTACATATGTTGCTCTTTTCTGTTGATAAAAATATATTGAAAGGATTGCTCCAAGAACAATACCAAAAATTGTTAATGCTACAAGAAGTTCAACAATTGTTAATCCCTTTTTCATTTTCACCTCCCTGTCCATATAACAACATCTTCAAATATCCTTTGATTTCTTCTATTCCATAAAATATGTATTCTTGAAGTTCTCATATTTTGCTGTGGAAAATCGTTAGCAACATTCCTCATTATTTCAAAAATAAATTCTCCATAAAATGCCGTATCAGGTCCAAAATCAGGATTTGAAATATTATCAAGGTCATTGTTATCACCATCGTTTCCCCATAATGGGTCATTAGGTGATATTGTTCTTAAATTTTCAACTTGCTCACTTAAAAGATTTTGTGCAAAAATTCTATTTCTTACTGCAATATCTGCTTCCATTCCAAGAAATACCATTTGAAGTAATCCAGTAAACATTATTGCTAATATAACAATTGTTACCATAAGCTCAATAAGTGTAAATCCTTTCCTTAATACCATCTTCCACCTCCCCATTTCCAAACTTTTATTCTTCCTGAAATTGCTATACCAATTCCATACGTTTCACCTTGACTTGATATATAAATTGCTCCAGCCCTTGCAAATCCCTTTGGGTCAAATATGAGTGTATTATCAGGGAATTGAATTCCATCAGGGTCAGGTGCCCCACCTCCACATTCAGGTGTTGCAAGAGTTGCATTTCCAGGAGAGAATGTAAAATTCACATCAAAGTTTTTAAGTTCTTCATTTCCATATTGAATAGAATATCTTCTTGCAACAGGGTCAAAAATTACTTGTGCTTCCATATTTCTTATAATTGCTGTCTCCCTTATACTTTTTAATGTTTGTGCAAAACTATATACATTGCTTGATAAACTTTCCTTACCAATGCTTCTAAAAATTGGGATTGAAAGTCCTACAAATATTCCTATTATTGTTATCACAACAAGGAGTTCAATCACTGTAAATCCCTTTTTCATCTTTCACCTCCTATTTATATATATGAAAAATTTATGCCAAAAATTTTCATTCATTTTAAATATTTTTATTCTTTAATGTGTTTCCTTTTTGTAAAAAATGTAACCTTTATTTCACTCTAGATTCTTTTTATAATCTTCTATTACAATCTTAACAATTTCTTCATCAATTTTTCTTTTGTCCTTCATAAATCCTGCAAAAAGAGAATTTGAACAAATTATATTTATAAGGCGGGGAATTCCATTTGTAAAATTGTATATTTCTTCAATTGCCCTTTCATCAAATATTTCTTCTTCTTTTCCTGCAACCTTTAATCTATGATTAATATATTCTTTTGTTTCTTGTTTATTTAAAGGTAAAAGTGTATAACTTATTCCAATCCTTTGTTTTAAAGCAGTTTCTTTTTTAAGTTTTTTCCTAAGTTCCATTTGCCCAAAAAGAACAACATTTAATATTTTACCTTCTTTTTTTTCAATATTTAATAAAAGTCTTATTTCTTCAAAAATTTTTGAAGACAAAATTTGTGCCTCATCAATCAAAACAACATAACCTATATTCTCTTTTTTTACCCTTTTTTCAATCTCCTTAAATAAATTTGCCTTTGTCCCTTTTATTTCTTCATTGAAAAAACTTGAAATTAAATTGATTAAAAATTCTTTTGGTGAAATTAAGGGATTTTCAATAAAACATACCTTTAAATTTCTTTCTTCAATATCTTTTTGAAGTGCTTTACAAAGCATTGTTTTTCCACATCCAATTTCTCCCAGTATTAAAGAAAGTCCTGTTTTTGCTTCAATTATTGAATATAAAAGTCGTGCATAACCTTCTTTAAATTCTTTGCTCCAGAATAAAAAATCTAAATCAACTACATTTAAAAATGGATGTTTTTTAAATCCAAAATATTCTTCAATAAGCATAAATTTCTAATTTCTCCTTTGCATTTTTACTTATTTTTGTATCAGGATTTATTTCTATTACTTTTCTCAAATATTTTTTTGCCTCTTCAAGATTTCCTTTTCTTTCATATGTTATTGCAAGATAATAATATGCTTCCTGCAAATTTGGTCCTTTTTCTATTGCCCTTTTAAAAAAATGTTCAGCATCATCATACATTTCCCTATCTAAATAAAGAAGTCCCATATAATATAGGGCATAAAGGGTTGCAGTAGGATTGTTATTCATTTTTATAACTTTTGCAAAATGTTCAATTGCTTCACCATATATTCCCTTTTTATAACATATATAACCTAAATCCTTCATAACAAGCGTATTTTCTGGTTCAATTGCTAAAACCTTTTGATATAAAATTAATGCATCATCATAATTTCCAATCTGTGTATATGCCCATCCAAGTAATGTTAAAATTTTTGTATTTTTAGGAGCAATTTCTTTTGCCTTTTCAAGAATTTTAATTGCCTCTTCATAATTTCCTTTTACAATTGCATTCCATCCTTTATCAATAAATGTTGTTAAATCAACTTCTGTTATTCCTCTTAATCTTTGAATTAGATTTTGAGCATCCCCATATATTTTAACTTCTTCCTTTTTTTCTTTTATTTTTAATGTAAATTCCTTTATTTCATCAAGAAGCTCCTTTAAAACATCTATTTCATTTTTTATTTCCAAATAAATTTTTTTTAAATCCTCCTTAACATCTTCATAACTTTCTCCACTTTCAACTCTTTTTTTTATTTCATAAAATCTTTTTTTTCTATCTTCTATCTTCATATATTATACATACACATATTGAATAATCCTTATCATGAGTTATTGATATTTCAACCCTTTTATTTCCCAAAATCTTTTTTGCCTTCCCATAAACCTTTAAAAAAGGTGCTCCCTTTCTTTTTCTTACCTCAATTTCCTTTAAACTTATTTCTCCTAATCCCTTTCCAATTGCCTTTAAAAATGCCTCTTTTGCAGCAAATCTTGCCCCAAGTGATTCTATAAAATTTTTCCTTTTCATTGAATAATTTATTTCTTCATCTGTAAAAAACTTTTTTAAAAATCTTTCCCCATACTTTTCATAAATTCCCTTAATCCTTTTATTGTTTACAATGTCAATACCTATTTTCATTCAACTTATCTATTATATCAATCAATTCTGAAATATCATTTATTTCAAAATCAGCACCTGATTCCTTTGTTCCAAATATATCACCATATCTTGCAAAAACTGTTTTCATTCCAATTTTTGCTCCTCCAAGTATGTCTCTTTCAGGCCAATCACCAACCATTATTGCTTCTTCAGGTTTAACATTCAATTTTTTAAGAGCAAGGATAAATGGCTCTTCTTGCGGTTTTGTTTTTCCTGTATCATCAAATGTAATAACAACATCAAAAAAATGGTGCAAATTTAATTGAACTAAGCGTGTCCATGCTTGAATTCTTGGAGCATCTGTAACGACTCCAAGTTTTATCCCTTTTTTAATAAGTGTTATAAGGGTATATTGTGTATTTGGATAAGTAACAAGTGAAATATTTTTTGCCTTTCTATAAGCAACTATTCCAGCAGCAAGTATCTTATAATCTATTTCACCAAAATTTTCTTTTAAAAACTTATCAAAAATTTTCTGGTCTTCAATTCCTTCCCTTTCATAAATTTCAAATATTTTATTATATGCAATTTCCTTTTTCATCTTTAATCCAGCATCAATCATTGCTTCAACAGCATACCTTATTGCTTCCTCTTTCATTCTATAAAAATCAAGCAATGTATTGTCAAGGTCAAAAATAACTGCCTTTATCATTTTATAATTATAAAGAAAAGTGTCCCTTGACTAAAATTAAAATTACCTTTATAATTAAAAACTTTTTTTGAAAGGAGGATTTAATGAAAACTACAATTTCGGTCATAAAGGCGGACATAGGAGGATATGTAGGGCATTCTGGAATGCATCCTGCTTTAATAGAAGAAGGTGAAAAAAGGTTATTTGAAGCAAAAGAAAAAGGGATAATAGTTGATTATCATGTTACATCTGTTGGTGATGACTTACAGCTCATAATGACCCATAAAAAAGGAATTGATAATTCTGAAATACATGGACTTGCATGGGAAATTTTTAAGGCATGTGCAAAAATAGCAGAAGATATGGGACTTTATGGTGCAGGTCAGGATATACTTTCAGAAGCATTTTCAGGAAATGTTAAAGGAATGGGACCTGGTGTTGCTGAAATGGAAATAGAGGAAAGACCCTCTGAACCTGTAATTATCTTTATGGCTGACAAAACTTCACCAGGTGCCTGGAATTTACCACTTTTTAAAATATTTGCTGATCCATTTAATACTGCAGGACTTGTAATTGATCCAAAAATTCATCCAGGTTTTATATTTAAGGTTTTAGATGTTAAAAAGGGGCTTGTTGTTGAATTAAAATGTCCTGAAGAAATGTATGACCTTTTATCCCTTATAGGTGCTGTTGAAAATTATATTATTAAAGAGGTGAAAAGGTATGATGGGGTTATAGCAGCAGTTGCCTCTGTTCAAAGATTGTCATTAATTGCAGGAAGATATGTTGGTAAGGATGATCCTGTTCTCATTGTAAGGACACAAAGCGGTTTTCCTGCTGTTGGTGAAGTTCTTGAGCCATTTTCATTGGCACATATGGTTGCAGGATGGATGAGGGGTTCCCATTGGGGACCACTTATGCCTGTTTCAATTAAAGAGGCAAATTGCACAAGATTTGATGGTCCACCAAGGGTTGTTGCTCTTGGATTTCAAATAAAAAATGCAAAACTTGTAGGACCAAGGGACCTTTTTGATGACCCTGCTTTTGATTTAGCGAGAAAAAGGGCACAGGAAATTGCTGATTATATAAGAAGGATGGGTCCTTTTGAACCACATAGACTTGGTATGGAAGAAATGGAATATACAACTTTACCTGATGTTTTGAAAAAACTTGAAAACAGATTTAAAGAAGAGAAGTGAAGGAGGTTAGGGTAGTTATTCCAAATACCTTAGGACTTCATGCAAGACCTGCTTCTTTATTTGTGAAAACTGCTGAAAAATTTAAATCAAAAATACTTGTTGAAAAGGATGGGATGACTGTTAACGGTAAAAGTATAATGAGTCTTTTAATGCTTGTAGCAGAGTGCGGTAGCACACTTATTATAAAAGCAGAAGGTCCTGATGAAGATGAGGCAATTGAGGCACTTGCAAACCTTGTTAAAAATGGGTTTGGTGAAAAATGAAGGAAAAAATTCTTGAAGGAATTTGTTCTTCAAAAGGGATTGTGATTGGTAAAATAAGAATATTTGAACCTGAAAGATTTGAAATTGATTACAAACCTTTTATAAATGTAAAAGAGGAATATTTAAAATTTGAAAAAGCAAGAAAGAAGATAATAAATGAATGGAAAAAAATTTCTTATGGATGGAGAGGGCAGATTTCAAGAATTCTTGATGCCCAAATTATGATGCTTGAAGATAACGAATTTGTTAAAAGAGTTAAAAATAAAATAGAGGAAGAAAATATAAGGGCTGAAAGGGCATTTTTTGAAACCCTTGAAGAATTTTTAAAAAAGATGGAAGAATCGGAAAGTGAAATTTTTAGAGAAAGGGCAAATGAAATAAGATATCTTGGTAAAAGGGTAATTCTTGAAATGCAAGGTCAGGGTAATTTGATATCAGCAAATCCAGGCGAAATAATTGTTACAAAAGATTTGTTACCTGTTGATATTCTTGAATTAAAAAATAAGAAGCCAATTGGTATTGTAACAGAAAAAGGTGGACCAAGTTCCCACACTCTTATTCTTGCAAGAGAACTTGAAATTCCAATGATTTGTGGAATTAAGGATGTTTTAAAAGAGGTTAAGGATGGTGATGAGGCAATTTTAGATGGATTTAATTCAAAACTTATAATAGAACCTTCAAAATCCTTAATTGAACAATATGAAAGAAAGATAAAAAATATTGAAATTTTAATTGATAAATTTATCAAAAAAGGACCACCAAAATCAAAGGAAAGGAAGAAGATTGCTGTTCTTGGTAATATAAGCATGCCTGAAGATATAAAGATAATTAAAAAATATGATGGACAGGGGGTTGGTCTTTTTAGAACTGAAATAGCAATATGGGATCCAATTAAATGGAGAGATGAAAATTATCAGGCAGAGATTTATCAATTATGTGCACAGGAAATTTTCCCTGACCCACTTGTAGTTAGGTTATTAGATGTTGGAGCAGGTAGATATTATCCTGGTTATTCAGAAAGAAATCCATTTCTTGGAACAAGGGGAATAAGATTTTTAATGAAAGAAAAGGAAATATTAAGGGCACAGATAAGGGCAATTCTTAAAGCATCAAGTATGGGAAATGTGAGGATACTTTTACCAATGGTTACAATTTTTCAGGAAATTACAGCAATTAAAAAGTATATAGAAAAATTAAAGAGAGAATTGAGGGTTGAAAGAATCCCTTTTGATAATTATATTGCTATTGGAATAATGGTTGAAACACCTGGTATTGCACTTATGACTGAAAAAATTGCTCCTCATGTAGACTTTTTCTCAATAGGAACAAATGATTTAACTCAATATCTTTTTGGTGTTGATAGAGCAAATCCAAATGTCGCTTATCTTTACAACGATTTTCATCCAGCAGTTTTTAAAATGGTATATAGTGTTGTTAAAGGTGCACATCAATTTAGAAAAAGGGTTTGTGTTTGTGGGGAACTTGCTTCTGACCCTCTTGGTGCAGTTATTCTTATGGGACTTGGGATTGATGAACTTTCTGTTCATCCATCAGATATTCCTTTTATAAGGGAAATTGTGAGTAAAATTGAATATAAAAGAACAAAAGAACTTGCAAGAAAGGTTTTGGAACTTCAAAGTGCAGGGGAAGTTAAAGATATGGCAAGGGAATTTTTGAAAAAACACCTTCCAAAATTAGCAGAAATTGTGCTTGCGTAGATTATTTACTTCCTGGACGAACAATTGGAATATTATTTTTACATAAAGGGCATTCTTCTGGTAAAAAATTTTTCACACTTTTTTTATACAAATAGAATAATGGAAAATTAAATTTTATATCCTTTTCACTTCTATCAATTATAACAAATATTCCTGAAATTATAAAGTCCTTTGAAACTTCTTTTAATATTTCTGAAATTGAATGTCCTGTTGTAAGGACATCATCTGCAATCAAAACCCTTTTGCCCTTTTCTATTTTATCAAAATTTCTTTTTATTAAAAATTTGTTTTCTGATTTTTCAAGATAAAAGGCAACTTTCTTAAATTGTCTTGCAATTTCATACGCAACAAAAAAACCACCCTTTTCACCACCAGCAACATAATCAAATTCCAAATCCTTTAAAATTTTTTTAGAAATTTTTATCAATTTTTCAAAATATTCTGGATATTGAAAAAGACGGAATTTTTCAAAATATGTATCAGAATGAAGTCCTGATGTAAGCAAAAAATGCCCCTTTACAATTACATTTGCCTTTTCAAGAATTTCTTCAACTTTTTTCATTTTAAAATCTCCATTATTTCTTCAATTTTTTTAATTTTAAAAATTTCAACATTTAAACTATCAACTTCTTGATTTGGAATAAAACATTTTTTAAATCCCTTTTTTTGTGCTTCCTTTAATCTTAAATTTATAAGATTAACAGGTCTAATTTCCCCTCCAAGCCCAACTTCCCCTATAAATAAATTTTCTTTTGAAATTTTTATATTTTTCATTGAAGAAATTAAAGAAACACATACTCCAAGGTCAGCAGAAGTTTCAAAAATTTTTATTCCTCCTGTTACATTCAAATAAACATCATATTTATAAAATGGAATATTTAATCTTTTTTCCATAACAGCAATTAAAAGAGATAACCTTCTTATATCAAATCCTCCTGCTTCCCTTTTGGGTAAGGGAAAAAATGTTTTTGTTACAAGTGCCTGAACTTCAACAAATACAATTCTTGAACCTTGAACTGTTGAAACAACAGCACTACCGGGTGTTTCAAAATTCTTATTTAAAAAAAACATTTCAATTTCTTTTACTTCTTTTAATCCTTTATCGGTCATTTCAAATATCCCTATTTCATTTACATTTCCAAATCTATTCTTTACACTTCTTAAAATTCTAAAATTTCCTGTTTCATCACTTTCAAGATAAAAAACAGCATCAACCATATGTTCAAGTGCTTTTGGCCCTGCTATTTCACCTGTTTTTGTAACATGTCCTATAACAAAAGTTATCATTTCATTTTCTTTTGTTAATCTTAAAAGTTCTCCACCACATTCCCTTATCTGTGTTATACTTCCACAGGAGGAAGAAAAATCTTGAGAGTATATTGTTTGTATTGAATCTATAATAACAATATCAGGTTTAATTTCCTTTATTCCTTCCTTTATCCCTTCAATATTATTTTCACACATTAAAAATATATTTTCACTATTTATATTTAATCTTTCTGCCCTCATCTTTATCTGAGAAGGAGATTCTTCTCCTGATATATATAAAACTTTATATCCTTTTTCTGCAAGTATATTTCCAATTTGTAAAAGAAGAGTTGATTTACCAATCCCAGGTTCCCCTCCAAGTAAATAATAACCACCTTTTACTAATCCATCGCCAAAAATTCTATCAATTTCAGAAAAATCAATTTTTATCCTTATATCACCTTCTTTTTTTTGAAGGGAAAGCGGAATTGGCTTTTTAAATTCCTTTTCCTCTTTTTTCTTTGAAATTTTTTCTTCTATAAATGTATTCCATTCACCACATGATGGACATTTTCCAAGCCATTTTAATGAAACATATCCACAATTCTGGCAAACAAATTGCATTAAAATATTGAAAATTTAAAATATTTTTTGGGATTTTTGTTTATATCCTTTATAAGTGAATTTATAGATGTTAAAAGTGAATCAACCTTTTTATATAAACTTTCATCCTTTATTATTTTAGAAAGTGTCCCTTCACCTTTTCCTAAATAAATTGACAATGTATCAAATTTATTCGCAATATTCCCCAAAGTTTTTATCAAATTTTCAATTCCTTCTCCCTTTTTTAAAAATTCTCTTAAACTCTCACTTGTATTTTTAAAATCATGGGATAAAAGAATAATATTTTCTTTTACTTCATTTAATGCATTGTCTGCATCCTTTGAAATTTTATTTACCGAATTCAAAATTTTCTTTAAGGTATCTATTATTTCTCCTCCTTCCCTTACAAGGTCACCAAGGTCAGGTATTGTGCTTCCATAAATTTTTGCACCATTTGGCAATTCCTCCCCATTCCCCTGTTTTATCATTAATCTTTTTCTTCCTAAAAATCCTTGATTTTCAACAAATACTTTTACCCCTTCTCTTAATTTAACATCATCTACAAAAAATTTTATAACAACCTTATCCCCTTCAATATCTATTTTTTCAACTCTCCCTTTATTAACCCCCATCACTGTTACAATATCTCCCCTTTCAAGCCATGAGGCATCATCAACAATTGCAATATAATGATATCTTTTTAAATTTAATCTAAATTCTGTAAACCACATATAACTTCCTATAATAAGGAAAATTGCAATAATTGTAAAAATCCCAACTTTTAATCTATATTTTTTTTCCATAATTAATTATTATAATTAATTTTTAATTATTTTTTCAATTTCCCTTCTAACAAAAACATTTTCTTCTGTTAAAATTTTTGTTTTTAAAATTTCCTTTATTCCCTCTTCTTTAAATTTACCAAGCCCATTTACAGCAATTCCTCTTAAAAACCAAAAAGGAGAATCTAAGTATTCTAAAAGTATTTTTTTAGTTATAATTGAATTTGAAATCTTTGGCAATATTCTTAAAAAATGAGAAATTATGATTGGGTCTTTTTCATTTTTTAAGGCATAAATTATTTTTTCCTCTCCTTCTTTACCTTGATATATAAGTGCAGATTCAGCAGCATATCTTATGACACCAATTTCCTTTTTTATCACATCTATTAGAAAAGAAATTGAAGATGTATCCTTTATATTTTGAAAATATTCACAAACAGATATTTTAAGGGGCTCATTCTTTGTTTTAAAACATTCCTTTATTTCTTTAATAAAATTTTTATTTTTTAATTTCCATAACGAATAAATTATCACTCTTTTAACTCTTTCATTTTTTTCTTTTTTCAATAAATTTCCTATTTCTTGTGAAGTTCCTTCAACTTCTGCTTCACCTGCTAAATATATTACATTTCTTCTTATTGTATCATTTTCACAATTTAAATTTTTTAAAATATATTCTTTTGCAATTTCCTTATTATTTTTAACAACTTCAACAATTGCTCTCAATTCAAGGGAATTAATTGTATTTATCTTTTTTTCAAATATAAATTTTAAAGCTTCCTCCTTTTTATTTGAAAGAATTTCTCTTGCCTTTTTCACCTTAATTTTATTTTCGCCAACTTCCCATAAAGATGCTATCTCAAAAAGTTTTTTTATATTTGTT
>Ga0272445_1000648_pt1 | contig 31405 bp, 30 predicted proteins | sample YNPCB0031_FD_194404 | JGI IMG/M metagenome (GOLD analysis project Ga0272445, IMG submission 194404) | Hot spring sediment microbial communities from Yellowstone National Park, WY, United States - YNP-CB-003-1 | ecosystem: Environmental > Aquatic > Thermal springs > Hot (42-90C) > Sediment... | reverse complement strand
CTCTCTACCATTCAATTTACCATAAAACCCCTTCTCAACAGTGAGCATTAAGCCTATATTCTCTCTAACCTTGCTCGCTTCCTCTACAACATCATACCCCGCTACTCTAGCAGAGCCTGAATCTGGTAGTAGGAGTGTTGCGAGTATCTTAATGGTTGTTGTTTTACCAGCCCCGTTGGGTCCAAGTAAGCAAACGATAGAGCCATAGTCCGCTGTGAAGCTAATTCCTTTAACGGCCTCAACTAACTCTACACTCGACTTGAAGAGCCCCCTCCTACTCTTAACTCTATAGGTCTTTGCAATTTTCTCAACTTCTATTGCTCTACTCATTTAGCATCTCCCACGCCTTACGTTGGTTTATAGTGTAATGGGAAGATATCTCTTAATGATTCGTAAATACCCATATATTGGTAACCCCGCTCTGTTAATACATAGACTCTCCTCCCCTCAATAATTCTCGAGTATATTAAACCGTACTCCTCCATGACCTTTAGTAACCTCTCGCAACGATCTAGTGGGAGGTTTGATGCTAAACAAACACGGGACTTCAATGGCCTACCAGCATTTGTAATTGACAGTAGTATATCGTAGACCACGTCGTGAATACACCTCTTCATCATGAAACCCCACACTTTAATTCAACACTCAATTTCTCGGTTTTCACGAGTTTCTTAACCTCAGCGTCCTCCCCGATCTCTGCTTTCTCTACATACAATAATTCATCCACTTCAGCTCCATCCTCCACTACGACTCTATACGCTTCTAATCTATCAATCTCAGCATCTCTCTCAACTCTTACATCGTACCCAATGACCTCCTCAACCTCAGCCTTCTTCCTAATAACTACTCTACAACCAATAATTACTCCATAGACCTCTGAGTCTTTACCTATCTCCACGTCCTCAGCGATCACTCTCTCGACTCTAGCTCCACCGCTAAGTCTAAATATCTTAGACTTCACTATGTGTGATTTTAATGATCCACCTACGTTTACCTCCCCGGCTTCTAGATCTCCAGTAATATCCGCAGACCCTCCAACTCTAAATAACTGCTCAACGAGAGCGTTACCCCCAATGCTGATTGCACCACCCACTACTACCTCGCGTGCCTTCAAGTTACCACTTATTTTACAAGATCCCCCAACATCTAGTGAGTCGACATCTAAATCCCCATCAACTTTCAGTGAGCCACCAATCTTCACAACTCCTGCTTTTAGAGGTCCCTTTAACTTTATGCTTCCACCTACTTTTAACTCCTCAATCGCCATGTTCAATCCCTCCTTGTTTATACCGCTTGATTTTTAAAAGTATATCTCACGGATCGTTATATTTGATCACATAATTCTCCATCCCGTACTTTAATACCGTAACTCTCTAAAATAGTGAAAGTGAAGTAGTATCCAGTGCAATCTTAAGATTCAAGTCTTTATTTCCAATCAACATTTTAGTAGTGTATAGAGTTCTAGGGGAGTAGTGGAGTATGAGTGATGCATGTAACTGGCATGCCATGCATAGAGACGAGGTATTGAGAAGACTGAATACTGATGCCTCTCGGGGGCTATCACGCAGTATTGCTGAGGAGAGGATTAAAATATATGGCCTTAACGAGATCAGGGGTAAAAAGAAACACCCTGTAGTAATGTTTGTGAGGCAATTTGCAAACTTTCTAATCGGTATATTGATAGTGGCCACGGTGATCTCAGCACTACTTGGAGAAGTCGTTGACGCTGTGGCTATTTTCTCAATAGTCTTAATCATGGGTATATTTGGATTTATACAGGAGTATAGAGCTGAGAAAACCCTTGAGTTACTTAAGAAAATGGCTTCTCCTAGATGTAGAGTTATACGGGATGGTGTCGAGGAGGAAATAGAGGCGAAGTACCTTGTACCGGGAGATATTGTGGTTTTGAGGGAGGGTGATAGGGTTCCAGCTGATCTAAGGATCATTGAGGCTGAAAACCTCGAGGTTGATGAATCTCCATTAACAGGTGAGAGTACTCCCGTTGAGAAAAACCCCGATGTAGTCCTGGATCCATCTACACCCATAAGCGATAGAGAGAACATGGCTTTTCTAGGAACATATGTTGTTAGAGGTAGGGGTAAAGGGGTTGTTGTGTCAACAGGCTTGAACACTCAGCTCGGTGAAGTAGTCAAAGCAGTATTAGAGGTTAGAGAGGAGAAGACTCCTCTAGAGATCGAGCTTGACTATTTTGGGAGAAGAGTAGGCGCAATCATACTCGCAATCTCCGCTGTAGTGTTCATAGTCTACTTATTGAAGGGTTATGGAGGCGTAGTTGATTCATTATTAATAGCAGTAGCACTAGCAGTTGCAGCTGTACCAGAGGGTTTACCAGCCATCGCAACCGCTGTACTCGCCATTGGAGCACACCGAATGGCTAGGAAAAACGCGCTTGTAAAGCGATTGGCCGCTGTCGAGGGGCTTGGATCGGTTGACGTGATCTGCGCTGATAAAACAGGGACTATTACAAAGGGTGAAATGACTGTTAAGATTATCAATCTACTTGGAGCTAGATGCAACGTGGATGGATCTGGCTACTCACCCGTAGGCAGTGTCCAATGCGATGGAGTAGAAGATCTTGAATTCCTCTACAAGATCCTTGCAGCCCACACTACAATTGATGCCAGGTTAATCCATGATGGAAGACAATGGACTATTAAGGGATCACCAACCGAGGGCTCAGCACTGGTACTTGCCTATAAAGCCCTCGGGGAGAGTGGAGTTAGGGAAGCTATTAGTGAGTTAAAGCTTGTTAAAACCTATCCATTTGATAGATTTAGGAAGAGGAAGACCACTATACATGAGTATAGTGGCGGATACATTGTAGTGACTACTGGAGCACCTGAGATTCTATTAAATATTTCTAGTAAGGTATGGTCACCCAGAGGCTTGTTAGAGTTAAGTGAAGAATTAAAAGTGAAGGTATTAGCTATAATTGATGAACTTGCATCCCAAGGCTATAGAACCCTTGGTGTAGCCTATAAATTCCTTGACTCTCTAAACCCCGAGTGGGGTGTAGAAGACATAGAGAGAGACTTGGTATTCTACGCTGTCCTTGGAATTATTGACCCACCGCGTGAGGGTGTTAGAGAAGCAGTTGAGTTGGCTAGGAGAGCTGGGGTTAAAACTGTTATGATTACTGGAGATCACAAGCTCACTGCTCTAGCAGTTGCTAGAATGATTGGATTAGATGTTGATAGTGGCATTGTCCTTGAAGGCAGGGAATTAGACTCGATGAGTGATAGTGACCTACTAAAGATCATTGATAGAGTTGTAGTCTATGCAAGGGTTACACCACAGCACAAAGCGAGAATTGTTAGACTAATGAAGGCAAAGGGGTATAGAGTTGCAATGACTGGCGATGGTGTAAACGATGCACCTGCACTGAAGGAAGCACACGTTGGTGTAGCCATGGGCATACGTGGAACTGATGTAGCGAAAGAGGCTGCTCAATTGGTACTTCTAGACGACAACTACGTTACAATAGTTGAGGCGATTAGAGAGGGTAGAGTGATCTTTGAAAACCTCAAGAAACCTATAAACTACTTGTTAACGTGCAATCTCGCAGAGGTAGGAGTAGTGTTTGGAGCAGAGATCATTGGATACCCCACACCACTTGAGCCAATACATTTACTCTGGATAAACGTAGTAACAGACTCTCTACCAGCCGCTGCGCTAGGCGTTGAACCACCCGAGCCAGGCCTAATGGAGAGGCCTCCACGGGGGTTAGGTGAGAGGTTTATAACTAGGAGGAAGTTAGTGTACTACACTATAATGGGGGGTCTTCTCGCCGTTATAACACTAGTACTATACTCTCTCTACTATAATGTAGACTTAAAGTTGGCGAGAACAATGGCCTTCACATCTCTAGTCTTATCAGAGTTTGGCAGGGGATTGTCATCCCGCAGCGAGTCAATACCCATATGGAGGCTCCCAATCAACAAGTGGCTAGTTTTGTCGTTAACTATCTCACTGACTCTACAATTAATTGCAATCTACACTCCACTATCTACAGTATTCCACACTACACCAATAGATAAGGCAACTTGGCCAATACTGCTAGTATCGCCATTAACCATACTACTAGTTGATGAAATCCGTAAAATCCTCAGAGTGGGGATTTAATTCGCAAACTAGACTCTAATTACACGCATTACTATTACTATTACTATGTAGTTTTATCGATTTATAGTAGATCCCTTGAGAAACAATAAAATTATAACGTATTTACAGTGGATCTTTATTGGGATAGTTCATCTGATGGAGATGACATTTTATTTCCGCTCTCTACGGTGACGCACTATTGTCTTATGTTTTTACAAGTTCTCTATATATAAACGCTAGATCCACGCTCTCTATGCAACCATACCTCTTAATTAATTCCTCGAGTTGATGCGTTTTTTGCCCATATATGCGAATATTATCCTCCATTATTTCGATTTTTGAGGGGTTTAATTTTAACGCCTCCATCTCTATTTCTATGGGATTTTTGCCTCTACACTCAATAATTACCGGTATTTCTGCAAGCCCCTCTGGATACTTAGCCAGTACTCTTCCACTATATAATATTGCAAAACCCTCCACGTATTTCTCAATCCCCGTTAAAATGTGAGTTGCTAATAATACAATTCTCCCTTCTTTTATTTTCTCATATATAATCTCTTCTATTATTCTAACAGCTTCTTTATCCAATAATGTATACGGCTCATCTAATATATAGCTTTCTACATCTGGAGATAAAGCAGTTAATAGCATAAGCTTCTTCTTCATTCCACTACTGTATCCCCTGATAAGCCTAGACCAGTATGTAGTTACGCCTAGTCTCTCAGCGTATTCTTTAACCTCCCCCCACGGTAAACTACGTTTTTCCGAAATGTACCTCATAAATTCCTCTCCACTAATCCACCAGGGAGCAGGTAGATCCTCGAAGAAAACGGAAGTTTTTTCCATAATATGCTTTCTGTGTCTCCACGGGTCGAGATCATATACAAATACCTTACCTTTTGAAGGCCTTAATAATCCGCTCCAAAGTTTTAATAGTGTGGATTTACCACTGCCATTAGGCCCTAGTAGTATATTTAATCCACGGGAAAACTCTAGTGAGATATTATCTAAGGCTATTGTTGTTCCAAAGAACTTGCTGACATTTACAGCTTTAAACAACGCTATCACCAACTCATGTATACTCTCTATTTAAATAAATCAAAAAGAGCGGGGCAAGTAATCCTACATATATTAATATTGGGGCAATTACAAAGTATATTAATTTAATCAATCCACCTTCCCATTCAATAAACCACTCTCCCACATTCTCAGGGTTGCTAATGTAAATACCCATAATTTCTCTAACATATCCACCTATAGAACACCCACTTGAAGTAAGTACTTCCAGTTGGGATCTTCCACGACATATTGGAATCCAGTTAAGTGTAAGCCTAGCTATTGGAGTATCATATAGTAGTAGAAGATACAGTATTATTGAGACTGCCACTGAAATAGATGTTCTTGGTGCTAGCATGGAGACTATAAGTGGAATTATTGACGTGACTGCGTAAATAAATAACGTTACTGTAACCAAGTGGTGGAGATACTTGAAGAGCAAGTATGGATCAGCTATAGCTATGTGTGGAATTAGCTCGAATAAATGTAGTATAGAAACAATTAATAAGGGGAGATACATTAGTGAAAAGTGCGTTAATATTAATGACACATACCTTCCCCACCTATGGTAGGGCAGTATATCACGTAGTTTTTCCTCTCCTATCTCCCTCCTATATGTAAAGAGTATAGTATAGAGAATCGAGGAGGAAGCACCGTAAACAGCTAGAAAATCAATATCTAGTAGTTCCCTATAGTTGTCAAGTGCTATAAGTTTGTCCTGATATACCAAGTGGGCATAATTAATCCGCGGTGATAGATCTAGAAGTGTTGAGTAAACTATGAGAAAACATAGTGGAGTGAAAAACCAGAGCCACATGAACTTAGCGTTAATTACTAGTTCTCCGAGAAGGCCAGAATACCTAATTCTCGGTTTAAACAACACAATGAATACTAGTATTAAAGCTAGTATCGCGGAAAAAGCCAGTATAGTGGCTACAGCGTCAACTCTAGTAGTAGGATATATAGCAATAGAGTACTGTAGACAGGCTTTTTCAGACTCTCTAGGTATAGCCGACTCCGCTCGCACGGTAATATAGTATAAAGTAGACCTAGGTGATATAAATACGGGCAACAATGGTCTAATGGTTCTATAAACATTAGTGTAATTAACGATCACTTCGTTTGTAACAGCATCCACTACTAGTAGACTATAACCCCATGGTGCACTTGGTGGAATAACGTCTGCTGTAATATTATCTCCACGTCCAGCAAGCACAACGAAGCTTTTTTGAAAGAGCACTTTCCCCTCTTCTAGCTGAAGTCCGTTGCGTTGAGGATTAGTGATTGAGACGCAGTAGTCAAGGGGGCTGTTTACACCGATTGATCTCAGGCTGCTGTTGATTGTGAAGTAAATGTAGAGTGCTGTAAAAGCAATTAGCAATGTGAACAAGAGGAAGCCACTACTATTTAAAATACCTGGTATCCTCATACCTATAAACCTAGTGGAGGTATTCACACTCTTTTCCCTTTATTAATGAGTTTTAAGATAATTAAGAAAGCTAGAATTACTAACACTGCGGAGGCTAAATAAATGAGATTGAAGCCCATTCCCTCTCCACCAAGAATAGGTCTATTAAGAGCAATGTTAGTGTCTATGAGTGTGAGATTACTCTTATAATTCTCATATTGCGTTACACGCTCCAACCCTATACTCGAGATTCCCAGTTTTTCACTATACGCATTTATAATGGGGTATGAAGAGTCAAGCCCGTAGAATTCAGCGTATAGGAGTATACCCGTGTAGTGGTCATAGTAAAATGAATTAGCACACGGTCTCAGTTCATAAACTCTCCTCGTTATAGGATCGTAGAGAACTTGTACATAGTATGGAACTCCGCTTTCATTCCCAAATGACATCTCTAGAACATATAGTTTAAATGGATGCGTTTTTAATTTGTAAACGTATATATTGCTCCGAGCTATTGTCCTTGCCTTTTCAAGTTCGAGGAATGAATAATTCTTACTCGGCTCTATTATGCCCCCAGTAGATGACGCAATTCTATCTCCACTAATAGTGAAGCCCTTGATAACAAGCCTGAGATCTGAGGGTGGTGGATGGATGAAACAGACTCTAAATGCATCGTGAAATGACAAATGAACAACTATAGGTTTTTCACCCGTAATAATTCCTGCACCTATGGACGATGAGCTCTCACCCATGCACTCTGGTTTCTGCATACATTCAACTAATTCACTACCCACATCTTCCCTCAAAACATTGAAAAACTCCTCGAGGGTTTTATTTATATCGATGCTGCTCAGAGTAGTAACAAATCCTAAACCTATACGAGGACAATATATAAACTTAGGAAGGTCTCCTCGAATTTGACGAAGTGAAGCCATATATATCCATTCATTCATCCACGTTCCATTATGAAGAACGCCCATGGAAATTAAGTCCACATCGAGACTAGTAGATAGAGTCTTATTTGTAGACTCCTCAATTATATTTCCTCCAATGCAAGGAATATCTTTACACATTCTGGCATTCACGACTATGAGGGAGTAATTTACTGAGATTCTCTCTTCTGAGACATCTATAACCGTGATATTTACTAAGAGCTCATCTACAACATAGAAAGTCTTATTGATCTGCAGTACTATTGGGTAGTTGAACCTATAGAGGTAAGTAAAATACACACCTGGCTCAAGCCAATAGTAGAAATCACTGCCATAAGTAATTAGTGGATTAAACACAGGAGTTATAATAAGTAGCAACAACATGAGTAAAGAGCGAAGTTGAACTCCATTATCGATCCACATAGAATACACCAAATACATGTCTATTTAAAATACTAAGTAAAAAAGAAGAAAAAAGATTCATTTTATACAACCATACCTAGTAGCTGTAACCGCTGCATCAGCATCAGGGCTTGGAGCATAATACGGTATATAAGTTTTCAATTCGATCCCTATATTATATTTAGCGGGAGATGACGTTGGGGGGTATATCTCTATTGATGATATTTGTGGATCTATTATGAAAAACTCACTATAATATACAGTCCAATCTTTCCAAGCACTTACATCAAGACCCCACCATACGTATGCCCATTGAGTAGCTAGGCCTCTTACATAACTTGGATAACCCGCCTCTACGTGGACACTAGAGTATGTTCCCGTTGAGTCATTGCTACATAGTGATAACACTATTGTAGAAGTTATCAAGATCGCTAGTATAACTCCTATTATAAAGGGCTTTAAGTTCATAATACTTTTTCTTTCATTTTTATCTATTCTATTTTGAGGGTTATATATTTTTGTATTAACCACGTAGTTAATCCTCCAAATTTAATACTTTTCAGCAATAAAGTATGGACCATGTGGGTATTCTGCGGGCAAGTATCAGAACCCTGAGAAGCATCTGGAAACAAACATGATTTAACCGAGAAGACTTGTGGTTAACTGGAGTGTAATATTTTGGTAACCATTTATATTCCCACGTGCCTCCTCAAGTCCTATTCTATTTTCCCCAATTATAACTTTGTATTTTCAATGAATACTCAACTAGTTGTATAAATCCTCCATGTACGATGAGTTGCTGACAAAGAGGCAATATTGCAGTGCTTTCTTTTTACGGTGCTACATCGAGTAATACTATAAATTCTATTATTCTTGGTGTTGCTATTGCTATAATGATGTATATCTATTAGCGTTATCAGTTAGTCTACAGGTGTTAAATAATCTAGTATTTAAGTTATAAAAATAAATGGACTCCTCATGTTTTATTGATTCCTACCAGTTGTGATGAGCTTTTCCTGCTTATTGAAAAAGATAAAAAAGTGATAATGGAGTATGTACATCTTGATGATGAACGCATCCTAAGCGGAGGAATGAAGAAGGTTAAGGGGCTGATGTTTCAACCTATTCCTCACCAGCCTTGAAAAATTAGTTTATAAATTAAATAAACCCCCTACTTTATCTTCACTTTCTAGAGGGAATACTAGTACTTCACCGCTATAAATCCAAGTGCTGATTTATCAAAACCTAGCACTCTAAACCCAGCAGTCCTTAGTCTCTCCGCTATCCCCTTGATAATACTGGGGCCGTGTAGTCTTGGCTCACCCGTGTAATGGAATAGCACCCCCATTTTTCTAATCACTCTGTATAGTTCTCTGTAAAATTCAAGACTGTAGAGGTCGCCGGTTGACTTAGTGAAGCGTGGTGGGTCGTGTATTATTCTCGTAAAGTAGGAGTCTGGTAACTCGTGTATTAGGGTTGTTACATCTCCATGGAAAAGCTTTATTCTCTCACTTGCAAGTCCACGACTCCACGGATTCCTCTCAGCAATCCACAATACGCTTTCATCTATTTCGAATGTAACCACTTCTCTCGCACTATTTTTCACTGAGGCGATGGCAGTGTATCCAAGACCTGTGCAGGTATCTAGTACTCTATCACCCATCCCCACTCTAGCAGCCTTGATCTTTGTTAAACTATCACTCCACGGATCTATGCCTACAATTCTATGCATGTGTATACCATTAATCTCTATGGTTGGAGGTAGAAATGGACCTATGCTCTTTAACTTATAAAAACCATTAATAGTGCTCTTCACTAATTCATATATTTCCCCTGACTCCTGTTCATATATAACTACACGGTCCTCTTCGCTTGGATACAGTTCATTGATTGGTACTTCTATATTTTCAACCACTAGAAATCCACGATTAATGCAAATAGTTTTAGTGGATAACCCCAAATCTAGTGATGTACTAAAACAGCCAACTTTACTTGACACATCATCGAGTAGTGGACGCGTAAACCAAAAGCCCCTAATGGGCTTGAATCTATAGGTATACTTATCGAGACCCATATCTTCCTTCTCCAAGTGAGCAATATAGTGGTATATACCTAGAGCCAGAATATGCCTTAACGCGTCTACCAAGGATTCTACGTAGTTGCTGTATATCTCTAAAACACCCTTCAACGAATAGAACTGTCACCACTCCGCTACTTAAGCCAATACTACACACTCCTTTAACTAGGCCTCTATAGTTAGCATCTATTTTCAAGCCCTGTAGGTCACCGTACACGATGATTAAACCAGAGCATTTGTGCTCCAAGGGCTCGTGTAATTCACCGTGGAGATACTCTTCGAGAGCTTTAGATACTATAAATGAGCGGTCACTACCGGAGATCTCCTTGACTTCCTCTAGTCCATCTGCAATACCGCTCGGAACACTAACTCCAAACCTTTTCTTCCGAGTAGTCACTTACCAACACCCCTAATGAGCCCTATGGTTAGGAGCAATATGAGGATTAACCCAGTTAAGCCAGCAGGTGGAGTATTCGATAGTAGTGATAGTGAATATCCAATCGCTGATGATGAAATACCAATAACTAAAGTCTCCACATAGTGTTCTCTAAGACTACTCGAGTAGTAGACGGCTATTGTAGCTGGCAAGAGGATTAGTACATGCTCCATTACATAGCCTGCGAATTTCAATAAACCAATCGATGAAAACCCTATTAATGTGTAGACTAGGAAGTCGTAGACCCCTGTTTTAATCCCCGTGAGTGATGCTGAAATAGGATCTATACTTGTCTCAACGATCTCTCTGTGAAACAAAATTGATAATACCACTATAGAGAGCGATATTGCAATACCTATGATAGCCTCATCTCTACTAATCAACAATGGCTCCCCTAGAATAATAGAGGATAGTGAATACCTAATTGGTATAGCGGTTAAAGCATACTGTATTGCAATAACAGATAGCGTTGTAGTTAGAGAAACCCCTATAGCAGATGCCTTCTCCTGAGACACCCCCCTCCTTATCAAGACTCCAATTAAGTATATTATCATTAAACCCACAATAATAGCCAGTAGAAACACAGTGAAGTAGCCATGCATGGACTCAACACCCCCTACAACATAGTAAGCTCCAATATAGCCTAGCGTAACAGCTAGTAGACTAGTGTGCACGCTCCCAGCAGCGAGAAACTCAAGCCTCTTATAGTAAACTAGAAAACTCGTAGAGCTCATAGCAGTGGCCATTAATATGAACGCTGTAGACCTTAATGGATCATGCTGTAAAGCTATTGGTAGAGATGCTACGGTTAAAATAATGAACACTATACTGTATAAATTCATGGATTATACACCTTCATTAACCTCCTACTTTTGAATTCATAGCCCGCTAAGAATCCCAATCCACTAGCCAGGATCACTATACCAGTCACCAGTGCAGCCGGGTAATTTGTCTCAGTATTTTGTAATGAAGGTGTAGTAGATGGCGTTGTGTGAACCGCTGAAATCTGATTCACAAGCTGAACTAAGTTCTCTAGAACACCAGTACCTCCAGAGGGGCTGTCCACCATGACGACGCTGATGTTGAATTCCCTAGCAATCTCAATTAGTTTAGCCCCTTCAGGCTGCACACCAGGCTTAGTCACAAAGACTACTGAAACCTCCCCTCTCCTAGCTAAATCAACCGCTTTCTCAACATCCCCCGGGGAGACTTGATACTCCTCCTCAGCCTTTAAAACCTGGACTACTTCGAATCCAAGCCACTCAGCTAGGTACTGTGCGTGTGGTGCATCAACAATTGCTTTTCCCCTGAATCTACCAGCATTGACCAGTATTGTGGATGCCACGTTAGAAACTATTCTAGCGTACTTCTCGTAGATGCACTCCTTACTCCCTGGATCTAGCCTAACGAGTACCTCCACTAGTTTACTTAGAAACAACAAGTAGTTAATAGGGTCGTTTACTGGCATGTGATAATTATACTGCTTTGTGATAGGGTTTACTTTAAGTCTTACACCAGTGTCTTCAATAATATCCAGTAATATCGCCTTGATCTCTCCACGCTCAACCATACCTCTAATGGATTGCTCAAATGAAGTGTGGCCTGTTGAGACAACTATATCTGCACTCCTCAAAACCTCTTGATCAGACGGCTTCAACTGGTATTCGTGTGGATCGACACCTGGTGGGACAATAGAATACACTACTCCCCCGCACATTAGTCTCTCAACATCGGGCTTCAAGTAGCTGAATGTAACTACGACAACTACTCCTCCACTACCTCCAACTACTATGGCTTGAAGCACATACACTAATAATGATGAAACCAGCATCAATAGAGCTAGCTCTCGCAATGCTTTACCCCCTGTGCACAATATATTTAAAGGGGGTTAAATATAGTATGCACAATGGAGAAAGCTATGAAGATTACACTGGAATCCCTTAGTGTTAAGAGGGGTGGTAAACTAGTATTGAAAAACCTTAATGCCGTGTTTGAGGGGCCTGGTCTTTACCAAGTTATTGGCCCAAACGGCTCAGGAAAGACAACACTATTACTAACTATTATGGGTGTATTGAAGCCTACTAGTGGTCGAGTATTAATTGAAGGGTTTCAGGAAGTTACGAAGCCGTTTTTATCCTATATGCCTCAATACTATAGTATTCCACGTGATGCTCCCATTACAGTTTATGAATTTATTGAAGGATACTATAAGATGACTAAGCCTTGGCCGAGGTTTAAAGTAGTTGGTAGTAGAGTAGAGGAGGCCCTTAAGCGAGTGGGAGTTCCCAAGAGCCTGTGGAGTGAAAAACTAAGTAAACTTTCTGGCGGGATGATTCAAAGAGTCTTCCTAGCTAGAGCACTGGTATTAGACCCACCCATACTACTACTAGACGAGCCTTTTTCAAACATAGATCCAGAGGGTAAAGTTGACTTAGCTGACTCCATAGGTGAGTTGTCAAGGGATAAACTAGTCATAGTGACTAGCCACGACCCCATACTCCTACTAGAGTACACACGTAGAATTCTAGTTATAGGCCATGGATACTATGTATTTGGCGAAGTAAATGAAGTGCTAAAGCAAGAAGTCCTAAAGAAATTCTATAAAAGGTGTGCTATAGAACTAGAGAAACATGTGCACATTGTAGACTGGCATTGAATAAATGGAGGTTCTACATGTATACTCCAAGATTCCTGGAGGGTGAAGCATATATACATGGAGGAGTAGTGTACATTGCTAAAGGATATCAACATCCACCAGGCTTTATAGTCGCTTATCCGAGATATAACTTATTAACGAAAACCCGACTCGCAGAACATGAGAGGGATAAATACGAGTTAAAGTACTACTGGGATTGTATAAAGCGTAAAGTACCAATAATACCTCAAAGTGCACATATCTATAATCCACGCTACTTCGAGTCCAGTGCAGTACTCCAATTAAAGTCTACTCTGGAGAGCATTCTAGGGGTGGAATTACATATTACAGGATCGAGCCTGGTTACAGAGGAGTTCAACGACGTAGACTTCGTTATTTATGGAGCTAGTGAAGATATCGTGGGTAAACTAAGCGATTTATTTAATAGAGAATTATTGAAGAGGAGTGAATATATCTTGACTAGGGAGTACTTGAGTAAACACAGTGATTTACCATCGATCCAGGACTACTTGTTCTTAAAGAAGAACACTATACTACATGGATTACTCCAAGGAATCCACATTAATTTAAAACTAATTTATTATAAATCAGGGTTTAGCAAATGCGTGGACCCCGTGATAGAATGCAGAGAGTTTAATGGATTAGTTAAGGTTGAGAAACCCATACGCCCCCACATTATTCCCTCAATATACTTAATTAGAATCAATGGAGAAGAGCTACTAATGGAGTCGCTTAGAGAACTATACTCTGAGTTGCCTCTAGGTAAGTATATTGTATACAATGCGAGATTAGAGTATAGGGAAAGCGGTGTTTACCTAGTTCCAGATAGTGGCTCCTTAATCCCATATACTACTCAGTGAAGATCCTCCTCTTAGACCACTTCATTGACAAGTACTCGTCTGGGTCTAGTCCAGATGCATTCATGAAGTCCTCGTGTATTCTCTTGTATTCACTATATGATAATAGGAGTTCAAATCTATGCATAGCTGGACATATAATGCAGCCTATCCTAGTATAGCCCTTATCGTAGAGGGGATTTAAGGGGATACCCCTCGAGAGTAAGTATAATTGAATAACTATGCGTGGCCACGATTTCACTGGGAGTGCTCTTAGAACACCGGGTACTAAGGGGTTTTCACCAATCCTAGGTGTAATAGCTCTTAAAGTACTCTCATAGTCTCTAGCACCGTCGAGATATACCTTTAAACTCCTAGATTCATAGTACATTCGCATAGGATTAAGTTTTAATAAACTTGTACACCACCTATTATCTACACTCATTAACCCCCTCTTTCTAATCTCCCCAAGGACATCCACGCCAGATTCAAGCACCACGAGTTCAACTCCAAGCCTATTAGAAACCTCCTCTACATATCTACGCGTCTCACTAAACTCAAGCCCTGTATCACTATACACTGCAATAACTCGGTCACTACCCAACGCCTCTACAGCCAGTGACAGTACTGCCGTGGAGTCTGCACCACCACTAAAAGCAACGGGCATAACGTGTTGATTATAACTCGCGTAGACTCCACGTATAAATCCCACTGCTTCCTCAGCGTATTCTTCAATTGTGAGCTTATTCAACTCCATTAAGTCCTTAGAGAATGGCTTATCCAGGAGCTTGAATCCACGTGGAGCCATGTCTTTAACTTTAACCATGCATTTCTCAGGGTCAATTACCTTTGCAACTCCGACGTATTCTCTATGGGAGATCAATATGTATTTAGATCCACTTAGACACAATTTCCTATCTAGCTGGAGTTTTTTATTCTTAATATACTTCTCGGTAATATTCAATTCAATTACTTCGCCACCAATGGACTCGATTATACTGGCCAGTGCACCCGATGGTACTACCAACCACGATCCATTAGAATACAGGAAGAGTCCGAGCCTTGCACCCTCTCCGTAAACTTCGACAGCATATTCAATGTCTCTACTCCACGATGGAACTCTATGAAACACTAGAATTCTATCTGTAAAGTCTACTTTAACACCAAGTTGCTTTTCCAGACTCTCAGTGAATATTCTCCTCTCATACTGCCCAGCGAGCCATGAATCATTTCTCAGTTTCCACCTTGAGTTGACTGGTTTTCCCACGATGGGGATATTTTGTTTTGGAAGCCATGTTAGTCCATACATGTTAACTCCTGATCTAAACAACTATTTTATCGCTAATTAACTAACTATAAAAAGTAGAGATAGAGTAGTGCGACGAGTATTTGAATAGTTGTTGATACTAATGCTAGTTTAAGCCATGAACTCCAAGTAATTCTTATTTTCCTCTTTTCCGCAAGCCCCACTGCTACAATATTAGCTGTAGACCCTACAGGCGTGTAGTTTCCACCAAAGACTCCTCCAAATAATAGTGCAAAGTATAGTGAGATGCGTGCAATACCTAGTTGATTGAGTAGTATCGCGACTGGTGTGAGAGTGACTACTAATGATAAGTTATCGAGTACAGAGCTTAGCCCAGCCGATGTGAATAGCATTGCGGCAACTAGGATAATGCTGCTCGTAGATGCTAGGCGAGTAATTAGATACGCTAGCTTAGACATGGCTCCTGTATAAGTTAACATATGACTAAGCATGAAGAGGAATATGAAGAATAGTATTGAAGACCACTCAACGGATTTCTCAACAAGCCTAGAGACCTCCTCCATGGGTACAACTAGAGTTAGTAGTAGTATAAATACGTAGGGTATAAACGATAGGAATGCATGGGGGTCGACTTCGCTACCTGCTAATCGCGAGAGAAATTCGACTATGTAGTCGTTTAATGCAACTGTAATAATAAATACAGATAGTACGCTTAGACCGAACCTTATTCTCCTCATTCTCGCATCTTCTACTTCAACCTCGACAAGGTACCTTGTCAAGTACTTATTGATCCTGTCTTGATGCTCCTTGATAGATCCATTTAATCCACTTATGTATTTCCTCTCCAATATGGAGAAGACTAGTATTAAAACTGCAAGGTTTAACAATGACAATGGAAGGGAATTTCTAATAAATAGTGAAATAGACATATTTGTCCTAAAGAGTAGGTATACTCCAATTGGGTTACCAATGGGTAGTGCAGAACTCCCAGTATTCGTTGCAAGAACGCTTAGTATAAGCAATGGAACTACATCTACTTGCAGTATTCTCGCTAATTCAAGTACTAGCATTGCAACATAGACAATACTAGTGACCTCGTCTAGAGCCGCTGCAAGAGCGTAAGCTAGGATCACAATCAATAGTATGAGCTTAAAAGCACTACCTCTCGACACACGTAAAACCCCTATTGCGAGGAATCTAAAAACCCCGATCTCTCTGAGTAAGCCTGCAAGAGTCATAGTACCCACTAGGAATAATATTAAATTCCACTGCACAGAGCTTAGTACGTATTGCGGTGGCGACGCGTCAATAATGATTAACACCGCAATAGCTAGCATCGCAGCAGCCACACGCCACTCCATTTTTATAACTGTTAACGCTATTGTAAATAGAAATAGTGCAAGTGCAAATCCCTGAATAAAGCTTAGTTTACTAGAGTTTAATAGATCTAGGCAGCGAGCTGCAGAGGTATTAATACCTCTTTCAATACACCAAGAGCTAGCAATAGCTAAACCCACGGTGTCATTACTAATCTTTGATAAAGACATTAAAGTGGTAGACGCCAATAGAAGCACTAAAAACACAATAATGATTTTCACAAGCCTAGCCACAAGCATCACCATAAATACTCCGTGAGTTTAATAGTACCCATTCTTTGCTTAAAAACAATTGCTTAAAGACCCCAATACCCACTATAAATGAATTGGAGGAATAATCCTAAATGTATTTAAAACACTTTAAAATCAATCATGAACATAGGAGTGTAAAATTGAAAATAGATCCATCACTCTGCGTAATATGTAGAGGTAGGGGGTTGTGTGGGTTATCATACTGCCCTATAATAGCTAGGGCTCGTGCATCCTATGTATTGAAGCCTATTTCATCATCTAGAGTAATAGAGGGGTCGACTCCTCCAGCGGTCTTCGTTGGGAGAATAGGGTATCCATTCATACGGGCAGGTCCATCAACACCGCCAATAACCGGGGACACCAGTGTATTTGACTACCCTGAGCTTTGGAGGGAGCGGAGAATAGAGGAGATCCTTGAATACAGGTGGTCTCTGATCACAGGCTTTAAGGTATTTAACGTAAAGAACCCGGAGGATAAGCTACTGGATGAAGCACGATTACTTGTTTTAAGCTCTAAACCCGTTGATGTGAGAGTTGTCCTTGAGAAGCCTCCTCGACCATTAATTACTTTCAGCGAGCACGAACCACCCCAAGGACCTAGGTCTCCACTAGAGTCTCTAAGGTTACTGGGGAATCCAAGTATTCCAAGGCCCTTGGAGAAAGCATACTACGATACTGACCTACCTGCTGGGGAGGCAGTATTATACCTGTACGAGTCTAATATACCGGTTTCGCACATACAGAAGGCGTTTAGCCTAGGATCCTTTGGGGTTAGGGGGCAGAGGAGGCTGGTTCCAACAAGGTGGAGTATAACCGCTGTTGATAGCACAGTGTCTAGGTTTCTTGTAAGGGAGGTTAAGGGCTACAGTGTAGTCAATGAGATACAGTTGTATGAGTACAGAGTGCACGATAACTTATTCATTGGAATACTCTATCCAGCTAAGTGGAGCTATGAGTGGATGGAGGCTTGGTGGCCTGGATCAACATGGAATCCACTGGGTTTAAACGTGGTTATTGAAGGAGACTATGAGGATTACCATGGTAGAACTACTTATCCAGGTATTGGTGGATGCTACTATGCAAGTATGCTCGCTACACTAGAACACTTAAGGTTTTTGAAGAAGCAAGCTACCGCGATACTACTACGCGAGATCTATCCAGGCTTCAACCTACCTATTGGAGTTTGGTTTGTGCGTGAATCATGTAGATTAATGTTTAGGAAAGGGCCTGTATTGAAGACTAGTAGTCTACACGATGTGTGTGAATACTTGGATAAATCAACGAGAATTGGGTGCAAGAAGTGGTTTTCATCATCAAGGCTCCTAACGAGGATTACTTCAACGAGGAGAATAGAGGAGTTCTTTAGAAGAAGTGGTGTTTATTGACTTCCACGCGTATATTAAAGATCAAGCATACAGTGGTTAAAACAGCTCTAAGTAGGAGTGGACTACCAGACATTGACTACGCTTTAAATCCATACATGGGCTGTATACATGGCTGTATCTACTGCTATGCAAGACTATACACGAGAGATAAAGAGGCCTCGAGTAATTGGGGTAGTGTGGTGGTAGTTAAACTAAACATTGCCAGTGTCTTAGAGCGTGAAACGAGAAGATATAAACCAGGAGTTGTCGGAGTGGGTACTATTACTGATGCTTATCAGCCCATAGAAGCCAAGTATAAGTTAACGAGAAGATGTATTGAGATACTATTATCAAGGAGATTCAAAGTCAGCATTCAAACCAAAAACCCACTTGTACTAAGAGACCTCGACATACTCTCCTCCCATAGAGAGAACGTGGATGTAGGCTTTACAATAACCACTCTAAGGGAGGATGTTAGGAGAATGATCGAACCATACGCTCCCCCATCAAAAGCGAGGATTTCAGCCATTGAGAGACTGAGCTCGAGTGGAATTAAAACATGGATTTTCTACGGCCCTATAATTCCTGGTTTAAATGATGATGAGGAGACAGTAAAAAATCTAATCACGCTGGCTTACAAAACAAACTCATTGTTCTACTATGATCCAATCCACGTGAAAGACTTTATGAGGAGCCCAGATCACCCATTGTGGAGGTATATAGTCAACAAGCCTAGGGATTGGAGAAGTAGAGTAATCAAGTCCATAGAAATACTATGCAGCGAGTATGGAGTGGAATGCAGGCCGGGATTTACAGGGGATTCAACCATTTGATCAATAACAAGAAAAGAGAGATTCCCCAGGTCACGAGAATTAACCCCCCACTGTAGCTTTTATTTACGCTTATCTTAATTACAGAGAGAAGTTTAATTCGTTGCCTGCTTTACCAATAGACGCGTTTAACAAATTGAAGCTCTCAATTCTATGGGTTTAAAAAGTGCTTTTTAATGGGTAGTAGACTTCTTTTTCATAGGGATGCTAGTGTATGGAGATTATAGGGGTGGATGAAACCGTAGCAGAGAGAGTTGCCAGGGTTCTCCGGAATAATAAACCGGATTTGCCCAGGTTAAATGTATATGATGAGAGATACTACCCACCAAGTAGCACTGATTTAGAGCTTGCATTAAGGTATTTCATTGTATTAGTTGCAATGGATCATAGGCTCAGTAGACCAGGCCACCCATACCAGGCCTGCTTAGAGGATGGTTGTTATAGTGGCGCGGATTTACTATATAGGCTTGGCATGCGCATACTCCATGAAAACCCAGATTTCTATTCACCCGAGCACCTTGCTAATATATCCGTGGATGAAGTCAAAAAATTATTTTCGGCTGGTGACTCCTCACCACCAGACCCTGAGATTAGGGCATTGTTGCTGAGGGATCTTGGATGTAAGCTACTTAAATTATTTAATGGAAGCGCCACGGTTTTACTTAAAATGGCTGGTAGTAGAGTGAGAGGTAGTATTTTCGAGCCTGGACTTGTAGATCTCCTCAGAGTGTTTCGTGCTTATGAAGACCCAGTTGAGAAGAAATCTATGCTTCTAACTAAGTTTCTAACTGCAAGGGGCTATTTTAAACCAATTGATGAACTAGACGTTGCTGTAGATAACCACTTATCTAGGATCGCATATAGAGTTGGATTAGTTGCTGTTTCGGGCTCTTTATGGAATAAGATCAAGAGTGGTGTTGAAGTCTCCAGTGAAGAAGATATTTTACTTAGGTTAATTGTTAGAAGAGCATATAAAATAGTGTCACAGAAGTCAGGGCTAGGCGCAGGCTTGGTTGACGACTTCTTCTGGATCATGGGAAGAACAACTTGTTTTAGAGAGAAGCCCCCTATCTGTGATAAGTGTTTATTTAAAGGCTTTTGCAGAGCGAGGAAAAACAATGCATTTATGGTTTCTGAACACGTGTACTATAATACATGGTATTACTGAGAGGTGAATTGTTTGACTATGCAATCTAGGAGTCTAAGGGAAGTACTTGGAATGGGTAGGTTAGAGCAAGTAATCATGGAGTACTTCATAAGACATATTAGTGCAGGAGAGATCATTGCTGTGCTGGACCTTAAGGAGGAAGTTAAAAAGAGGATTAAGCAAGGTGAAAAAGACATTGTGGGTGAGCCTGAGGAGGCAGTTATAGTTAGAGAAATATATATAACTCTAGCTTCACTAGTGAAAAGGGGTTTTCTAGTCTATAGTAATGGTACGTACCGCCTATCAGACTGGATAATAGAGATCATAAAGAAGAAGATAGGGTCGCTCCAACCAGGTAGGCCGAAACCAATCGAGAAACTCCTCGATTGATAGGTGTCTCTAGTGGTGTACCTACAAGGATACGTCAGAGAAGGAATCATTAAGGACACAGAGATCATAGCCATCGGCTCTTTAAATTCCAAACTCGTTGTTGCAGATAATAGTGTGATTATAGTTGGTAGTGGTAGAGCTGATGTTTTATCTGGTTTAAAGTGCATAGTGATCTCTATGAAGAAGCCTCTGCTTATTGAGCATATGCACTGTGGCGACGCTGTCTTAATGGGTTTAAAGGAGCCATTAGTTGTTGGTTCATTGAGAGCTAGAAGACTATATGCTAGAAAAACCTATATTGGAAGCCTTGAAGCAGATTACGCAGTACTCGGTGAGCTCTGCATTGTAGATGTCCTGGAGAGAGTTGATGAGATTACATTTGCTGATCCTCACTTATACTTCAAGAACATAAAGTCTCTGGGTAAGGCTAACTTCTCATATAAACTACCGAGTTTCTAAGTCTCCTTCACACCCAGGATCATTAATCTAGCTTCAATGATTTTCTCTCTCAGGAGCATTGCCGATTCATATAGTTGATATATTAATCCAGCATGCACACTATCACCGGGTTTAAGCCTCCCAATAAAAGTCTCTAGTTTATCGAGGAGGTTTATTGCCTCATCCAGCTTAGCGACTACCTCTTCTCTTCCCTGCAATTTTAACACCCTCAATATAGCTCCTACGCAATAACTCCTTATTCACTTCCAGCACTCGACCTTTAAATACCTCCTCTAAGGCTTTCGCCACTTTTTCTAATCCAAGAATTTCCTCTAATTCTTCATCTACACCCATCGTGAAACCCAGAATAGCGATGTTTGCTGAGACTGTGGAGCCTGTAAATTCCGTGCTGGCTTTATTTGCATCGTAGATGTATAAATTGATCTCCTTACTCTTTAAAGACTTCACTATTTCATCTCTCGACGGATATCTAGCTAGTGGGGGAGGCCATATGAAGTCATTTGACACTAAAACCCCTCCTCTTCTAAGGTATTGAATATAACGTACAGCCTCTAGTAGCTCTAATGATATCAATAAATCCGCTCCACCTATTGGGATTAAGGGACTTGGCTCTTCCCCAATTCTTACATTCACGATAACACTACCACCTCTTTGACTCATTCCATGAACCTCCGCAACTGCAACATCTAACCCTGCGTGTATTGCGGCTAAGCCAATTATTCTCCCCAGTGTTAAAAGCCCTTGTCCACCTACACCTATTACTCCTATATTGTAGATCCTGTTCAAGGCTCCCACCATAGTTTTTCATAACCTGGTGTTGGGTTATTCACTACAATGATTGCCTTATATGGACATATCGATGCACAGAGACCACATCCAATACATAGATCACTCATAATTCTAGGCTTCTTCGCCCCAGGCTCTACTATTAAAGCTGGACATGCTGTTAAGTTCACGCAGGCCATGCATCCCATGCACTTATCTTCAATTACTGCATATAATGGTAGAGTAACATGGCTCCTCCTCGCCTCTCTAGCTACTTCGAGAGCACACTTCATTCTTGAGACAATTGCAACCATGCCTCCGTTCTTATATTCTCTAAACGCCTCGGTCACAGCCTCTATTGACTCCCTCGTCTTCATAGGGTTAATAACGTAGACTCTATAGCCTATAGACTCTAAAATCTTCTCAGGAAGAATCCTCGTGGTCTTTTTACCAGTAGCCGAAATCCCGGTGCCTGGGTGTGGCTGGTGCCCCGTCATCGCCGTTGTCAAGTTGTCTAAAACCAGTATTATGATGTGTGAGTTATTGTACACTGCATTTATAGATGGGGGTAGCCCAGCGTGGAAGAATGTCGAGTCACCTATCACCGCGATCACCGGGTTATCAATGGCTTTTACAAGTCCATTTGCCACTCCAATACTACCACCCATCTCGAAGCAAGTTGACTGGGTCTCAAATGGTTTTTGATAACCAAGAGTGTAACAGCCAATATCCCCCGTGTACACTGGGTTCTTTAACCCTGCTTTATTAGCAGCAGTCTTCACAATGTAAAATGTTAATCTATGTGGACACCCTGCACATAGAACTGGTGGTCTTGGAGGTATAGGCGTCGGTGTTTCAACCACACCAATACTCTCCCATGGGGTTTTACCTTCTATACCCAGGAACTCCTTTACCGCACTGTACACGCTTTCTATACTAAGCTCGTAGTTTAGTGGAATTAAGTCTTTGCCTCTTATACGTATGCTATAACCCTCTGTCTGCGCTATATCTTTAACCTGCATTTCTACAACAGGGTCTAGTTCCTCGACAACGAGTACTTCACTAGCTGACTCAAGAACCTTCTTAACCGGGGCTCTTGGTAGTGGAACCGGCATGTTTACCTTAATTACTGTAGCTTTATCCACAGCGTTAAGTAGATTAAGAGCTTCCCTTACATAAGAAAATGCTATACCACTCGCTATTATAACTTTGCTAGAGCCTGGATTAATAATTCTTATAAATGGTTCTCTACCTTCTTTCTCCATAATAGAAGTCCAAGTCTTCACCAACTCCAACTTCCTTCTCCTAGCATTCCCCGGGACCAGCACCCATCTACTAAGGTCTTGCCTAAAGACTCCTCTACAGTTTCTCCCAGAAGCTATTTCACCACTTAGAACAATCGGCATTCTTGTATGACTAATGCGTGTTGTTGTCCTAAGTATAACTGGTATTTTGTACTTCTCGCTAAGTGCATAGGACTCCTTTGTTAATTCATAAGCATCACGTGGATTAGATGGCTCTATAACGGGTAGGTGTGATAGTAAGCCATACCATCTATTATCTTGCTCGTTTTGACTACTGTGCATTGAGGGATCATCAGCCGTCACCACTAAGAAACCAGCTTCAACCCCAGCATATGCAGAGCTCATCAATATATCTGATGCAACGTTTAAACCAACATGCTTCATTGCAACCAAACTCCTCAACCCCGCAATAGCTGCTCCATAGGCAACTTCAAAAGCGGTCTTCTCGTTTACACTCCATTCAACATAAACACTACATTGCTCAGCCACTTCTACTATAGCCTCTAAAATCTCAGTGCTAGGGGTTCCAGGATATGCTGCTGCGACACATATGCCTGACTCTAAGGCAGCCCTGGCTATGGCTTCATTCCCTAAGAGTAGTACTCTACTCCCCCTTCCCGCGAGCAGTGGATTTGCCACTGTGGAGACACCATTATCTACGTAGAAGCTAGGGGATAATAAGACAACGCTACGCTATTTGTGCGTCTTAAAAATTTACGTGTATATATAAATGTGGGATTGTATAAAGATAAAGTTTATAAGTAAGCCCACCAATAGTATAACATGGGGTGAGCGGTTATGGGTGAAAAGAAGGTTTTATATGAGGATAAAGACCTAGTGGTAGAGATAGCTCCAAGAGACCCCGAGATACCTGTATTAGTCTACAACTTTATAAAGAAGAAGGGTAGGCCAGTATTCTTCCAGGAGATTATTAGAGAGTTTAGTGGAGTGGTTGGTGAAGATAGAGTTAGACGTGCAGTAAGCCACTTACTAGCGTTGAAGAAGATCATTGAGTTCCCCGATGGAAGCCTTGGAACACCGGGCATGGAGTGGAAGCCTACTGGTACTAAGAGGAGGCGTAGGAAGAGAGTTGCTAGGTTAATGGATTATGGCGTTGAAGAACTACAATTAACTATTGCTTAGCAATCACTCTAAAACTCACTTTTGCCTCTTTTTTCTCTCAGCCCATGGAGACGGCTTGTAATTAGTACACTTGTCTATATTTAATAATAATCCATATCTAGCGATCGCTTCACATATATACTCGTCGGGAATTATTGCCTTAGCATTCCTAGAAGTAACAACTATAAATGCTTTGCCTATTCTACCCCTTAAATCAGCCTCCTCAGCTATAAAGTCTAGGAATATTGGTAGCCTCGTTGTGTGAATAAACGTCCTCTGCCACTTTAAACCACTTGAATCCTCATAGACTTCTCCAAGTCTTCTATTATCCGAGCAAACTCCTGATTTATCACAGTAAATAATGTTAATGCCTCCCCTTTCATATGCTCTACTAGCAGTCTCCAATAATTTATCCAGATTGAACAATGGTAGTTCCCGCCTCTCAACAATCCCCTCCTCTGCTCTACCCTCTAGTACTCCCCGCTCCATTGGAGTCTGTATATTGGAGGGAGTAGTTTGTGTGTATTTCTGCCTCTGCTGTAGAATTTCTAGTACCTCCTCAATAATGCTCCTACGCTGGTTAGCCGATTCAGGCTCTACAGGAGCCTCATGACTCTCACTGACTCCTACCCCCTCTTCACCTTGAGCTTCTTCACGGGCAGGTTTCTTAGCGAAATCCATTAGCTTCCTGTGTTTTTTCTCCAATTTGAAAACCCATCTAAATTGAAATAATTAAGGATCCCGCTTTAAAACGCATGCTCTATCAATATTTTTATGCTAAAGATATAAAAGCTCTCTATTAACTGGTAATTTATGAGGGGGCCCGTAGCTCAGCCTGGTAGAGCGGCGGGCTCTTAACCCGTAGGTCCCGGGTTCAAATCCCGGCGGGCCCGCACTCCTAAATATCTCTGATCGGTGGCTTGTGTGCTTAGACCGCTTGATAAGAAAATGAGAGGTGTAGAATTAATTGTTGGAACACCATTTCTATACTTTAGGGATTCCTCTACTCTCCTCATGGCTGATCTTCACCTAGGCTTTGAAGAGGCAGCTTCGCGGGGTTTATATTATGGTTTAAGGAAGAGTAGTGGTTTCTACGCGGTGTTTGTTCCAAGGATTCAATTAAAGAAGGCTATTGATATGCTGAGGTTTACACTAGAATACCTAGATGTTAAAAGAGTTGTTGTAAATGGAGATTTAAAACATGCTTTTGATAGATTGCTGAGGCAGGAGAAAGAGGAGGTTGCTACCTTAATTAAGTTCCTAAGAGAGATGGGTGTAAGCGAGATCCTCGTCATTAGAGGCAATCACGACAACTTCATTAAGCCTATTCTTAGAAGACTAGATGTTGAATTTGTAAAAGCACTATCTACTCAAGCCAATGGACGCAGAATTCTCATAGTTCATGGACACGAAGAGGTTGATCTCAATGGACACGATGCAGTAATAATTGGGCATGAGCATCCAAGCTTGAAGTGTTTCGATGTATATAGGTTTCCATGCTTCCTCAAGATCCCGCTGTCGAGTGGGAAGACTATTATTGTAATGCCTGCTACTGGTCCATATCACCCTGGAGTTATTGTCAATCCCAACCCAAGTGAATACCTATCTCCATTAATTAGAAAACTCGACTCACTTGAATCAATGGAGGTAGTTTCGTGGATCGATCTAGGGGAAATCCCAACTAGAAGCATTGATTACTTTGAATCATTCACCCTAGAAGACTACGTATTAATTGAAAAATATAGAGCTGGGGGAAAAGAATTCGCGGTGGTTGAATTTAAAAACTACAATATAGCGAGAGCTATTTGCGAAATATAGTTAATCTCAGTCTATCGACCCATCATCAATATACTCAGGCGTTGTCGGCTTCATCACCTAACTAATAAATCTCGATTAAAATCCCTAAATAATTTATTTACCAGTGCTTAATATCTCTACTTGGTATAAATGTGTTGGGATTTAGACCCATTAAGCTTCAAGGGTGTGCTCATTGAAGCCTGCCAAGGAGAGGTTAATTACCTTGTTCATATTGATTCTCACAATCCTTGGACCAGTAGCTTTATCCATATACATACACATGCCAGGTGTTGAACTACCCGTCAAATACACGGGTTTAAAATACAGTGATATCTTAAACGGCCTCTTCAACCCGATTTTCAACCCCGCGATGGATAAAATAGGGGAAAGATGGTTTTCTACTGAGAAATACTACGGGTTTAAGAATGGCTCATATAAATGCCCAATTCCCTATGTAGACTATAAGTTTGAGTATCCACTATTTACTGGTCTATTATGGTATATATCGACCTGCACAGCATTCAAGTACTCTACGAGCATAGATGAAGCCGCATTAATTCACTACTACATTCAATCTGCCTTTATTGCATTATTCTACGTGCTACTAGTTTACTCACTATACTTGATCCTGAGAGATATACTTAGAATAAAGCCACTTAGGCTCTTAATACTCCTCCTTCCATCAACTATAGTCTACATGGTATATAGTTGGGATATAATTGCTGCTTCACTAGCAGTCCTCGGTACGTTATTAATAACTAAGGGTGGAAGAAACCGTGTTCAGCCACTACTCGCTGGTTTGCTTCACGGCTTATCAATATCCACTAAGATACTTACTGCTGGGATAGTATACTATTACATAGTCAAATACGTATCCATTAGAGAATCTAAGGTACATGAATTCGTGCTCTATGCCATTGGAGTAGTAATTAGTGGAGTATTACCTTTCCTACTACTATACTGGTATGCAACCCAAGGCTTTAACTACCTTGTGAATCACCATTTATCATGGTACTGCGAGAACTGCCTCTACATGCCTCTCGTTAAGGACATATGGGATAGTATCCACCGTAGATTATTCATATCTATAGCTACAGCGCTCGCCATAGTATTCCCCCTTATTGCAGCACCATGGAGAGGCATAGATCACACAGTGGAGTTTAAGTATCTACTCGCCGCTACATTCTCTCTCATCCTCTTCAACCACGTTTTCTCCCCACAGATGATCCTCATGATCACTCCTTTTGCGATAATAGGGCTTGAGAGTAGATTTCTGGTATTGTATGGAGTGGCTGATGTCTTTAACGCCTTGATCATAACTACGTTCTTCGAGTATTCAAACCCGTGGGCATTTGGTTCAATACCACAATACATGGCGTTTGGAAGAAACATTACACTGCTATTACTCTTCATATATGTAGTTGGCTCAATCCTCAAAGATAAAATAAAATACGTGGATCGACTCAAGGGGCGATCTACTTGACTCAACGCAATAAAACACACAATCGTTTACTATCTCTAATATCATTACTTATTGTTTTAACTGTACCATCGGTACTACTAGTTTATACAGCACTAAACTTCACTAATCTGGAGATTGAGAGGGGTGGTAGGGGATACATTACTGATGAAGTCTGGTATGTTTCATCCTCTAGGGTTATTTTAAAGAAAATATTTGGTTTAAGCGTTAAGCAAGACCCAGTTAACTATGGTGTAAACATAGTATTCCAGTCTTCAAACTACGCTCAATTAACTTGCCAAAACATAGCTCCCCACTACTCGATAAAGACTAGGTGTGATTATTCAAAAATACCAGCTGTATATGTTAGTGGCTATGTAGATGAAGTGTGGAGCTTCATTAATGAAGTCAATAAGACTTATCCCGTCGTGGATGTTATTCCCGGTTGGCAACTCCCAGATAGTGAAGGCATTAATAACTACATTAACTGGGAGCATCCACCACTTGGAAAATACTTAATTGCGTTATCAATGCTAATGATTGGCGATTATCCATTCTACTGGAGAATCCCAATTATTTCATTTGGTGTATTAGCTTGTGTACTCGTCTACTTAATTCTATATAGGTTGACTAAGAGCTACATACCCTCAATTGTGGGGGCTTTACTATTCACAATAGATAATATTACAAGAGCGATTTACAGTATTGCGATACTCGATGGATTTGTTGCTACGTTGACTCTAATATCTCTATACTTCGCACTTGAAAGTAAGTACCGCAGTGCACTATTATCGGCTATTATTGCTGGGTTATTCAAAGCATCTGGGTTATTCACAATAATACCAATAATCATAGTATTAGCTAGGAGAATAGCTAGAGAAACTAGTGGTGGACTGGGAGACTTCATATATTTCATGGTATATTATGGTGTATTGTCGATTGGTCTATGGGTTTCACTACTCACAATAGTTTCACTACCAGTAGCAAACTACATGGGTGTATCAGAGTGGTTTAAACAATCACTATTAGGAAGCATAAGTTGGCACTTGAGCATTAAGTGTACTGGTCCAAACTGCGCTACATCATCTAATCCATGGGATTGGTTTCTCGGATACCATAGCTTCGCACTATATAACTACCCCGATGGAACTACACTTTATGCTGAGGGCTATTATCCCTTGTGGTTTACGTCTCTAGTACTAGCACTGATCTCAATACCATTAATGTTTATTAGGAGAGACTATGGAAAAACGCTACTCTACTACCTAGGCATATTCGCAGGCTATATAGGAATATGGATACTCGGGAGTAGAACGCAGTATAGCTTTTACGCAATACATCTAGCCCCATTTATCTACATCAACCTCATATACCTAGCGCATTCATATGCTGAAGATCAAGAATTAGGGATTTACGTACTCAGGTCCTGGTATAATTCAATAGAAAAAATAGTGAATAAAATCGAGCAAGTATTACTCCTATAGCATCAATTACTTAAATACTATTGGTGCAGTTATATACGCTAGTATACTCGATCACTAATATCAATACACCCTAAAGCTACTGTAAAGGTTATTAGCCCAAGTGCCCTCTATTAACCATGAGGTGTTAAAACTTGCCTGAGATTTCTCTCACAGAGTTAATTGCAGCTACTTTATCGTCGCCTACCGGTGTTATTGTTGTATTTATTCAGTTCCTGCTGGGTGTATTACTAGGTTATATTGTAGCTAAGATACTTAAGTATGTGGTAGCTATGGTTGCTATATTGATTCTAGGGTCAATACTATCCATTTGGTCTCTTAGCAACTTGAATCTCTCGCAGGAAACTTTGAATAAAATTGGCGTCTCTCTTGAAACACTAAAGAATATTGCATTATCTTTCGCTGCACTATTAGTTGGACCTATAGCAATTGGATTCATTATAGGGGTTTTAATAGGGTTGCTTAGAAAGTAGTTTTAATAATTTTTTCTCTTTTTGAGAGTAAGGGTTTTATTAGGAGCTAAACATGCTTTTATTTCCTAGAGTTGATGCGCTATGCAGCGAATTAAGCACAATGTCTTTATTAAAATATGCTTCTCAGTATTTACATTAATGTTAATTACTCTAGCAAGCATACATGCCTCTACAGGTCTCTTCGAGTACAAAGAAGTTAGAAGTATTCTTGTATACGCACCAGCTGTTTCTAGTGGAGGAGGAGGTGTTTTATCAAGAGTTGAACTAGCACTCGCTTACCCAGGGGCTGGGAGAGTGTTCTTCTCTTCTCTTCCATATACTGAGGTTGAAACACAAGGTGCTTCACGCGTAGCGGCATTCATAGCCTCTATTTTCACTGGGGAAGACTACTCCAAGTACGATTACTTCGTATTACTCGAGTCAAATACACCCCTCGTTGGGGGCCCAAGTGCAGGGGGGTTAATAACTGTAGGCTTTATTGCCCTACTACTCAATGCTACAATAAAGCCTAATGTAACAATGACAGGCATGATAAACCCTGATGGAACGATAGGACCTGTTGGAGGATTAAAGGAGAAGCTGGAGGCAGCGTCTTCTAGTGGGTTTAAAGTATTTCTAATCCCCGCTGGACAGAGATTTTACCGCTACCCAGTTTATGTTGAAAAACGCATTGGGCCATTGGTCATTGGTAGAATAGAGTATCAAACCGTAGACTTGGTTGACTATGGGAGGAAACTAGGGGTAGATGTCTACGAGGTTTCAAATGTTGCTGAAGCATTATTCTACTTCACTGGGTTAAACCTTACACGCTCACGAGTTGATGTCACTGTAAAACTTGGTAGTCTAGACGAATTAAAGTCTTTTACATCGAGTACTTTGAGTTTAACACGTGGATTAGTAATTGATGCAACTTCCATAGCCTCCCAGCTTGGAAGACAGGGAAGGGTTATAATAACATATCTACAGGACATAAACAACTCTATAGATAATTTATCCAGATTTACCAACACTTACCCAGTATACACAGCATATAAGGCTATTCAGCTGTACTCATATTCATTTAAACTATACTGGTATGCGAGAATCTATAGTGGTGGAGACCCGAGAGAATTATTAAACCAGATCAATAAAACTATTGAAAGCTACTTGAGGGAGGTAGATCAGGCACCATGCACTCTAGGTAATAGCTGGAGGCAGGCAATGACTTATTTATCCTGGCTATACTATCTAAGGGCTATCAATACAACGGATTCCTCATCGATCATAGACTACTCCGGCAATGCCATTGAATATTTAAAGTACGTAGAGCTCTTAGATCTCGTTGTGAACAAGGATGTAGAGCTTAAATCGTGCCCAATGGACTACACCGTGATATACTCACACGCACTTGCTTCATACACTTACGTTGAGAGAATCCTGGAGTTAACTGGTTCTTCTACTGGAGTACAAGAATATGCTGGAGACTACCTCACAATCCTCAACTATGCATATAGTAACAATAAGACTTCTGTATATGCAGCCGCATCGCTAGTGATCGCGGCTTCTGCAAGAGCAATTCACGATGCATCAGGGGATGCTCAGGGTTTACCGAGTAAAATTCTACCTGTTATATGGTATTTCAGTGAAAGCCTAAACAATGATGTGGCGTTACTCTACCTAGATCTATATAATGAGGCAAGTCAAAGTGGTGATATCGATCTAGCAACGAGTTCTATTCTTACACTAATGGGTATTTTAAGTATTACTAGAGTCGTACCCGGATCAGAAATTGCATTACTAACCACTTCCCCCGTTAACTCAAACCCTCCAACACCAACAAATACCATTAATTCACCTTCTACAAGCAACAATACACAAACATCTGAGTATCCGAGCCTGGAGAACTGGGGATTGACTCTTTTAAGACCAATTATAATAGCAGTTGTCGCATTACTAGTGGTCGCGATCGCTATAGTTACTTTAAAATCACTAAGGGCTCTTAAGAAGTAGCCAGT
>Ga0272445_1000647_pt1 | contig 31449 bp, 32 predicted proteins | sample YNPCB0031_FD_194404 | JGI IMG/M metagenome (GOLD analysis project Ga0272445, IMG submission 194404) | Hot spring sediment microbial communities from Yellowstone National Park, WY, United States - YNP-CB-003-1 | ecosystem: Environmental > Aquatic > Thermal springs > Hot (42-90C) > Sediment... | reverse complement strand
TTATTCCCATTGACCTCAACGCACTCTCTATCACAAAAAAGGCAACCTCTTTATCCAATTTTATACCTTCTAACTCAAATTTCCAACCCCCCTCCCCCTGGTAACAATGTCCGTGTGTGTCTACATTATAACTCTTGACTCTCATTTTTAATTTGCTAAAATTTTTATAATGAGGAATTATTTTATAATTTTTATTGTTCTATTCTTGCCGTTAAGAGTTTTTTCTCTCCCTTCTGTAAGCGGTGGAAGCGGGCTTATTTTTTTGAGGTCAGCGGATGTGCTTTTAAAAAATCAATGGGATGCGAGCATCTTTTCCGATTTTCGTTTTTATTCTATTCCATCTGCCCATAAAATTTCATTCTACGAGCCAAAAAACGATTTTAATTTTTACACCCATCTTAACTATGGAATTGTTGATGGGCTGGAGACAGGGTTATCGGTTCCATTCCATGTTGGAAGGAATCTGCAGGGAGAGGGGACCACTGATTATTCCGGGCTGGGGAATATTGGACTTTTTCTGAGATACTCTCCGTTTCCTGGAAGAAAAAGGGATTCCTCAATTGCTTTTACCACATATATTTCTTTCCCCAGTTCAACAAAGAAAGGAGAACTTGGAAGTGATGAAGTAAATGGGGGGATAGAAGTAAATCTATCCGGCTATTTTGATCCGTCAAAATCCCTTGCAGGGCATTTCAGTATAGGAATTGATTATGTGGATTATTTTGAGGAAAACAAATCAAACTTAAATGCCGACATTGTCCCCGCTACAAGACTAACTGCGGGTGCAGGAGTAGAGTTTGCTCCGGTTCAGTGGATGAGTCTTATGTTTGAACTCTGGGGATGGAGGATTTTTTATGTGAGGGATGATTCCCTTGACGCAACCGTTGGTTTGAGGTTTCTTCCTCACAAAAATATCTCGCTTGTGGCGGGAGCCGCTTTCAGGGTCACAGATGATTGGAAGGCAAATAACGATTTTATCGGGACTATAGGGATTTCATATATTTCGGGTGAGAAGCTTTATGCTTATAGACCATCCGTAGCTGCGCCAAAGCCTCCAAAGATTGAAGTTCCTTCTCCTCGCGAGGTAAAAGTGAGGATAATGAACGCATGTAAGGATGAGAGTGTGGTTAAAACCGTAATGGATACCTGCGCAAAATTGGGGTTTAAGGTTGTAGGAGTGGGGGTTTATGCAAAGGAGGTTGCTGAAACATCTATCTTCTTCAATCCAGATAAAATGAAAGAAGCTCTGGACCTTTCAAGGGCTATTCCTGGAAGGCAGAAGATTAAAAAGGTAAAGGAACCAATGAAAACTTCCGATATTCTCGTTATCTCCGCCTGTGACTTGCTTCCAAAGGAAAAAATTCCTGTTCCAGAGGTGACTCCTCCTGCTCCGCCAGCCCCGCCACCTCAGGTTGCTCCTCCGCCCACTCCACCGCCTCAGGTCACCCCACCTCCACCACCACCTCCTCCTCCTCCTCCAGCTCCAGTTGTTAAAAAGTCAATAAAAGAATTGAGGATAGGAGTTTTCAATGCCTGTGGAACTCCTGGACTTGCCAAATCAGCGGCAAAGACACTGATTCTGAGGGGGTTGAATGTCACTCAAATAGGAGATGCTGAAGTAAAAGGATTGCAAAGGACAAGGGTAAGACATCTACCTCTTTACAAAGAAGAAGCATTTGTTCTTGGAATACCCTTCTCCAGAAATCCTGAAATTATAGAAGATCCGAATTTAAAAGACCTTGAGATTCTTATTGAAATAGGATGCGAATATCGTCCATAGTTTTTTGCATCATATTTTTCTTTTCCGCAAGTTCCTTTGCACAGGAGAAAGAGGAGGATGTAAGAGCCATCTTAAAGAATGCCTTGAAATTCTATGAAGAAGGGAATGTCCTTTCAGCCCTTACAGAGATGGACAGGGCATTAGAAATTATGGTTAAGGAAGCCGGGAAAAAAATAGAAAAAGCTCTTCCTTCGGGAGGCGAAATGTGGTCAGCAGGAGAAACTCAAACCCTGAGGCTGGGGAAGGGTGGTATCAGCGTTGTGAGGACTTATACAAGCAAGGAAAAAAAGGATGTGAAGGCGAAATTGACCATTACCTATGGTTCACCCCTTTTACCATACATAAATTCACTTATGCAGAATGAATTTTTCGTGGAAAGAAAGGATGTCCTTGAGGTGGATGGTTTAAGAGTTCTTTTTATTCAACTTCCCGAGGAAAAGGGGTATGAATGCTACACGATAGTTCAGCCAGGCTATCTTATAACCCTGAAGGGGAATACCACGAAGGAGAGTATAATAAAACTTATCAAATCTATTGATTACAGCAAACTTCATTGAAGCCACTAATTCTAACGGATTTTGATGGAACCGTTAATCTTAAAGATGTTAGTTTCAGCATTTTGAACCATTTTGCAGAGGGAAGATGGGAAGGGATAGATAAGGACTTCATAAGTGGAAAGATAGGTTCTTTAACTGCTTATAGCAGGATTTCAAAGCTTCTTAAGGGGAAGGAAGATGAATGGAAAAGGTATTCGCGAGAAATGGCTGATATAGACCCGTGGTTTAAAAAATTTTTGAAGGAGGTATCCGATTTTATAAAAGTTATAATAGTGAGTGATGGTCTTGACATATATATAAAAGAAATTCTGAAAAAAGAGGGAATAGAGGGGATAGAGTTTTTTGCGAATAAAGTAGAATTCAGGAGAGATAAAATAGAGATTGGTTTTCCCTTTCGCTCAAAAGATTGTGATGATTGTGGAACCTGTAAAAAGGAGATTTTGCTCAAGAAGAAAAAGGAAGGATATACTCCAATAATATATGTTGGAGACGGATATTCGGATAGATGCGTTGTCGGGTATGCAGACTGGGTTTTTGCAAGGCGAACCCTCGCAAGAATTCTCATTTCAAAGAAGAAGGGTTTTTCCTATCTTAAGAGTTTTGAAAGCATTTTGAAATGGATAAAGGAGAAGAAAAGGAGGATAATTTTTGACCTTGACGGCACAATAATTAACTCCTATAGCCCAATTCTAAGGTCCATGAAGCTGGCGCTAAAGGAGTTAGGAGTTTCACCTCCCGAGGATGGTGAACTGAGAAAAATGGTGGGGATACCCCTTCAGGAAATTATGAAAAAATTTGTTGGCGAGAACTATGAGGAAGGGGTTAAGCTTTTTAGAAAATTTTACGAAAGGGAATTCAGAAATGGGACAAGGTTGATAAAAGGGGTAAGGAATGTGTTGAAGGAATTGAAGAAAAAATTTTCTCTTGCGTTAATAAGCAATAAGCATGAACATTTTGTAAGGGAGATTATTAAATGGAAAAAGCTTGAAAAATTCTTTGATTTCTACACTGGCGAATCAGAAGATATACCCCCAAAGCCTTCACCGAAGATGCTTGAAATTGCCATTCATTTTCAAAATTTGTCTCCTCAAGAAAGCCTTTTTGTTGGAGATACGCACATTGATTTCATTACCGCTGAAAAGATTGGTGTTGAATTTGTGGCTGTTTCTACAGGGAGTGAGCCAGCCGAGAGGCTTTATGAACTTCATCCATCTTCCCTTATTACAAATCTTTCAGAGCTCCTAAGAATGATGAGGATAAGGGAGATGCTATGGAGATAAATAAATGCCTCTTCCTATCTGACCTTCACATTGAAGAGGATGGAGAAATTGACAAATTCTTGAGATTTATCAAAAGAAATGATGCGGATGCCATTTTTCTCATAGGAGACATTTTTGAATTTCTTGCTTATGATAATTCGGAATGCATAAAAAAATATGAGGAAGTTATAAAAGAGTTGAGAGATGTATCTTTAAAAGGAAGGAAAGTTGTTTTTGTGGAAGGGAATCACGATTTTGCTCTGAACGGAAGGTTTGTCTCCGAAAGTAAGATAGAGATTTCCCGGAGGGAATACAAATTTGATCTGGACGGAAAGAGGGTAGTGCTCGTTCATGGCGATGTGTTTTTTATGAACAGGGTTTTTAGAAAAATTCTACGCTCCTCTCTAATAGAAAAAATGGTGAAATCCATGCCCGAGGCAGTTGTTATGAAGATTGGATTCTGGTTTTCTTCTCTGGGAAAGAACAGGAGAAAAATTGTGAAGAAAGAGATGGTGGAAAGGCAGAGAAGATACTTGATGAGGCGGTATGGAGATGTTGATATTCTTGTGTGCGGTCATCTTCATACCCCAATTTTAAGGAAAATTTCCTGTGGCAGCCGGTGTTTTCTATGGATAAATCCGGGTGGTCCTGAGTATATCTGTGAATACAAAAAGGGCGAATTTTCCATAAAACCATATTAATGGTTTTCTCCTCAAAAATAGATATGATAATGCCCCCGTATGTCTACATTTTTGATTTTGGGTTTATTTTTTGAGATAATAAAAATATGAAAGGATTTTTTCTTTTGAAAGCAATTCTTTTTCTCCTTTCACCTCCTGATTTAAGGGTGTATAAAGAACTGCCCGGAATCAAAAGGGAGGAATTAAAATTATTTCAGGAGGTTATCAGATACCTTTACCCGCCCTTTTATCCCGAACCTGTTTCAGGAGAAAAGAGATGTGCTGTCCTTGTAGGTGAATTTTCGGATGTCAAAGTAAAATATCCAGATGGAATGACATTTATTGAATATCTAAAGGAGATGTTTTTCAGGACTCCTACTGAACCAGTGAAGTTTTATCCCTATCCGAGCATGAACGAGTTTTATACTGAGATGAGCATGGGAAAGTTCTGGATATCCGGAAATGTATTCGGAATATATCCGGTTTCAAATACAGAGGCATGCTATGGAAGTGGAATTTGCAATGACACAGGATGCCCACTAGGTTCAAATCAGGATGGCGGAACCTGTCTCGGTGCATTGAATTTTGTAAAAGAAGTTGTTACTGCTGCTGATAGTGATGTTGATTTTAGTGAGTTTGATTCCGATAATGATGGATTCGTTGATTGCCTCATTGTCGTCCATGCAGGATATGGTGGGGAACAGAAATGCGAGTCATTAAGCGGATGCAATAAACTATGGTCACTTTCTTATGCATTTTCAGCAACAGCAACAGGAAGTTATTACATAACCAATGATGGTGTAAAAATTGACAGGTTTATAGTTGGACCTGAACTTACAGCTGTTCCAAGGAATGGGACCGAGGAATTCATAGATATGGGGGTTTATGCCCATGAGTTTGGACACCTCTTAAACCTTCCAGACCTCTATGATACGGACCTTTCAAGCTGTGGGGTTGGGGTCTATGACCTCATGGGTTATGGTGTTCACGGACCATCCCCTTCTTATCTATCTGCATGGTCAAGGTTGAAACTCGGATGGGCAGAGGTTATTGATGTAAATCTTGAAAAACCGCAGTGTGGATATTTGTTAAAATCCTTTCTTGATGGAGGGAAAATTCTAAGGGCATGGGCTTACGATGAAAAGGAGCCAGGAAAGCAGTATTTTCTTGCAGAATTCAGACCAAAGAGGGGGCTTGACGAAGACCTGCCATCAAACGGTCTCCTTATATGGCATATTGATGAGAATGTATGGAATGTGTGGAGGTGGGATGAATACATGAAGCCAAACAATAATGAATGGTATCCCGGAAATGAATTAGAAGGGAGGCACTACATGGTAGCCCTTGAACAGCCTGACGGTCGTTATGAACTTGAAACAACAGGTTTTAGAATGTGCAGGGAAATTGCTGATGAGGGGGACTATTACAGACCCGGAGATGAGTTCACTCCCTATTCCAATCCAAATTCTTCCTATTATGGGGGGCGATTCACCGGTGTATGGATTAAGCCCGTGACATTTCCATACTCTGAAACAGAGGGAATAAGCCTTGTTTTCGAGGTAAACACTTCAGAAACATTCAAAGCCCCATACATTTATCAAAATCCACCGGATTCTGCTATCCTTAATGAAGAGTATGTTGCTGAATTAAAAATTGATGGTTATCCGTTTCCGGATGTTGAAATTTATGAGCCAGAAGATGCAACTTTTGATGGAAAAAACATAAGATGGATTCCAAAAAGTGTGGGAAAATACAATTTCAAAATCCATCTTGTAAACTGCGCAGGGGATTCCTATTTTGAATGGTATGTCAATGTGGAAAGGGCGAAACTCATTGCCGATGAATCAGTGCCATACTGCCTCATCACCCATATTTTTAAGGACAACGAATTTCTGAGATTTGCGAGGAAAATAAGAAAGGTTTTACTTGCTCTGCCTCATGGTAAAGGAATTGTCAATTTTTACTACGATTTTTCAAGATGGGTTCTTAATTCTCGTGAACCATTTAGAGACATTTTGGTTGAAATAATAAAAGTCCTTCTGAAAAATTTATTCCTCCTTTTCTATATCCCGCTATTTTTCTTGAAAAAGAAGGAGAAATTAAAATAAAAACCTTTTACTATGGCAAAAGTGATAGAAGAAGGTGTATTACGAGAGATTTTTAAAGCCACATCCCATATTCTGAAAACCCCGATTAAAAAAATGTGGCTTGATTATGATGAGGGAGCAGATGTTCTCTACATTAGTTTCAAAAGACCGCAAAAAGCCGATGATTCCAAAATGCTCAAAAATGGTATTATTCTCAGGTATAGAAAAAAAGAGGTTGTTGGAATAACCATCCTTGAAGCATCTAAAAGGAGATAGAATATTCTTTGGAAGTCTCTGAAAAGGATATCCCGCTATTTTTCTTGAAAAAGAGATTTGGGGTGGTAAATTTTAATTGATGAAAGAAAAGGGCAGAATTACCTTTACCTTTCTGTTTATTTTGCTCATCATTGGTGCTGGAGTTTATTTTGTCGTTAAAACCGTTCCTGTATATATAAAGTGGACAGAGATAAAGGGGGTTGTAGAAACGAACCTGAAAAGGTCGTTTATGAACTATGAAGAATTTGAAAAGGCAGTGATTGACAAGTGGAAGGAGATGAACCTTGACCTTTCTGAGATAACATTCTCCCGCCTTGAGGGCGATGAGATTTATCTTTCCTATACAAAGGAAGTTATTTACTTTGGACGGTGGTCATATCCTTTTAAATTTGAATTCAGAGCCCAGTTTAAAGCAGGAGAAGAATGAATGCTTGTGGTAAATGCCAGGGAGATGGACAGGATGATAAGGAGGCTGGGTGCAGAGATTGCAGAGAGCATAGGTGGATTTGAAAAAGTTGGGGTGATTGGAATAAGGACCGGGGGCGTTTTTCTTGCTGAAAAGCTGATCAAAGTTATTTCAAAATTAGAAAAGGGGATAAAGATTGATTACGGGATTCTTGACATAACCCTTTACAGGGATGACATATCAAGAATAGGACCAAATCCTGTGGTAAAGGAGACAAAGATTGATTTTTCCGTTGACAATCTACCAATTATTCTTGTTGACGATGTTTTTTATACTGGAAGAACTGTAAGATGTGCGATGGATGCAATAATGGATTTAGGAAGACCGAAGTGGATCAAACTTGCGGTGCTTGTTGACAGGGATGAAAGGGAATTACCCATCAGACCGGATTTTTGCGGGATGAAGCTTTCAGTGAGAAAAGGGGAGAAGGTTGTAGTAAAATTTGAAGGAAAAGACAGGGGTATATATGTTGAAAGTGCGATTCAAAAAAAGGCATCTTCTTGAGATAAAGAGCCTCACAAAGGATGAGATAGAGACTATAATAGAAACTGCGAGGTCTATGAGGGAAGTGCTTTCAAGACCGATTAAAAAGGTCCCTGCTTTGAGGGGGAAAACGGTTGTAAACCTCTTTTTTGAGCCGAGCACGAGGACCAGGACCTCGTTTGAACTTGCTGCAAAGGCATTGAGTGCAGATGTGGTGAATTTCGCAGCCCAAACGTCAAGCGTCGTAAAGGGAGAAACCCTCCTTGACACAGTAAAAAACATAGAGGCAATGAATGCGGATATAATTGTGATAAGGCATTCTGCAGAGGGTTCCCCCCATTTCCTCGCAGAAAGAACAAAAGCATCCATTGTCAATGCCGGGGATGGAGCCCATGAACATCCCACACAGGCTCTCCTTGATTTATTAACTCTCCTTGACCACAAAAAAAGGGTTGATGGTCTTCTTATAGCAATAGTTGGTGACATCCTTCACAGCAGGGTTGCCCGTTCTGGAATTTACTGCTGGAAGAAAATGGGCGCCCATGTAAGAGTTATTGGACCACCCACCTTGATGCCAAGGTTTATTGAAGAATTGGGTGTAGAAGTCTATTCAGACCTTAAAGAAGGACTTAAGGATGTGGATGTGGTTTATACATTGAGAATTCAACTGGAGAGGCAGAAGGGTTCTTTCTTTCCAAACCTTTCAGAGTATTCTTCCATCTATGCCATAACACCCGAAACGATAAAGTATGCTAAAAAAGATGCGGTAGTCATGCATCCCGGACCGGTCAACAGGGATGTGGAGCTTTTTGCAGAAGTTGCTGATAGTCCTCGTTCCTTGATTTTAAATCAGGTGACAAATGGAGTTGCTGTGAGGATGGCAGTCCTCTATCTGATTGCAGGAGGTAAAGCATGAGACTTCTTCTCAAAAAGGGAAGGGTTATCTCTCCTGGAATAAAAGATGGAGAGTATGACATTTTGATAGAAAACGGAAGGATAAAAAGGATAGATAAGGGAATTTCCGAGAAAAAGGGAAGGGTGATAAACCTGAGGGGTCTTCTAACATTTCCTGGGTTTATTGACATCCATACCCATTTAAGAGACCCCGGCTGGGAATACAAGGAGGATATAGAAAGCGGTTCAAAGGCTGGAGCGTGGGGTGGTTTTACAGCTATTGCCTGTATGGCTAACACAAATCCAGTTAACGACAATCCATCCGTTACAAGGTATATAAGGGAAAAGGCAAAAGAGGTTGCGGTCATAAAGGTTCTTCCTGTTGGTGCGGTCACAAAGGGACTGAAAGGCGAGGAGCTTTCGGAGATGGGCGGGATGTATAAGGAAGGCGCAGTTGCCTTTTCCGATGATGGAAATTATATAACCAACTCCACCGTGATGAGAAGGGCTCTTGAATACTCGGGCATATTTGACCTTCCAATAATCTCCCATCCCGAAGACACAACCCTTTCGGGAGAAGGTGTTGTGAACGAGGGAATTTCGTCACTCATAAGCGGGATGAAAGGGATACCACCTGAGTCGGAGGAGATTGCTGTTTTTAGAGACGCAACCCTTTGCGCTTTGACGAAAAGGAGGCTTCACCTTACCCATATATCAACAAAGGGTTCGGTGGAGATAATAAGAAGTTTTAAAAAGAAGAATGTTAGGGTTACCTGCGATGTGACACCCCATCATCTATTTTTTACTGAAAAGGAAGTCTTCAGGTTTGACCCGAATTTCAAGATGAAGCCACCTTTAAGGTCAGAGGAAGACAGAGATGCCCTCTTTAAAGGGCTTGCTGATGGAACGATTGACATGATTGCGACAGACCATGCTCCGCACGATAAAGCCACAAAGGAGGTAGAGTTCAATTTTGCTCCCTTCGGTGTCATTGGGTTGCAGACCGCATTGCCTGTTGTTCTTCACCTCTGGAGAGAAGGAGTGATAAAACTACAGGATATTCCTGTTAAATGTTCACTTAACCCTGCAAGGCTTCTCGGTTTGAAGGACTGGGGAGTTATAAAGGAGAACGCTGTGGCTTCCATCACAGTGGTGAATCCAGATGTTGAATGGGTTTTTACAGAAGATTTAATTCTTTCAAAGAGCTCAAATTCTCCGTTTCTTGGAATGAAACTGAAGGGAAGGGCTGTCCTCACAATCTCCGAAGGAAGGATTTCATATTACGATGAAAAGATATGAAGAAGGCTGTTCTTTATCTTGAAAAAGGAAAGTTTTTTGAAGGATTAAGCTTCGGAGCAGAGGGAACTGCGGTTGGGGAGGTGATTTTCAATACGAGCATGTCGGGTTATCAGGAAATTCTCACAGACCCATCATACCACGGGCAAATAGTTGTTATGACATATCCCCACATAGGAAATGTTGGAGTGAACAGAGAGGATATGGAATCAAGGAGACCATTCCTTTCCGGATTTGTTGTGAGAAATGCCTGTAAAGTTCCTTCTTCCTGGAGGGCTGAAAAGTCTCTTGACGAATTTCTCAAGGAATGGAACATAGTTGGAATAGAAAAGGTTGATACGAGGGAGATAACAAGGGAGATAAGGGATAATGGAGCGCAGATAGGAGTCATATCAACGGAGATTTTTGATATAAAGGAACTCAAAAAAATTGTTGAAACCGCCCCGAGGATAGAAAACAGGGATATTGTCAAAGATGTCACTACGGATAAGCCCTATGTATGGAGGGAAGGAAGCTGGAGATATGGAGAAGGATATCATAAGCCAAAAAATTTCAGATACAGAATAGCAGCGATTGATTGCGGAATAAAACACAACATAATGAGGCTCATGGCAGACCTCGGATGTGAGGTTTATGTTTTCCCATACGATACGGATTATAAAGAAATTCTTGAAATCTCTCCCCATGGACTTTTTATATCCAATGGTCCAGGAGACCCGAGACCCCTTGAAAAGACCATAGAGACGATTAGAAATCTTCTCGGAAGAATACCTGCCTTTGGAATATGCCTCGGGCATCAACTTATTGGACTTGCCCTCGGAGGAGTTATTAAAAAGTTGAAATTCGGGCATCACGGAGGAAACCATCCGGTTAAAGACCTTTCAACTCAAAAGGTTGAAATAACAGCCCAGAATCACAACTTTGTGATTGACATTGAGAGCCTGTCTGACAAGGATGTAGAGATTACACATATAAACCTTTACGACCATACCCTTGAAGGAATTAAGTCCTCAAAACTCAAGTTTTTCAGCATTCAATACCATCCGGAAGCCTCACCGGGACCACACGATGCAAGATACCTTTTTAAGAGATTTGTTGATTCACTGGGGTGAACCATGTTCGACCAGAGAATTTTTGATATAGTTCCATCACTCATAAACGAAAAGAAAGTAAAAATCGTTCTCTTCGTCATAGATGGGCTTGGAGGGATAAATCGTTCAGGAAAGACCGAGCTTGAAATGGCAAATACACCCAATATGAACCGAATTGCAAAAATTTCTTCTCTCGGAATGATAATTCCTGTTCTTCCCGGAATAACACCAGGAAGCGGACCAGCCCATTTATCTCTATTCGGTTACGACCCGTTAAAATGGGATATAGGAAGGGGTGTTCTTTCTGCACTTGGAGTTGACCTTGAACTTAAAAAGGGAGATGTTGCTGCGAGGGGAAATTTTGCAACCGTAGACAGAAATGGATTGATAGTTGATAGAAGGGCAGGAAGAATCCCGGATGAGGAATGTGCGAGGCTCTGTGAAAAATTGAATTCCTCATTAAAGGAGATTTCTAAAATAAAAGTTGGTTTTTATCCCGAAAAGGAACACAGATTTGTCCTCCTTCTCAGGGGTAAAAACCTATCGCCCTTCCTTTCGGATACAGACCCACAGAAAACCGGAGTTCCTCCGTTAAAAACAAAGGCTTTGAGAAAGGGAGCTGAAACAACCGTGAGGATTGTGAATACCATTGTGGAAAAAGCTCTGAAGGTTCTTTCGGATGAGCCAAAGGCGAATTCAATTCTTCTAAGGGGATTTTCCTCGGTTCCCGATATTCCATCGTTTTCATCCATTTTCAAGTTAAAAGCCTGTGCAATAGCAGAATATCCGATGTACAGAGGGCTTGCAAGGTTGCTGGGGATGGAGGTTATGAAAAAGCCATCATCCCCTGAAGATATAATTTCCCTTCTAAAGGAAAACTATGAAAACTATGACTTCTTTTACATCCATTTCAAAAAGGCAGACAGTTATGGTGAGGATGGGAACTTTGAAGAAAAGGTGAAAGCAATTGAAAAAGCAGACTATATAGCAGGAGAAATATTCAATCTTGCTCCGGATGTTCTTGTCATAACTGGTGACCACTCAACTCCATCTGAACTTAAATCCCACAGCTGGCATCCTGTGCCTCTCCTTTTATACTCAGAATCTGCGAGGATGGATGGATTTGAAAAATTTAGCGAGATGAATGCAAGATGCGGTAGTTTGGGCATATTTCCTTCTGTTTACCTTATGCCCCTCATCCTCGCCCATGCAGGCAAACTTCAAAAATTCGGCGCATAACTGGAAATAATAAGGAAACGAACCAAAAATGAAAATCGTCTGAAGAAATTATTTTTGTTGAACCTTAAAAAATCAACCCTTCAGCCTACCGCCTATTAAAGGATGAACCCATTTTTCGCCTCCCCGGGTTTTTCAACCCCCCTCTTTTGTAAAGAGGGGTTGGGGGAGATTTTATAAATAATAAAAATTTGACGAAAAAATTTTAGACAGAGATAAAATCCTCCCCTACCCTCCTTCAGCCTTTCGCCTAAAGCCTTCAGCCTATTTCCGCCTTAAGCCTAAAGTCTATCGTCGCCTAACCCCTAAAGCCTTCAGTCTATTTCCGTCTTAAGCCTTACGCCTTTCAAAGAGGGGGGAGATTTTTAATAAAATATTGAAATTTGACGAAAAATTTTTCTATGAGCTTGAGGATAAAGGGAAGGTAGTTAAAAAAGCGAGGAAAAGAGAAGTAATTGTGATAGGGATTTTGAATGATAGAGAACCCCTTCTTCAATTTTAGATTCTACAGAGGGTAATGGGAAGATGGAATTCAGTTTATTTTTTTCTATTCTTCCTGTTCTTCCCGACGTTTCCTGGGTTTTTGTGGTTTACGTGGTTCTTCACATACATAAACTTTTAAAGTTTTAGGAACAATACTCACCCATTCCGTGAATATAGTTATCAAATAATCAGTAAAAGTGAATTTATCTTCAATTTTAACTGCCGAACCCTCTGGAACTAATAAAAGGTCTTTTGCTGTAGTTTCATCGCTTATTGGCACAAGTCCCCATAATGCATACCATATTTTTCTTGATGAAACTTTTTCGCATTTTTGATACCCTGCAATGGAAAATCTCTTTTCAGGAGGAGCCATTACTTTTGTGGTAAAACATCCTGAACATAGAAAAGCTATTACCACACCCATCACTATTTTTTTCTTCATTTCTGCCTCCTTTCATTTTTATCAAATTCAATTTTATATATAAAAATTGAAAGAATCAACCACACGCCTTGCCTCACTTGTATTCTATCCGAAATTAAGTTGTTGCCTCATTAAAATTTCTACCCGAAAATTTTGGGAAAATTGGAGTAGAGCCCTATATTAGGCAATGCTTTGGGGTATGGAAATTATATAAGGATTACCCCAAGAGGTTCTGATTTTTCCTTGGCTCCTTTCGTTACCTCTTTTCCCACCACTATGGGAATGGATTTTTTATTGAATGCTTTTCCTATTATGATTGCCCTTTTATTTGCCCTTTCTACATCGGTAACATCAGCAGTACATGAAACCTCACAAACAAGAACCACCTCTTCCTTATTTGACTTCCAAATTCCTTCAACAACCAAATCAACATTCAAAGCATCCTCCATCTCTTCATCACTTATAACTCCATTCTCAACCGCTTCTTCCAGGATATCTGACAGCTTTTCTAAGGAAACTACCCTGCATTTTCTTATCAATCTTACAAAATAGGAGGGTGCCTTTTCTCTCACCTCTCTCTCAAAATTCCACTCCTTCAGTTCAGAAGCACCGTTTTTCAATTTTTCCACCTCCCCTTGAATGTTTGGAGTTCTTCCTGAAGAAATCTTTCAAATCTCTGCGGCAACCTTAAGAGTTCCTCTGTAAGTATAATTTTCCTTAATTCCTCAAGCCATTCAGGATGGTCTCTTAAAGCCCTTATTATGTCCTCAAAGGTCTTTATTTTGTATTCCTCTTTTCTCATCTTCATAAAATTATTATATCAAAACTTTCTTTGAATTAAATATTTCTATTTTCCTTTTTGATTGGCACTTGTGTGCCAACAACTCTAAAACCTGCCTGTTGACATTTTCACAAAGAACGAATATTCTTATCTTATGTTTTGCCATAATTGTGGAAAAGGAATTCCAGCCAACATAAAATTTTGTCCACATTGTGGTACACAAGTCATCACCTCTCCTCCTGCTGAGCATAAATCCGAACCTGCTTCAACCGATCCACCCCAACAACTTTCAAAACCTTTCTCCCATTCTAAACCAGGACTTGGCGTCAAAGCTGAAGAAGTAACCTCTATATTTTCAAGGTTAGGTTTTAAAATAGAAAACGCCCCTCTGTCTGACAAGACTCCTAGAATTAGGGCTTCAAAAGAAAAAACTGGCACAATAATGGAATTGATAGGAGAACCCAGCAATCTAAAAAAGATTACTATTTTTCAACAGATTTTACCTGAAATAAAAGAATCCATTGAAATGAGTGTTTATATCATTTTCATTGTTCGTGTTTGCACAAAAGATGAAGAACTTTCTGGAAAAATAATATCCTGGTTAGCTGAACAAGTGAAAAGCCGCACGGAATCCGAAGTTTCAAATATATTCAAAAACTTAAAAATCTTTTTTAAGTTTTACACTTTTCCTTATCCATCGTTTTCAATTACCTTTGAACCTGTTTCTTATTGAAAAATTTTTGAAATAGTCAAGAATGGGCAAAATGCATTTAACAAGGGCAGAAAGAATTTGAGGAGTATTCGGTAGTGTTTTGAATTTTGTGTATGAGATGAAAAGAGAAGGGGTAGATAGTAAAAGAATAATAAAGAAAGACTGAAAGAGACTATTCATAGTTTATCACCGGACGAAGAAAAAAGAATGGAGTTGATTGAGATTTTGAGGGAACACATAAAGGGGATGGTGAAGGGGGTTTTGGAGGAGGTGGCTCTTATTGAGAGGGAGGCATATTGTGAGGAGAATGAAGATACGGGAAATGGTTTTTATGAGCGGAGTTTAAGGGGATTAAATGGTGAGATTGGGTTGAGGGTTCCGAGGACGAGGAGAGGGGGATTTTTTCCATTTTTAATGATGGGGGTTTGCGAGTAGACGAGCAAGCCCTGCGAAGCAGGGAAAACGAAAGGGGTAAAATTCCTCTTATCCTTGAGTCTTCAGGAATATACACAAAATTAATAGCAGTATTAAAAATTTCCGTTTTTTAACCTTAAATGGCAAAATTATAGTCTTTCTTGATTTTATCCATTTTCACTTAAAAATTCCTTAAAAATATGATATAATAGGGGGTGATGATGGAGATAGCGTTAACAGTGATAGGAGCAGGAGTAACCTTTCTTGCGGGTGCTGTTACATACCTTGCCTGGAGGAATGGAAAGATAGTGAAAGAGAATACCACGAGAATCCTTGAAAGAATAGATGAAGGGTTCAGAAAAATGGATGAGGGTGTTAGAGAACTTGCACGCAAGATGGATGAGGGATTTAGAAGAATGGATGAAGGATTTAAAGAACTTGGACAAAGGATGGATGAGGGATTCAGGCTTATAGCCCTTCTTATACTCGCAGAGACCCCAGAAGAAAAGAAGGATACTAAGAGAAAAGGGTTAATTTTATTAAATCCCCACTTTTAAAAGAATATGTGAAGGTGGAATTTTTAATGGGGGGAATGATTTTTAATTGAAGGTTCTTTGATTTTTTCACTACCGAATCTTACCCGCAGCTGGTTTAATGAGGTCAAGCGAATAGGTAATTTTGGGGTTGACTGTTTTTGAGTTTGGGATATTATTGGTAAAAGAGCCTATAACCATGAAAGCTGATAAGTGTGAGGTCTGAGTGCCCGGATAATGTTTAATCGGTGTATTAGAGGCGTTTCTTTGACCTTCTCAAGCGGAATGTAGTTTTTTCAAAAAACAAAGCCCGGATAATTGCTAAAATTGAATGAACCAAATCTTTTACCATCTGAAGAAAGCCCTGATGGAATGTGTCCGTCCTTGCCTATATCAACCCCTATTACAAGAACCCTATCGTTATATAATGCTTTCTTCTCAGTCATCTCTTCACCATCCAATTTTTTCTTATAACCAGAAGCATGTCCAACTTGTATTGGCAGGCACTTTCCAGATTGAATTGGATTAAAAATCTAAACCAAGTCCGAGATTGATGAGCACCTTTTGAAACGAGATATAATTCATACTAGCCGGGTAAACTGTGCTCCACGAATATCCGCCTTCAAATAGCAGGAATACCTTCGCAGGTGAACCCTTATCAGTAATGTTGAATTTAATCCCACCCGTGCCTGAGAGGTTAAAACCGGTTTGGGTTTTAAGTTCTTCCATATAATCACAACCACAAGAAGAATCTAAACAGAAGCATTCCCCAAACTCAAAAAAATCAACCACAGATAGACCCCCTTCAAAGGAAAGATAAACCTCAGCGGATTTAGAGAAAGGATATCTGAATTTAAAATAGGGATTTAGATGGTATTCAATTCCCACTCTGTTATCATTGTAGTAATAATCAGATTCATACACATCCCATTTTATATCAACAGGTATTACCCTTATAATTCCCCCGATTGCAAGGTATCTGCCCATCGTCCCCTCTCCATAAAGGCTGAAGCCCACATCAAATTCTTCACTTTTTTCTACCCCAAAAGAAGTATTATTTATAGTGATTTTACCATAAGGAACAAGCACCATTTTGATCCCGAGCCTTCTATCAGCATTCAGCTCTCTGGCATGGATTGATATGAAAAGGAAAATTAGAAATAGTTTATTGAAAACATTCCGTTTCATTTTTACCATATAAACCCAAATGAGAGCAGAGGCAATCCTAAAGGAGCGTATCTCATAATCTCGCTCATTCCTTCAAATATAGGGATAGCAAAACTTACATCTCCATAAATACTTTCACCCATTATTCTCAATCCATAAAGAACACATCCAACAAATTCTTCATAATCCTGGTATATTGGGAAATGAAGTTCAACACCAAACCTTACCCTATCACTAATTCGGATACTTCCGCCTATATTGGGGTCAATAGCATAAAAATTCCTCTCTTCAACAATAAAATAATAGGCGAGGACAGAGATATTGAGGAACATATCCTTTTTGCCAAGCGTCATTATTAGAGGCTGACCCCCTATAAGTAAAAGGCTCTCCTCATCCTCTAAATAGGGAACTATCCACATTGTGTGAGCAAGAAAGCCAATATGTGCATCTTCTGATAGCGAATGTGTTAACTTAATCGCCGGTCCCATAACAAACAGACCAATCGGTAGAACTGTATGGAAAATAAAACTCACATTCTCTGAATATGTGAAGTCCAATACCCAGTATCCCAAATCAAAAGCAGTAGCCGAGAATCCCTTTTTCCTCATAAATGCAGATGGCGTATATATCACTCTTGATGGGTCCGGGTCTATAAGTGAATACTTCCTTACCGGTCTCAAGGACATCTCTCTTCCTTTTTCTTCTATAAGTTCCTTCGCCTTCATTCTTAAAACCTCATTGCTCTCCTTTTCAGAGACATTTTTTATAATATCCCATGCCTCCTTCACATCATACTCAGATAAAGCCTTAAGTGCTTCAAACCTCAATTTTTCTATCTTTGAAAATCTGATGATGTTTGATAGAACCTCAATCCCGTGTTTGAATTTGACTTTCCCTATGCATTTTATAGCCCTTACCCTCACATTTATGGATGGGTCTTCCATAGCCATTGAGATTATAGTGTCAGAATAGGCACATTCTGGATTTTTCATACATATCTCTTCAATACTTTCAATTGCTTCTATCCTCCTTCCCTCCTCACTTGAATTTAACAGCTCTATGAGTGCCTTGCTTTGTTCTGATTCAATTGCACTCAAAAGAAGAAGGGCAACAAACACCTTTGAGAATTCCATTTCAGCTCCTGCACGACATAGGCTAAAATATTATACCAAAAAGATAAAACTCTTCAAGGCGTTGGAGCTGAAACTCACCCACATCTTGGTGAGAATTTTGCTACCGGCGGGAGGAAAAGAGTCTTTGGAGGATTTTAGGGGTTTTAAGGGCAAAAGGCTTATTTGTTGAGAGATAAAAATATGGTATCAGGGTTTTTAATACCTGAAAATTTTACAGGAGGTGAAGAGGCAGGAATTACAGCCGGTTGGGCAGGGTTTATTGCCCTTTTCTATTATTGACCTCAGACTCCTCTGGTTAAAAGGATGTTCAATGAATCCCAGGTCTATCCTCTCACCGGTTTTTACCTTCTTTAGGGCGGGGTCCTTCAAAATTTCTCTTAGAATTTCCCTCCCACTCCATGCAAGAATAAATTCAAGACGGGTTTCAGCTATGCTCTTGGATTTGAAGGTGGCAAATTTTTGAACTTCTTTTCTTAAAAATTCCATTTTTCTCAATATTTCCTTTTCCGAAAAATTCTCGTTCATAAGGGGTGTATGTGGAAGAGGGACAAAGGGATTTATGCTCAATGTAATTTTTTTCTCAAAGGTTTTTGACATTTCCCTGCACAGTTCTGCAGTCTCTTTTATGTCTTCGTCCTTCTCCCCAGGCAGACCTATGATGAAATATGCTTTAAGATTTTTGAAGATTTTCTTAGCCAGATTCACTCCCTCAAGGATTTTCTCATTGGTGATATCTTTCCCTATTTTTTTTCTCAATCTTTCAGAACCTGTTTCAGGTGCGATAGTGAGGGTTTTCTGCCCATCCTTCAGGAGTTCAAATAGTTCAGGGTCATAGAGGTCAGCTCTCCAGGAAGAAGTTGTGATTCTGTATCCTTCTTTTTTTAACTCTTTGAGAAGCTCTTTTATGGATGGGTGATCGGGAACAACCGGAGCAATAAGACCAATCCTCTGTTTTTTGGTTTTTCTGACGGATTGAATTATTGTGTCCACATCATAAAATCTTGGTGGCGCATGAAGGAATCCTATTGGACAGAATGAGCACTTCCACCTGCACCCCCTTCCAATTTCCACCAGCCCCGCATCTTTGAAGACATTTCCTCCATCTTCTGACCACGCAGGAAGTAAGTTTCCATTCCTGTTTTTGAATACCGATTTTCTTGACCGGGGAGTATTTAGAGAAGGGACATAAGTAGAAGGAATTTCGTTCAATTTTTCAAGGAGTTTCCATTTATCCTTTCCATTTTTTATTTCAAAGAGGACTTTTTCAATTATCCCTTCCGCATCTCCAATAATGATGGCATCAAAGATGTCAGCAACTGGTTCCGGGTTTAAAGAGAACGCATTCCCTCCACCAATTACTAATGGAAAGAATTCCTCTCTGGCTGTAGAAAAAACCGGAATACCAGCGGAATTTATAATTTCAGGAATTTTCAGATAATCCGTTAGAAAAGAAATAGAAAAGGCAAGGATGTGGTATTCTTTTATGCCCCTGTTTGAGTCTATGTTATTTATCTTTCCATTATAAAAAATTCTGTCGCATATAAATCCTTCTGTTGAATTTATCAATCTGAAAACCGAGTTGAATCCAAGGTTTGCAATGCCTATCTCATAAGGTGCTGGATATATTAGAGCAACTCTGAGCTTCATCTTTTTATTATAATTATAAACTCCTCCTCTCCATATTTTCTGTAAAAAATGCTACAGGGCTTTTTTATTTCCTCCAGGACTTTTGAGGGGTCTATACCTCTAATATACTGTATTTGAACAGAGTAGGGTATTCCATATTTTTTGATAAGACCTTCTAAAAATTCATCCGTTATTTTTTCCCCGGATTTTATTTTCTTGAATAATTCATCAGAAAGCGGGTTCAGCCCATCTTCTTTGAGAATTGAGCAGTGTTTTTCAAAGTCAAAATCCTCTTTTTCTTTCTCTTTTATAAAATTTTCGGTGACCCACCATTCTTCATCGTGAAAGTATGCTCCCACACCGACCTTTTCCATTTCGGGGTCCAGAATGTTGCATTTGTGGGCTGGACTGTCCATAAGCAGTGTGTGGATTTCATCTGCATTTTCTCCGAGCCCTATGTTTTCACTTACCTTTGAGAAATTTATTCCTATCCTTTTCATCCTATCGGATGGACCCCCTGTGGACGGCGAGAAATGGGAGAAAAATCTGTTTTTTGCCATGTCCTCTGAATGCTTTCTACTAACCCTTGAAATTTCTTCTGAATAAATTAATTCCCTTAGCCCCCTCAGTTTTCTTTCAGCATTTATGAGTTCAAAAATCCTGTTTTCTATTGAGGATGATGGTGGAACCTTTGGAATTTCTGGAAATAATTCGTCTGAAAAAGGAATTATGATGAATGGTAAGTCTGTTTCGTAATCAGTGAATTCAACTTTTCTTATTTCGTCTTCAAATTTAAGAATGAGTTTTTCTTTTGCAGGTATTTCTTCAAATTCACACTTTTCATCATCCATTTCCTTTATTATCTTCAATTTTTTTATTTGAGACACCTTTTCCAGCTTAATTTCTCTTTCTGAAATCTCTTCAATTTTATAGGGGGTCTTAAAGGAGAGGAAGATATATGCTTTATCATTTTTTATTGTGCATTCACCGCGGACAAAAAAATTTCCACTTCTTTCAATAACCCTAAAAAGGTCCTGGGGGATTTCAAAACCTTCTGTCGCACCTCTTGCGGTTATAAAAAACGGTGTTATATTTGAATAGAACACTTTGTTTTTTCTGAGGGTTGGAAGGATTTCTTTCATGGGGACATTTCCCTGTTTGAGATAGAGGCAAGCCAGCGAGTTAGCAGATTCCTTAAAATTGGAGAGCAAATTTGTTTGAAATATGAAGAGGAAAGTAAGAATGGTCATCCTAATCTTCTTTTTTTTCTTAAATTTATACTACTCTCAACCTTTTAAAGATTCAAGTTTCTCAAAGGAAGAAGGGCTTTTACTTGAAAATAGTTTTTTCGTGCTTTATATTAAAAAATATGGAGGAAAAAATTTTGGAAGAAGAAAAAGAACAGGAAGAGAAAGAAATTAAAGAAGAGGCTCAGGAAGGGGAGAGAGATCTAACTGCGGAACTTGAGGAACTGAAGAGAAAGTGTGAGGAATACTACGATAACTGGGTAAGGACTACAGCGGATTTTGAGAATTACAAGAAGAGGGTTCAAAGGGAAAAGGAAGAATTTATAGAGTATGGAAATGAAACAATCCTGAGAGATTTTCTTCCGATAATTGATAACCTGGAAAGGGCTCTGAATTTTATGAAAGAGAGCCCTAACCCTTCCTCTATAATTGAAGGAGTAGAGCTTATTTATAAACAAATGATGAGCCTTCTTGAAAAATATGGAGTAAGACCTATAGAGGCATTGGGTAAGAAATTTGACCCTTTTTACCATGAAGTTGTAGAGCAGAGGCTGAGCGAAGAAGAGGACGGAGTAGTGCTTCAGGAGTATCAAAAGGGTTATATGTATAAAACGAGGGTATTAAGACCTTCTCTTGTGGTTGTTTCCAAAAAAATAGAAAAAGGGGAAGAGAAAAAAGAAGAAAGGGAGGGCTCGGATGGGCAGAATAATAGGGATTGACCTCGGGACAACCAACTCATGCGTCGCCTATGTGGAACGGGGAGAGCCTATAATTATTCCAAATGCTGATGGGGGAAGGGTGACTCCTTCAGTGGTGGCATTTACTGAAGAGGGTGAAAGGCTTGTTGGAAATCTTGCAAAGAGACAGGCAGTGATGAATCCCAGGAGAACGGTTTTTGCGGTGAAAAGGCTGATGGGGCGAAAATACGATTCCCCTGAAATTAAGAAATGTATTGAGTTTTATCCTTATAAAATTGTTCCTGCTAAGAATGGAGATGCGTGGATTGAAATAGACGGTGAACTGTATAGTCCTCCTCAGATTTCAGCGATGATTCTTATGGAATTGAAGAAATATGCGAGTGAATTTCTCGGTGAAGAAGTAAAGGATGCGGTGATAACAGTTCCCGCATACTTTGATGATTATCAGAGGCAGGCTACGAGGGATGCTGGGAGGATAGCAGGTTTGAATGTTTTAAGAATCATAAATGAGCCAACCGCAGCCTCGCTGGCATACGGGTATCACAAAGCCCAGGAAGGTAAAATAGTGGTTTTTGACCTCGGTGGGGGGACCCTGGATGTTACGGTTCTTGAACTTAAAGAAGGAGTTTTTCATGTATTGGCAACGCATGGGAATACATTTCTCGGCGGAGATGATTTTGACAGGGTTCTTATGGAGCATATGATAAAGGAATTTAAAAAACAGACAGGGATAGACCTTTCTCAGGATAAGATGGCTCTTCAGAGAATAAGGGAAGCTGCAGAGAAGGCAAAGATGGAGCTTTCTTCACTCAAGGAGACAGAAATAAGCCTTCCATTTATATATGCGGATGAGAAGGGTCCCAGACATTTACACATGACAATTACGAGGGCAGAGTTTGAAGAGCTTACAAAGCACCTTATAGATGCTCTGGAAGAACCAGCTCTTCTTGCTCTTGAAGAGGCAAGGATAAAGAAGGAAGAAATAGACAAGGTAATTCTTGTGGGAGGGATGACAAGGGTTCCAGCAGTTCAACGAAAGGTTGAGGAGATATTTGGAAAACCCCCGTCAAAGGATGTAAATCCAGACGAAGTAGTTGCAGCAGGAGCAGCCATTCAGGGAGCAATAATGAGTGGAGAGATGAAGAGCGTTCTCCTTCTTGATGTTACTCCCCTTTCTCTTGGAGTAGAAACAGAAGGCGGTCTTTTTACAAAGATAATTGAAAAGAACACCACGATACCCTGCAAAAGGAGCAGGATATTTTCCACCGTTGAAGATAATCAGGAATTCGTAACAATTCATGTCCTTCAGGGTGAAAGAGAGATTGCTTCCGAAAACCGGTCTCTCGGGAAGTTTCAGTTAGTTGGAATACCTCCTGCACCAAGAGGGGTTCCTCAGATAGAAGTGACTTTTTACCTTGATGCAAATTCCATCCTTTATGTAACTGCGAAGGACTTAGGGACTGGGAAGGAACAGCAGATGGTTATTGAGCCTTCAAGTGGGCTTTCAAAGGAAGAAATAGAAAGGATGATAAAGGAGGCGGAAAAGTGGGAAGAGGAGGACAGGAAGAGAAAAGAGCTTATTGAGCTTAGAAACAGGGCGAGGGGGCTGCTGTTTTCCCTTAAAAGGACTTATGAAGAATTCGGTAGTTCTCTTGATGAAGAAACAAGGAAATCTCTGCTTTCTCTAATGGAGGCTCTGGATAAAGCTGTGGAATCAAAGGATTACGAATTTTTAAAAGAGAATTTCAAAAACCTTGAATCGCAGGCTTATGCAATTTCTCAAAAAATATATAAAGGTGCAAAGGAAGTGGAATGAGAGGGGATGCACTCGGGGTTTAAGGATTACTATGAAATTCTCGGAGTTAGTCCCGATGCAACCGAGGAGGAGATAAAGCAGGCTTACAGAAGGCTTGCCTTTCAATATCATCCAGACAGAAATCCAGGAAATCCTGAAGCGGAGGAGAAGTTTAAAGAGATTGCTGAAGCCTACGAAGTTCTCAGCGACCCTGAAAAGAGGATGAAGTATGACAGAATGAGAGAAGGGGGAGGATTACTGGATGAATTTTTTGAAACCACCTTCGGCTCTTTCTTTGAAGAGGTATTTGCTGATTTTTTTGGTGTCAGAAGGGAAAGGCGGAAGGGAGCAGACCTTAAGTATCTCCTTGAAATAGAACTGGAGGATGTGCTTAAAGGCAAAGAAGTTGATATTGAATTTGAAGCACCGGATATATGTCCTGAATGTTCGGGGAGTGGAATTAAGAGGGGTTATTTCCTTGAGAGGTGCCCTACCTGCAGAGGGAAGGGAAAAGTGTCAAGCGTGAGAGGATTTCTCACAATATGGACCACATGCCCTCAATGCAGAGGTGTGGGTAAGATAAATCCTCATCCCTGTCCTTCCTGTAATGGCATTGGAATGAAAAAGAAGAAGAAAAAACTCACCGTAAGTGTTCCACCAGGAGTAGAAGACGGCACAAGGTTGAAGATAAGGGGAGAGGGTGAGCCTGTTGTAAAGGGAATTCCTGGAGACCTTTATGTGGAGATAAAGGTTAAAGAGCATCCAATTTTTAAGAGGGAAGGGATGCACCTCTACTGCGATTTTCCAATCACATTTCCTGAAGCTGTGCTCGGTGGTGAGATAGAGGTTCCAACTCTTGATGGGATTGAGAAAATAAAAATTCCTCCTGGCACTCAGAGTGGAGAAGTCTTTACATTGAAAAACAAAGGTCTTCCGGAATTGAACGGAAGAAGGAGGGGTAATCTTTTTATCCGTGTCTTCATAGATGTTCCAAAATCAATAAGCAAAGAAGAGCGAAAAATTATTGAAGAACTTTACGAGTTGATGAAGGGAAAACCGCCGGAGAAAAGAAAGAAATTTATGGAAAAAATTAAAGAGATTTTTGCAAAAAGGGAAGGGTGAGTATTTTATCTCCCCTTAAATTCTGGCTTTCGTTTGCTTATGAACGCAGAAAGCCCCTCTTTTGCATCTTCTGTATTAAAAAGAAGGGAAAAGTTTCTTGCTTCAATCTCCAGTCCTCTGATAAGGTCACATTCGAGTCCTTCCTTTATACTCTTTTTTGCCTTGATGACCGCGATGAAGGGTTTGCTTACAATCTCTTCAGCCATTTTTATTGCTTCGTCCAGAACCTTTCCGTTCTCCGTCTTTTTAAGAGCCAGTCCGAGTGAAACCGCTTCATCCGCATTTATCCTTCTCCCTGTTAGGATTATTTCAAGAGCTCTTTTTTCTCCCACTATTCTTGGAAGCCTTTGCGAACCACCAAATCCAGGAATGAGCCCGAGATTTATTTCCGGCTGTCCTATTAATGCCTTTTCATCAATAAGGGCGAAATCGCAAGCCATCATAAATTCCATTCCTCCGCCAAGGGCGTATCCGTTCACCGCTGCAATCGTTATTTTGTTTATCCTTTCAATTTTATTGAAAACCCTCTGTCCAAGCTCTGAGAACTCTTCAGCTTCTTTTGGTGAAAATTTGCTCATCTCCGAAATATCCGCCCCTGCAACAAATGCCTTCTCCCCGTCTCCTGTAAAAACAATCACCCTTACGGAAGTATCCTTTTCCATCTCGTCAATGAACCTTTCAAGTTCCTTAAGGACCTCTGTATTCAAAGCATTCATAACATCCGGGCGTGAAATCCTTGCTATTACAATTTTTTCCCTTTTTTCAACCTTTAAGAATTTATACTCCATCTTCAACCTCCATATTTATAAAAACCCCTTCCTGATTTTTTGCCAAGGTAGCCTGCCTCAACCATTCTTTTGAGAAGGACGGGTGCTTTGTATTTGGGGTCTCCAAACTCTTCATAAAGGACATTTAGTATGAAAAGGCAGGTATCAAGCCCTATGAGGTCCATAAGTTCAAAAGGACCCATTGGATGGTTTGTGCCCAACTTCATCCCTTTATCAATATCCTCAATACTCGCAACTCCTTCCTCAAGAAGTCTAACCGCTTCTGAAAGCATTCCAAAAAGAACCCTGTTTACCACAAAACCAGGTGAGTCCTTAGAAATGATTGCTTCTTTTCCAAGTTTTTGAACGAATTCAAGGGATGTTTTCAGGGTCTCTTCGGATGTCCTGATGCCTTTTATAATCTCAACAAGTTTCATAAGGGGGACGGGATTCATGAAGTGAACGCCAATTACCTTTTCAGGTCTGTTTGTGTTTGAGGCAAGTTTTGTGATGGAAATGGAGGATGTATTTGTAGAAAGAATCACATTTTCTGGAAGGATGGAATCCAGCTTTTTGAAGACTTCCGCCTTTACTTCATAATTTTCAACCACAGCTTCAATTATGAATTCTCTATCCCTGAAGTCTGAAATGGATGTGGTCGTTTTAAGCCTTTTCATTACATCAGAAGGAGGCTCTTGAATGATTTTTTTCTCTGCCATTTTGTTTATTCCCTTTTCTATTTTTTCGGTTGCGGATTTGAGAATTTTTTCATCCACATCGGAAAGCAAGACCTCAAAGCCACTTGCAATACAAACCTGGGCTATTCCTGAGCCCATCTGTCCTGCTCCTATTACTCCAACTTTTTTAAACATCTCTTCCTCCTAAAAATTATTCAAATATAATTTCCACTTTATCATCAGATATTTTCTTTACCTTTAAGTTTTCTTTATAAAATTTTCCAACGCCTTTAATCAATCCGACCATAAAATCGATTAGCTTCCTTTTGGATTTATATTTCATGACGAGGGTTTTATCGTCTTTCCATTCGTATTCAAACCTTGGTGGGTCTGCACCTATCATGTGCCTTGTCGTAACCTGATGAACTTCATCCATTTTTAGCAGAAACTCCCTTGCATTGGGATAAATTTTATAATAAACACCGTATAGAGTGTGTGAATATTCATTAACCCAGTAATCGCCAAATGCCTCACCGAGCTCAGCAAGTGATATTCCTAAAACTGAACAAATAGCATTGATAACTTTCATAACTGTGGAATCATCCACATTTGATGTGACAGTTATTATGGGTTCCTTCTCTACGCCAGCCTTTTTCAATACCTCCTCCCATTTTTCCTTTCCATATCTTTTCGTGATCAAATCCTTAATTGCTAAAACAATAACTCCCTTCATAATTTTAATCTCCTTATATTTTTTCCCAAATTGTAGCCAGTGCCTCTCCCCCTCCTATGCATATAGCGGAAAGCCCTGTCTTTCCGTTTTTTCTCTTCAGAGCATTGAGGAGGGTTACTATAATCCTTGCCCCGCTGCATCCAATCGGATGCCCGAGAGCAACTGCTCCTCCAAATATGTTCATCTTTTCGTAAGGTATTCCCACTTCTTTTGCTGTAACAATGGCTACCACTGCGAAAGCCTCATTCACCTCAAAAAGGTCTATATCATCAACCTTCTTTTTTGTCTTCTCCAGTAGCTTTCTTATGGCGAATATAGGCGCAGTTGTAAACCATTGAGGCTCCTGAGCATGCCATGAGTAAGAAATCAGGCGGGCTAAAGGTTTGAGATTTTTTTTATTGACATATTCCTCAGAAGCAAGAATCAATGCTGCCGCTCCATCGTTTATGGAGGAGGCATTTGCGGCAGTTACAGTTCCGTCCTTTTTAAATGCAGGCTTAAGGGTAGGAATTTTGTCAAATTTCACGCGAAGAGGTTCTTCATCCTTTGAGATTATGTTTTTATTCCCTTTACTGTCCACAACCTCCACCTCCACTATTTCATCGGCGAAGATACCATTTTCCATGGCAGATAGAGCTCTTTTATAACTCTGAACAGCATATTCATCCTGCTCCTCCCTTGAGATTTTGAATTTTTCGGCGCATATCTCAGCACACATTCCCATGTGCATGTCTCCGTATGGATCCCATAAGCCATCATATATCATAGAATCAATCGCCTGAAGGTTTCCCATCCTTCCTCCTTCTCTTAAAGAAGGAATGAGGTATGGAGCTCTGCTCATGCTCTCCATTCCTCCTGCTACAACTACATCCAGATCCCCGTTCACAATTGCCTGAGCTCCCATTATAACAGTGAACATTCCTGAACCACAAACCTTGTTTACTGTAACACACGGAACGCTGTCTGGAATTCCTGCAAATTTGCTTGCCTGTCTTGCTGGAGCCTGTCCCACACCTGCCTGAAGGACATTCCCCATATAAACGCTTTCTATCTCCGAGGGGTCTATTCCTGCTCTTTTCAGCGCCCCAGCAATTGCTATTCCTCCGAGTTTCCATACGGGGACATCTTTCAGAGACCCAAGAAATGAACCTATTGGAGTTCTTGCATAGCCCACCACATATACATCCCTCTTCATTTTACACCTCCTGAAGTTTTTTCTAAATTACCAAATACAATCTGTAATTCAAACATCTGGAGAATCTTTACTTGATTTTTAAAACGGTGAGAAAAGCCTCCTGAGGAACTTCCACTTTACCTATCATCTTCATCCTCTTTTTCCCTTCCTTTTGTTTTTCAAGGAGTTTCATCTTTCTTGTTACATCTCCTCCGTAGCATTTTGCGGTAACATCTTTTCTCAATGGCTTAATTGTCTCTCTTGCAATAACCCTGCTTCCTATGGCTGCCTGAATTGCCACTTCAAAAAGCTGTCTCGGAATGACTTCTTTGAGTTTACGAACCAGCTCTCTTCCCACATTATAGGCATTTTCCCTGTGGACAAGAGTGGAGAGAGCATCAACCGGTCTTTTGTTTATTAAGATGTCAAGTTTCACAATATCAGATTTCCTGAACCCTATGAATTCATAATCCATGGAGCCATACCCCCTCGTGATGGATTTCAACTTATCATAGAAGTCTACCAGAATTTCAGCAAACGGAAGTTCGTATTCAATGATTACCCTTCCCCTGCCGGCGTATCTGAAATCCTTTTGAATTCCCCTTCTTCCTTCGCAGAAGGAAAATATGCTTCCCACAAATTCGTCTGGTGAATGGATTGTTACTCTTACATAGGGCTCCTCTATACTTTCTATGAAGCTGGGGTCCGGCATCTGGGAAGGGCTTGTGATTTCCTTTACCTCTCCCTTTTTCGTTTTTACCCTGTAGAGGACATTAGGTGCTGTAATTATCAGAGATTGTCCAAATTCCCTCTCAAGCCTTTCCCTGACTACATCCATATGAAGCAATCCGAGGAAACCGCATCTAAAACCGAAGCCAAGGGCAGAGGAAGATTCTGGCTCAAATACAAATCCCGCATCGTTTAAACTGAATTTTTCCATTGCATCCCTTAACAGGTGATAGTCATCCGAATTTACCGGATAGAATCCCGCATATACCATGGACTTTAAGACCTTAAAGCCCGGAAGGGGTTCCTTTGCAGGATTTTTTGCATCTGTTATTGTGTCTCCAACCCTTACATCCTTTATGTTCTTTATTCCTGCTATTATAAATCCCACATCTCCTGCGGTGAGAGCTTCTTCATATACCTCAAAGGGAGAGAAGTAGCCCAGTTTCTGAACCTCAAACTCCTTTCCAGAGGACATGAATTTGATTTTTTGGTTTACTCTCAATTCACCATCAAACACACGCACAATAACGATTACCCCGAGGTAATTGTCATACCAGCTGTCAAATACCATAGCTCTTAAAGGAGCTTTCGGGTCTCCTTTTGGGGGAGGCACTTTTCTAATCACCCCTTCAAGGAGTTCCTTTACCCCCCATCCCTTCTTTGCGCTTATTAAATATGTTTCTGTGGTGTCTATACCAATAACCTCTTCAATTTGCTTTTTTACTCTTTCGGGATCTGCCCCAGGAAGGTCTATTTTGTTTATTGCTGGGATTATTTCAAGCCCCTGTTCAAAAGCAAGTGTAGCATTAGCAAGTGTTTGAGCCTCTACCCCTTGAACCGCATCCACAACAAGAATTGCTCCCTCGCAGGCTGATATGCTCCTTGATACCTCGTATGAGAAGTCAACATGGCCAGGCGTATCTATAAGATTCAATTCGTATTCTTCATTTTGGTAGGTATATTTCATCCTCACGGTCTGTGCCTTTATCGTTATTCCTCTTTCCCTTTCAATTTCAAGATTGTCAAGAAACTGCTCCCTCATTTTTGATGGAGGAACTGTATTTGTAATTTCAAGAAATCTGTCAGCAAGGGTGGATTTTCCGTGGTCTATATGTGCTATGATACAGAAATTTCTTTTCCTCTTTATATCCACCTGCCCAAAATTACTTCTTCTTTATAAGAGCTGGAAGAAGTTTTATATCCATCTCTAAGGTTTCGTCAGGTTTTATCTCAACAGATTTTTTGAATGGAATGTATCCTTCCGCGGTAGCATTGAGGATATAACTTCCTGGTTTCAATGATGTTGAGAAATTTCCATTCTGGTCTGTGGCAACAGGTGGACTGCCAGGTATTCCGAAGGAGATAATTGCGATAAGCGGTTTTCCATCAAGGTCTGTGACTTTACCCTTTATATAACCGAGGATTATCTTTTTCTTCAGTTTTATTTTGAATTTCTTTTGAGCTTCTTCAACGGTAATTTTTGTGAAAAATTCCTCATACCCTTTTGCCCTTATTTTTACTGAAACAGTGCTGCCAACTGGAAACTCGTAGGAATCAACCTCTCCGTCGGAATCTGTAACAAGGGATGTCAAGGAAGTGTCCGGGAAATCTACTATCGCGGTAACCCCTCCATTTGTTTCACTGTCAACCACCTTTAATGAAAAAGTGGATTTGGGTGGTTCAGGTAGTTTTGGGGGGATTTTTGGGGGTATTATTACTGTATCAATTGGTAGCCTGGTGAAAGAAATACCAAGTCCAACAAACCATGGTGGATATGTGTAAAACTTTCTTCCATCTGGAAGGTGAACCCTGTTCATAAAAGCCATCTCCGCCCCAAGGTCAATGGAAAGTCCTCCCCTTGGCGTGATTTTCAAGCCGAAGGAGAGTCTCTGAGGGCTGTCGTTCCATCCAAATGCTACATCGCCATCGTTGTCAACATCAATGGCCTGTTCTTTTGAGTATTCAAGAAATGGGGTAAGATATTTTGTCGGAAAATCAAAACCGAAAACGCCAGCTACATAGGGATCCCTGATCACACCAAGCATGTATTCGTGGAAGGACATTCCCTCAACAGGTGATGGAGAATAGAATGGGTCATTCTTTGAGTCCGGGATTAGATTTTGTGACCTGTCATGCATGTATCCTATGTTCAGGTGAAATCTGAATGGAATCCCGTATGGTCTTTTAAAATCAAAGGACCATATAAGAAATCCTCCTCCGCTCAATGTATTCGGTTCAAAGCCGGCTCCGTGATTGGAAGAAAGCATTCTTACCACGCCCTCAAATCCAATTCCGAGAACGCTCTCTGTAAGAATGCTGAACTTTAGCCCCATGTTAAAATCACCAGCCCTGTAAACAACAGATTTTCCACCTATCTCGTCTGATTTAAAAACCCCTTTTCCTGCAGTTGTCCAGAAGAACATCTCAGACCATTCAGATGTGCCAATTCCGAGGGACAGAATTGAATCAAATATGGACGAGTCAGAGTTTGCCTTCCAGTAGTTGTAAAAGTTATGGGTCTGGTTAAAGAAGAATCTCACACCCGCAGAGAATCCTCCTTTTCCAAGTGTGTCAGCAGTTTTTGTCCTCCATATTCCCGTATCTCCGGTAAAAGAGGGGGTGATGAGGGCAATGGAATTCCAGGGGAAAAATAATAGCAATAATGTCATCCAAAAAACCCTCATTATATAAGGTTAACCAAATTTTTGTATGTAGTCAAATGAAATGTGTGTAGACACACACTGACATTGTTACCAGGGGGAGGGGGGGTTGGAAATTTGAATTAGAAGGTATAAAACTGGATAAAGAGGTTGCCTTTTTTGTTATAGAGAGTGCGTTGAGGTCAATGGGAGTAAGAAGTTTCAAGGATTTAGAGAAAGAATAATAAAATCGTCATCCTTCCTTGATTATACTCGATAAAATACTCTCCATTTATCAACACATTCCTTTCGCCAAAAAAGATAAAAAAATAAAAATGGGGAAACACTCACAAAGTGGTAATAATCTATGTACAGTACAAAAATTGACATACTGTTATTAATTTTGTGTATATTATATTTATATATTCCTGAAGGGTCAAGTTGAAAAAGAATTTTACCCCCTTTCGTTCTCCCTGCTTCGCAGGGAACGCCC